>Ga0209535_1000567_pt1 | contig 26218 bp, 46 predicted proteins | sample LinPmetageLP28_FD_184041 | JGI IMG/M metagenome (GOLD analysis project Ga0209535, IMG submission 184041) | Marine viral communities from the Pacific Ocean - LP-28 (SPAdes) (version 2) | ecosystem: Environmental > Aquatic > Marine > Oceanic | place: Pacific Ocean | collected 2009-08-22
CATCATGATTCCATATCTGAAGAGATTAAACTATATACCTTCGGGGTCGACTAATGAGACTTGCAACACAGAAGGACGCACGGCACAAATAGACAGCCAATTACACGGCTAGGACTATTAAGGTAATGTCAGTTTGATACAGCAGGATAAGAAGCCAATGCTAGGTAGTATGAAAGTACTAGCAATTATATAAAGAATTTATATATTATCTAACTTGTAAGAAAGTAGGTAGGGACTTATCGATAAGCGTATGTATCAAGATAGGTTGATAATTCAGCTAAAATTTGAAAGTAATAACATTCAGTTAGTCATTGCGTAAGCTTAAGACGTGGAAATACTGGAACGCATAATAACTATGTCAATGTATAGGTTAGTCCAAGTAAGAGAAGGGTGGCAGGAACTTAGTAATTGATAGAGCAACCAGTAAAACCGTCAAATAAACACTGATAATTACAAGTAAATAAAGAGTAGAAGTATTTTTATATATTTTTATATCCATAAACACAGGGTATGAACGGTTTTAAAATTGGACTATGAATCCAGCGTAAAGCGTGGACAGGTTATCCGTTTTAATTCCGTTTGTACTTTGTTAAATCCTATATATTTGCAGGTTTTGATCTGTAAATACATAGCATTTAAGCTATGAAAATCAACAACTTAAAAGAGATAGGTTAACTGACGAGGATTCTATATCCGAAACTATCAAGCGAAACGGAAACGTCATAGAGTGCAATGGCGTGGGCATAAGTAGTAGCTTGATAGTCTTAACCAACACAATAGGTATATAAAATGATAGAAAACGAAAAATACATAACTCATGAAGGTAAACGCACTAATAAATCTAATTTAAAACTGTTGTATTCAATGAATGACAACGGCAGTGATGTTGAAATATTAGTTAGTTATTGTACGCCTGTAGCATATGCTATTGACGGCTTATGGCATTACACGTCTACTAAATATAGTCCAACAACTAGTAAACAAATCACGAGATTTTTGAACGCAAAAACTGGTGGACGTGGCAACGCTTTAGAGGTGAAACAGGAAGAAATAGAAAAAATATACAAAAACGTATAATAATTATACAACTACTAGGTGATGTCATCTAGTAATTGCATAGTATTTATACTATGAAAATCAATAACTTAGAGAGATATTATGAAAAATATAAACTTAACTACTGAGCAATACGCTGTGATAGATAGCCTTGAATCTGAGATTATGTATCAGATGCAGACGTTTGGTGATGTAGACGTTGAAGGACTGTATAAAGGTGATTATATCACTAGATTATTTATGCCTAATGAGTTTCATTATGCCATTGAAAGCGTAGCTTATCGTAGTTATGGGTAAATCCTATACAATCGCAGGGTGATGTCGCCCTGTTTTTGCATAGCATTTAGCTGTGAAATCAACAACTTATGGAAATATTATGGATTATATAAAATCATCAAAAAATAATTTAATTGGAATAAAGTCCTTTAAAGTTATGTCAAGCAGAAGAAAAAGAAGGTGTATCAATTATCAAGTACACTGCTTTGGTATTAAAGAAGACAATTATGGAAGCACAGTGTATACGATTGTAATACCTTCTATCAGATACAGGTATTCATATGGAACTATATAGATAAATACAATACCTATACCATTGCAGGGTGCTAGTCATCCTGTAATTGCATAGCTATTGCTATGAAATACAACAACTTATGGGAATATATTATGAAAATAAATAAAAAAATACAAGCTATCTATGACAAGATTATTAAAGCTATGGAAACAGGGGCTGATTGGTCAAAGTCATGGACTGAAATGGGAATGGGACTACCTAAGAATCCATGTAGCAAGATAACGTATCGTGGAATGAACACGTTTATATTATTGTTTGAGTTACAAGATAAAGATTATCCAGTAAATAATTGGGCAACTTATATTCAATGGAAAAAAGCAGGTAGAATCATACCAAAAGACACTAAAGGCGTAGACTTAATCAAGTGGAAGGTCGTCCATAAGAAGGACGATAACGGAAATGAGACAGATGAAACCTATGGTTTTTACAATGCGTTTACGGTGTTCAATGAGTCTCAATTGGAAGGGTATGAACCACCAGTTGAAACTGATGAGCAAGTATCTGAGTTTGCTATTCAGTGGAAGGTTGAAGAGTATGTGCAAAACACTAACGCTTCAGTTAAATATAGTGAGACAGGTGGTGCGTTTTACCACCCAAGACTTGACTATATTAACATGCCTAACAAGACTAGGTTCTTTGATACTAAGGACGCAGATGCTGAAGGTAACTACTATGCAACACTGTTGCATGAGTTAGTACACTGGACAGGTGCTGAAGATAGATGTAACCGTAGTGGAATATCCACTAAGGGTAAGGATAAAGATATAGATGATACGTTTAGAGGTTCATATGCCTTTGAAGAATTGGTTGCTGAGTTAGGAGCTACAATATTATCAGTGCAATTGGGCGTTGAAGTAGAGCCAGTCGCTAATCATTCTGCATACCTAAACAACTGGTTGAAGGCATTGAAGAATGACCCTTCTGCAATGATGACAGCCTTTAGTAAATCAACTAAAGCAATCATGTACCTTGATGACATGCAATCTAAAAAGAAAGCAGTAGCCTAACGCTACATATAACATAGGGTAGGGAATCATCTCTACCCTTTAATGTTTCACGTGAAACACTGGAGATATAAATGAAACTAGAAGATAAACTATTACAAGACTTAAAATCGGAATGTGCTTATATCCAAGCAAAAGAGGAAGACCAATCATGGCGTCATAATGGTGATGGAGAGCGTGAAGATACTGAATACGATATCAGAGTATCACAAAACGTTAAGGACTATTTAGAGGGTGTCTTAGGGGTTACTTTCATTTGGTCGGAAGATAAAGAAGATTGGATAAAAGTAAAAGCAGATAATTAATATAACAGTGGGAGCAAGTAATGAAAATTATAGAAGATATAAAGAAAGTCTTTGATGTATGCAGTGAACATACAAATGAAAATTTAAAAGATGAGTACATGTATATGTATTCAAATGATTTTTTAAACAGTCATCACTTTAAAAATATAATGACGAGACAAGAAATAAAATTGAGGGTAACAATAAAATGACAGACGATATAGTAATGTTATGGGTATGGGTCGCAATGATATGTTTCATTGGACTCATAGTAGGGTTAGGTATGTTCTTGTATACCATGTATAAGACTGACCCTGAGTTTGTATTGTGTTGGACTGGTTCGCTAGTCTTAGGACTAACGCTAGTCATGATAATATTCTAATGGTTGAAGTAGAACATGTTATATGTTATGCTAGGCTGTTTAGTGGGGATGCTAATGGTAGTGCCATTCATGGAATGGATAAAGAGATAGGTTAACTGACGAGGATTCTATATCCGAAACGCCGTGAGGCGTCTTAACCAATACACACGAGGAAGATTATGAAACTAGATATAAACACGGTGGACGCTGAAGTACTGCTTTATGCACTTAATTACTTAGAATCGTCTGACTTAGTCGACAGACCTAGACATGGCTCATTCATGGAAGGTAAACAACAACTACTCAGTGAATTAAGTAATAATGTTATGGACGCAATACGTAGGGCTAAGGACACTAAAGCTTCACCAATAAATTAACCAATACACACGAGGAAACTAAATGAAAATTGAACTAACAATAGTTGAAGCAGATATAATAGTCTATGCTCTAAGCCATGTAAATGATTCGCATGATAATGGTGAACTTAAAAGCTCATATATATCAGCTCATAAAAACACTTTAGAGGGTTTGACTAGGCATGTTTATGAAACGCTAAAAAATGAAATACACGAGTGAAGAAACATAAGAAGGAACACCAGTTAATACTGGATAGAGTAATGGAATATGTAATGTTGATTGGCATACCAACAAAGCCTGAGCAACTCAAGATAGAAAGTTATCTTGATGTTGCATTGGACGGCTCAACTAGGTACAAAGATTCGGAGGTAGCCTTCAAGCACCTTTGTGATTTAGTCCAAGACTATTATGGTTGGGTTGACCGAGAGCAAACCGAGACGGCTGTTGATATGTTAGTTAATAATGTTGGCATGATTGCCAAAAAGAAAAGGAAGGAGAGATTACATTGAGTAAAGGAGACAGACAACGTAAGTCTCAAGTCCCTGACCGTAAGGTTGGGGAGAACTGGGACAAGATATTTAAAAACAAACCAAAGAAGAAGGAGAATAAAGATGAAGATAGATAAACACGTTTTAGAACTATTAAAAAAACGTCTAACACGTAAGAGACTGAGACGAGTGTTGTCTCATTACAATTACGTTGAAAAGTTAGACGGTAATGGAAACTGTATGCAACAGAATGGGAAAAGTCCTATGTATGACACATACTGTCTACTTAACTTTGGCTATGTGTATCCTATCTACTGGGAGACTGGTGAGGGTGAAATAGAAATCTGTGATGCACACGAGGTTGAGGTAGCTGAGATATCCATAACTGGTACTGATAGTGATATCATAGATGATGCGTTAGATGAGAGACAATTTAGTGGGGAGATATTTGAATGATATTAGCAAAAATTAAAGAACGAAGTGGAGAGTATGAGTATGAGCATTATTGTTGGTACCAAACAGTAAGCAAGGAAGATTATAAAAATGGAAAACTAAACGAAAGGCATGTGCTATCAGATTTTTTTAGTAATGAAAGAATTGATGATGAATATGATAAAACTAATAAGGGGTACTGGCTTGATTCAATTGCAATAGTATGGGTCGAATGGGTTAAAGAAATAACAGAAGATGAACTAACAACGCTGAAGAAGTTTCGGGTTGTTTATTAGGAGGATAACAAATGACAGTAGTAGTATGGGATGCTATCGCAGAGTTAAGGGCTCAATACAGTAGATACGACCTAACCTAGTTATACTGATGAGGATTCTATATCCGAAACGCCGTGAGGCGTCTATAACAACAAGAGGAAAACAAATGGATAAAGATAAAGAACAGTGTAGTTATTCCAATGGAATAATGACAGACAAAAAGTTTATAGAAGAAGTCTTTGAGATTGCGTGTGGTGATGGAGCAAGATGCGTGAAGTGGGCAACAGGACAACCAAGAGAGTTTACTAAAGAAGAAGTATTGGAAAGGCTAATGGAGTTTAGCGACAATGCTTTGAAGTGGGAAGAAGGAGAATAGAGATGAGTAAAACAATAAAATATGAATATGAAGTGAGTGATTCATCTGTTGATGTTAGGTCATGGACTATTGAAAGTGATAGACAGCTAACAGAAGGTGAAGTGGCAGAGATACATGAAAATGCAAACATGGATGATGAAGGAAAAGAGCAACAATATTCAGAAGACATTACAGTAACTTATAACGGCACAGAATATGGAGATGACGCACAACCACGACTTGAAGGAAATTTTAAAAGATGAGTAAGTTTATTAAAGAAGAGTGGTCGCCATTAAGACAAGCGTTGAGTGAACTTGATGCAGAGTTAGATGGAGTAGTAACTTCTGAGATACAAGAATGTATTGACGCAGTGTGGGACGAGTTAGATAAGATAGAAGAATAAAATAAATTAGTAAAACATAATTAGATATGTTACGCTAAAGGAGTAATGTGGTACAAATATGAAATGGTTTAAACACAAGAGTGATAGCCACCAGTCATCAAGATTAAGAATGGCTAGTGGCGACAACTTCCTGCAAGGCTACGGATTCTACTTCTGTATAGTAGAAATGGTAGCCATGCGTGTTGAAGATGTAGACAAACCGACAGTAGTTTTCCAAACAAGTTATCTTAAAGCCATGTTAGGTGGCATTAATGCAAGGACTTTGACAAAACTATTGGCAAACTTTGAGGATAGTGGACTGATACTGAGTAAGAACTTTGATAAAAGTATTGAAATCACAGTGCCTAAACTCAAGGAAATACAAGACAATTATACAAGAGCAGTGCGAAGTAACTACGGAGAGACTGATAAGAATGTACGTCCTAGAATAGATAAGAATAGAATAGATAATAATATAAAAGAAAAGATTAGTGTTGCTGATAATGAAGCAGAGAGAATTAAATTATTAGGAGGTAGTGATGAAGTATAACCCAATGACAGACTTTGTATGTTATGCGAGGGCTAAATATGGTGATGAGATAACAACTTGTTATAAACTCACAGCAGATGAGGGTGAACCACACCCTTGTTCATGTCATGAGGACAGATTAATAACAGGTAAATCTGAGACAGGGTGTACGCCTTCGGAACAAACCATATTTGATAGGAGGAAGTAGTGTTATCTGATAAAGATATAGGTAACTTCTTTGTGATGATGCACTCAATGTTCGGTCATAAGTTTAAGTCGTCATACGGTAGTGCTGTTGATAGCAAGGGTAGTATCACAATGACGGCTAAGATATGGAAGAAGACATTGAATGGTATACCACATATCAAAGATGTTATGGGTGATTTGTTTCACCCTGACTCACCACTTATGGAGGGTAAGGACTGGTGTCCTGACTTGAGAGAGGTGGTTCAGGTATGTAAGAAGTTATCTGATAAGAAGATAAAAAGTCTAGCTCACTTGAAAGAGATAGAAGACTTTAAGAAGCTAGGCAACAAACCAAGAGACCCACTGGAACACAGACCCAGTAAAATATTGACAGACTTTATGGACAACGTAGACAAAAAGAAACTAAACAACACACGCAGAGGTAAGTATGAAAAAGAAAGTAAATAAAACAGAGGAAGTATTAAAGTACCTGAAGAAGAAAGGGGAGATAGATACATGGACAGCTATTACAAAGTTCAGAGCAACTAGGTTGTCAGCTATTATCTTTAACCTTAAAGCTAAAGGCTACAAGATAACAACTAGAGATGAGAAAGACAGTGAGACTGGAGCAAGGTATGTTACATACATGCTTGAATATAATATAGGGGGTAGGAAATGAAAGTAACTTACGATGAACACGGTGATACTAAAACGGAGGACATTGATATGCACGGAGATATAATAAAACCTGATGAGCAGGGCATGGAAGAAGAAAACCAACAAGATGTTACGCCTGAGATGATTGCCTTTAGCAAGGCTAATGCTCAGATTATAAACAACTATGAGTTTGTAAATTCCATTGATAAATTCTTACCACATTGTAAGGACGGTACGGTTTATCATAAGCTGTTAGAGATTAAGCAAGGTATACAAGTTGATACTCAGTACCTTGAAGAACAGGCACAAAATTTATAGCTAAGAAACCCACAGTTGCTATGCGTAAACACTACCAAGATGTGGTGTCGGTAGGCTGTATCGTCTGCCGACTTCACTACGGTATACGTAGCGACCCATGTGTGCATCATCTTTTAAGTGGGGCAGGTATGGGGCAACGTAGCAAACAAGTAATCGGATTGTGTTGGGAACATCACCAAGGTAACACTGGTATACACCACAACACTAAGGTGTTCGAGGACAAGTTTGGTACTGAGGAGTATTTGTTAGGTGAAATGAATAAGTTAATAGACGAATGATGTTTGACTATTTATTTGTTTTACTATAATATAGTAGGAAATAACCCTTCCGTGGTGGGAGGATTCACGAGTAGACAGACCATAAGCTGTCTACTCACAATCAAAGTAACGGAGGTTACATATGAGCAAACTATTAACAGCATTGAATGAGTTTCAAAAACTTAGCGTCAGTGCATCTAAAGGTGGTACTAACCCACACTTTAAATCGGAGTACAGCACATTGGAAAATGTGATTAGTGCAGTCAATCAAGGCAGTCAGTTTGGTCTTGTGTTTACACAAGAGGTAAACTTTACAGATGATATGCAAGTCTTTGTTGAAACCAGCATAAGACATATTGATACTGTTGAATCTATCAAATGTAAAGTACCAGTCTTTTGCAAAGACATGACTAACCCACATCAACTAGGGTCAGGCATAACCTATGCAAAAAGATACGGACTACAATCTTTGTACGGTCTTCCTTCAGAAGATGATGACGGCAACAAAGCTGTCGGCAACAGTCCCAGTGGCAAAGCTGTCAATGATAAGCCAAAGAAAGTTGTAGACAATAAAGTTAATCAAGATATAGGAGGAGACCTTAAGCAATTAGAAAAGAATCTAAAGCAGGGTAAACCTATGGGAGTAGAGGAACTTGGTCAAAGTATATAACTTAAGAGCCAGTATGATAGCAAGAGTAATAGGCATGGACGCTTATTGCTCTAGGCAAAATCACTTCGAGATACTGGTTGGTAATAAAGAAGACAAGCCTGTCAATGAAGAGTACGTGGCACACGGCAACGAGTGTGAGAAGTACGGCATAGCACAGGTAATGATAACAACAGGTGAGTTGGTTCGTAACTGTGGTACTGAGTTGTTAGGAGAGCAGGTAAACACGGTAAGACCTTTAGAAAGGTCAGATAATATAGACGTAAATTTATCTTGTACGCCTGACGGTTATGTAGGCTCAGACGGTGTAGTGGAAGTTAAAGCCCCTTACTTTGTTCAAGATGATTATGATAAATATATCACAAGGTATCTACCCCAAGTATATTTTCAACAGTATCTAACAGGGAGGAATCATACTTACTTTTGTATCTATCAAATGGGTAACTCAAAAGTGTTTAACATTCCTTACAATAAAGATTATGTAGATAACTTTATGCTTCCAAAAGTATATGAGTTTTCTAGGTATCTTGTTAAAGGAGAGTTAGACAAAGACTTTAAGACCAAGAGAAATAGTAAGCAAGACTTTATATACAAAAGGGAGTGTCCTTACACAGAGATTACTAACGTAAAGAAGGTGTCTAATGTTTAAGCTACCTCAATTAGAATTAGAACAAGCCTTAGACTACCACGCTAAACTGGTAGAACTTAGGGCGAAGGCTACTGGTGATGTATATAAATACACAAAGAAAAGAGAGGTTGCTTTCTCTTTGGCTCTAATTAATACGGCTGAATTAAAAGCAACGCAACCTATGAGAGATGCAATAGCAAACACAGACGAAGATGTTATTAAATATAACGACATGATTGCTGATGCAAAACAATCCGAGTCATTATCGACTGGGAAAATTAATAATTTAGAACACAAGCTCAGACTCTTTCAAACTGTAAGTGCAAATGAAAGAAGAGAGAAGGGGTTCTATCAACAGAACGGAGATTAGTATGAGAATATTTATGGTATGGGCAGATGAAAACAAAAAAGGTGTGCTTGATGTTGCCATGTCAAGCAGAAGGGAAAGGAGATTGAATCATAAACTTTCTGAAAGTCATCAGGTTGGAGATGGTTTATCAGTTCACAATAATATGGAAGCAATAAATGATTTCTGTAAACATTATCATTCTGTCCTTGAGAACCAAGGTCGTATTGATGAAGATACAGCAGAAGGAAAGCCAGTAGAAGGATTGATAGATGAGTTAATAGGTACATTAGATAGTGAAACAATGAGTACGCTAGATACATTAGACCCTACCAGTCAAAAATATATACAGGTAACATTAGTTCCTGATATAAACAAAATGCACTAACAAAAGGAGAAGACAATGGACAAGATAACAATTAAATTATTTTTTAATGAAGTATACAACGATGTTATATCGGTGTTATTTAAACAGATGAACATACACAAGGAGACCGAAGGTACTAACCCTAAACCTATAGGAAGTAACGCTAAGTTTACAGCGTATGAAGACTTTGAGATTAAGAAAGGAGAGACTTATGACATCTCTTTATGGGGACAGTTTGATGAGGATAAAGGATATCAGTCAGCAAACATACAAATAAAAAAAGCAAAGGAGTAATCAATGGCAAAGGATTGGAAAGCTAACTGGGACAGGTGGTACGGAAACCCTGAGAATCGTGCTAAGAAACGTGCATATTCTTTGAAGAGGTACAATGAAAAGAAAGAGTTTATCTTGGAGCAAAAGAAAAACAGAATTGCTAATCAAACGCCTGAAGAAACAGAGGATAGGCTTAGAAAAATGCGTGAGTATTCTAACCAAAGATATAAAGCAAAAACTATGAAGGAGTTAAAAGACAACGCATGAACTGTTGGAACTGCAACACGGAACTAATATGGGGAGGAGACCATGATGTTGAGGATAGCGAGGAATATTCTATGGTAACAAACCTATCATGCCCCAGCTGTGGTTCTTATGTAGAAGTTTATTATCCAAAGGAGGACTTAAATGAGTGAATGGGATAAAAGTGATATTGCAAGTGAGTTAGCTGAATCAGATAATCAAACACCTAAAGAAGAAATGCAACAAATGGTACAAGGAACTTACCTTAATGTTTTAGAAGATTATGAGTTGGACACATGGATTCCTTATAATTATAAATGGAAGGGCATTTTAAATTCTTATACAAGAAAATATCCTGCACATCATGTAATTAAAGCTATACATACAGCAGAATATTATCTGCAAGAAAGCGAGTATCATGACAACAAAGAAACAATTAAAAACTTTACAAAAAAAATTGGAGGTATACTTCACAATAGAAGTCTTGGAAAATGAAACTAGAGATGCTAACACTACTACTACCTAAGACGGTAGACATGACAGCTATAGGTATGGGTAAGTCTCACGATAGTGTTACTGCTGAGGATATTAATACTGCCTTGTCTTATGCTAACTTAACTAAGGACGAGGTAGCTATTATCATGGCTAAGTTTTTAAATGATAATCAGTCTAGGTCAGACTTGTTTTATTCTTTTTATTTAGATGCGTTGGATATTTTTGAAGACGTGAAACTAAAGAAAGGAAGCAATACAATCAGAACTATTATTGATTGCTGTCTTGTTGAATCTTTATTACAGGCGTGTCCGTTTTGTAATGGGGTGGGGCAGAATGTATTTAATAACACTATAGAAAAGTGTAATCATTGTAAGGAAGGCATGTTTATCTTTGATGATGATTCAAGAATGATAATGATAGGGTTAGATAAAGCTGGGTTCTTATCTATTAAGAAAGGATATACTTTAATTATGTCAAGACTTAGAGACCTTGAGGATTCAGCATTAGAAAAACTTAATGTTTAACCTTAACTTCTTCTTCTTGCTCTACAGGTATAGCAGGTATACCCTCAGCTAAGTCAGGTGCAATGCTTGGCATTTTAGTAATCAAGGTTCTTAATTCTTTAACCAACTCTTCATCTGTTTTAGAACTTACATCATCAACACTTAGGTTAATATTTTGTTGCGAGTAATTACCTAACTCAAGCAATAGTTTTGCTGTGTTAAGTTTAACTGAGTCTTGTTCTGAATTAACTAACAAATCTTTTAACACATTGATTGCTAGACTAGAGGTAGAAGTAATCTTTAATTCGTTGATACTTCTTATTTCTTTATCATACTTTTTCTTTAGCCAGTAACCATGCTGACTTGGGTTCTTTGTATACCCTGCTTTCTTTGCTGACGCTGTTGCGTTAGACACTGTGTCTCCACTGGTCATGTACTCAACAAACATCTTTTCTTTTTTTTCATCTGCTACTCTCATATCACATTCCTCCTAGTGGATTGTCTGACCTTGCTTTCATCTCATTTACTTTTGCATTAAGTACAGCTATCTCAGCTTTATTAACAGCAATGTCTGCTGTCAAAGGTTTAATGTCTACTGATTTCTGAGATTCTAATACATTAATTCTTTCGATTAGCTTTCCCTGGAAGATTGCAAATCCCAGCAATGTAATTATAAGTGAGCCTATTCCAAGCCATTCCTTTACTCCCATATTAATATCCTCTTATTCGTTTTAAATGTTCTTCTGCCCTTATGCGATTGTCTATAGATTCTTGAAGAATCTTTTGACTGTTTGCCACAGGGTCATTATATGTAACTTGGCTCTGAGCATATATATCTCTAGCATCAATGTATTCTCTTTGGTCATCATAGTTACCTCCGTCAATATTCAATTGGTTTATAAATATATTATTATTGGTATTGCCATAGTTGTCCATAGAGAGTTGGCTTTCCATAGCCTTAGCCACGATGAGAGAAGTGGCGACCAATCTTTGGTCTACTCTTTTAAGGGTTTCATTGACCTTTTTTTCTATAGATTCTACTGTAATAGTTTGATTACGGACTCTAGTAGTTCCTTCAGTCCTGCTTTCTTCCACCGATTCACCTCGGCTTTCGATGGGTTCTTCTCCTGTAGCAACAGTTTCAGTTCCTCCATTTCCTGATTCACCTCCATCTGTTTCTCTTTCTCCGACAGGCTCATCTACTTCTTCAGCAACAACAGTATCTTCTGCTTGAGATTCTGTAATAACAGTTTCAGTTTCTTCCACAACTTCAGGTGTGGTTTCTGCAACTGTGCTTTCTTCTCTAGGCTCTGCAACAACTCTTTCTTCTGTTGCTCTTGGTGTTTCTCCATCTCCTGTTCGACTAACTTCTTCTGTTGTAACTTGTCCATCTGCTCTTGTGCTAACTTCTTCTCGTATAGGCTCTGACTCAATGATTCTGCTAGTGTCTGTGGTTTGGAAGTCGGTCTGCCGTTCTTCGGCAATGTAGATTTCTTCAACTTGGATTTCTGCTGGGACTTCTTCGAAGGTCGTTTGATTGTCATATGCTATCTCCTGAAATACATTAACAACCCCTGCGTTTAATTCTTCAATAGCCTGTGGCTCAAAGTAAAACTCATCTATGACAGACATTTCTATCATTGGTTGCTCTGTCATTTCAAATATAAATTCTTCTTCAGGTATATACTCGTAGAAATCTATATCTTCTACTACATTATACACTGTTTCGTTCATGGTTTTCAACTGAGTGGCTTGGCTCACACTAATAAGACTGTGTTCTACTACTAATGTAGGGTTCTTTAGGTCTATTGCTCTATGAGATGTAGATTGAGATGACTCAGCAAAGTCAAATCTAACCTTAATTGTATAATCATTTTGACTGTTGATACCCTGTGTATAACTATCTGTATAAGTTGAGTAACTACTACAGTTATATCCACTACAGCCAGGTATAGCTACATCTCTTATCTGCGTAGTAACTGTGCCGTTTGCATCAGTTATAGTCTGAGTCATTTTAATTTCTTGGTCGTATTGATTCCAACCCCACATGTCAGCACCAAGCGTTGAAGTCCAACCACCATTCATTTCTGACTGATTAAGTGTATCTCCTAGTGTAACTGTGTTCTCTATAAAATCTCCATGAACACCAGCAACTATACTGTTGCCATGATTGTGTGAGGGGTCATTACAATTCCAGCCACCATGTCCTTGATTGTTATTAAAAAACTGTTGAGGTAATAAATTACCAGTAGTTTCTGCAAACAAAGTTATAGGAAATAGTAGGGGTATTAAATATCTCATTCTCTTACAGGCTCGTAAATCCATATCTCATTAGCTCCGTAGACTTTCATCTCACCTAATGTAACTGAGTGTGTGGTAGCACAGCTTGATAATATTAAACTAAATAACATTGCTCTAATCATTCCAAGTCATACTGGTTTTATTATTCCCAGTAGTTCTCAGTTCTCCTTTTCTTTTTTCAATCCATCTTGCTTTAGCTTTCTCACCAATTAATCCGTCAACAGGACATGGTGTACCTGCCATCATCATAGCTTCCCATACATTTTCATCTTGACACATCAAAGATATTGCTGCGACTTTCATGCCTAGCTTAGATAAGACAGCTACTGACTTTCTTCGTTCACAGTTAGGGTCTACATAATAACTTCCAAACGTGCCTGAGAAACCGATTACAGTTATTCCTGCTGCTAATGGTATAACACAACTATCTTGACCATAAACACTCATAGCAGGGGCATTAGAGGGGTTTACGGCAGTCTTAGTATTACTGCTATTGTTTGTTTCATTATTCGTTGTACTGTTAGAACTAGAACCTGATTGGTAAGTTGTTGCTGACTCATACCCACCTGTGATTGCTGTGTTAGAACCAGCATTATTAGATTGAGTGTTAGTTGTAGAACCTGACGAGGTTACATCTGCTATAGCTTGTTCAAGACACAGGGCTAATATTAAAACTAATAATATTAAAAATCCTTTTACCACTTTTTGCATGACCAGTATCTCGCTGTAAGTTTAGACTTAGCTGTACTGCATTTATGTCTTGCTCTAAAAGACTTTCTCCTTGCTGGTTGGTCTTTCTTAATAGACATATTGGCATCACCAAACCTTATCATTTTAATTGTGCTACCTTCCTTAGCTAACACCACAAATTTTTTAGTTTTAGTTCTTGCGTTCTTAGGCTTGTTGTAACCTGAAAATTTTTCTCCTCTATAATCAATCATCGTCTTACTAGACTCCCACCGAAGTAGAGACCAACGATTGAACTAACTACATGCGTGTCGAGGGGCGTAATAACTAATCCAGTCATTGGTTTCCACTGTGTTATGTCTGTTGATGATGCAAATATCCACCACCCTTGCATGACTGCTTCAGTGTAACCTACATAGATAGGCATACTTGAGTCAATAAATGGTGCTAGTTTAGGAAGAACGAGGATAGCAACCACACAGATTAATGCTATCCATCGCCTAGTATTCTTGGTAAATGGGTCGTCAACTGCTCTTGCTTTGTCTGCTTGTTTACTAGCAAACCCTGCACGTTGCATCAACATTTTCTGCTCATCGGCTTTGTCTTTGCCTTTCTGAGCCATGATAGATAATACACCACCCAGTACGGTTGATACAAGCATTGATATTAATTCGATTGGAAACATTATTCTCTCTCCTTTATTGCGTCAAACTGTTCTACATAACTTTGTTTCAAGTCGTCTATTGCTTCTCTATATTCTTCTACAGTAATCTCGCCTTTCATTCTTGAGGTGTTAATTTTTTTTCTTGCTTGGTCAAACTCAGACTTTAATCGTTTAGCTTCTGCTGAACCAAACCTTCTTAACCTACTTACATCTGCCGTATTAAATTTAAAACCAAACGAACTAGCTATTGCTTCGCCAGTGGTTAATGGGTCATCCAATGTATTGTACTTAGGTTTGTTTCCGTAATCTCTTTCGTATGCTCTCATTATTTTTTTAGTAGAAAAACTAGGAAGCCCAGGAAAATTAGGTATAAAATCTTTGCCAATGTCTGTTGCTCTGCTTAATCCTATTTCAGCAGCGTTCATTCCAAACTCTTGAGCATCTCTTTTATTACCCATAAATGGGTCAATCCCAAATATGTTTTGTATTGTAGATACAAGAGGTCCACCAGGTTGAGATATCGTTGGCAAGAAAGGTATTGCGTTAGGGGTTGTTCCTCCTACATTAAATACATCTCCACCTGGCAACATTCTTCCTATGTTTATATATTTAGATTGATTGCCTGTGCCACTAACTTTTATATTAGCTTGAGGCATAGCTGCAAAACCAAACATGTTTGTTTTATTATACTCTTGCATAAATTTTCTTTCTTGTTCTTGTTCATACTTGGTAGTTCCTGTCGCTGCTCTTCCTAAATCATTAGCTGCATAACCTAGGGCTGCTATAACTGCAACTTTTTCAGGATGTTTAACTGCAACCTCTGCCATTAAAGGCATAATCCTGTACGAATAAGATAAAAATGGAACGGCTGTTCCTCTTAAATTGTTTATAAATTTTGATTTAATATTATAATCAACAAACCATTTTACAGCTTCTCCTGCTGCGTCTTCTCTTGTCCACTTCATATTGGTTTTAGGATTTAATTCATTTAATCTGCTTCTGTATAAAGCTACTCTAAATAATCTATCCTCTAATTGATACAAACCTGATGTAAATTCATCAGCTTCTACAGCTTTATTTTTTACTTTCTTTAAAAATGTACTATCTTCTATTGTGTTTTTTATGGTTTTAAATGCTGAAGTTAAAAAGTCATTTGATTTTTCTGCATCTGTTACATCAAAAGTTTTACCTATCTTTCCTATGTCGATAGAGTTTCTTATCTCGGCACTTAAATAATCTCTGCCAAAAACTCCGTCTTTATACATGGCTTGTAAGTCAGGGTCTAGGTTTTCCCATTTAAGCGTTCCTTTTTCAAACGCCATTATTTGTCCTGCTGTGCCATCGTTGTGTACTTTTCCTAATTGTTTCCAGGCACCTCCTGCTCCATAGTACAAAGTAAAATTAGATACATAATTATTAAAATGTACTGCTGGGTTGTAAACAGTTTTAGTTTTTTTCCAAATACTGTTTATTTTGAAATAAGTTTCTCCAAGATATTTATTGCCATCATCATCTCTCATTCTTTTTAAGAGCATCATGTCTTTGTATTGGTCTAGCTTAACTAATTTACCAGCTAACTTGCCGTACATAGGTACTTCTTTGTCTTGTTTTTCACCAAACTTTATTACTGCTTTGTTGCCGTCATAATCTGTTTGTTTCGCATTAGGTATGTAAACATATTTTTCTGTACCAACCACATCCCCATTAGCATCTGTTACTTTTAGTTTTATAGGATTGTCAGGGGTAGCACTTTTAATATTAAATTGTGAGTCAGATAATCTTTCAAGTTTTCTAGCTTCTTTGGCAGCTTTAGCTTGTTCTTTAGCTAGTTGTTTTTTTAATTTTTGATATTGTACTTGCCCACCAAAAGGAAACTCAGGTAATACCTGTCCTTGATTAGGGGCATAAGAACCAGGAGGAGGTAATGATTCATCACCGTACCTTAGCTTTAACATTTGTGTTTCAATTTCACTGGTCTTTGCATTGCTGTATATAGGCTTACCATCTATTCCTACATTTTGTGATTTTGTAATTCCTTTGGATGCTAGTTGTTTAGATAATAATGTAACTTTGTTTAAAACCCAGCCCTCATTAATACCAATATCGTTTAACTGTGCATAAAATTTTCCAATACCAACTGTGCTTCTTAACTCTTGTCCTGTTTTAGCTAACTGCAATGCAGCATCGTCTAACTCGCCAAGCTCAAGTCTTTCTTTTTTAGATAACTGAGTAATTATTTCATACTTGCCTGTTTCATTTCCTTCTGAGTCTTTAGCTTTTCTAATAATGACTCCGTAATTAGATGCTTGTTCATCTGCATTTAATGTTTTGTTGTATTGTGGGTCAGCTTCATCAGTAATTCTATTGACAAGCCTTCCATATCCATCTTTCTTTTGACCGTATAGTTTATTAATTCTGTAATCATATTTTCTTTCTGCTCTTAATTTAGGTAATATTTTTTTTAATTCAGCAGCCGTAAATGTATCTGATTTATCTAATATATATTTGCTTCCTCTTGCAAAAGTAGATTCACCCCTAATCTTCCCTAAGTTTTTAACCCAACTGTTAGCTTTAGCAGCACCTTTTTCATTAAGAACTTTCTCGTAGTTTCTTTTAATATAATTATTTATGTTTGTTTTAAAAACATCATCATCTATAAGACCAGCCAACCTCATGTCTTCTCCAATGTCTTTCATAATTTTGCCTTGTTTTTCAGTAAGGGCTATAATTTTTTCAACACTGGTAGGAACAGGTACTTTTAAAGGAGTGTCAATAATTTCTCCAGTGTTCTTACCATCTTTATCTTTAATATTTTTGTAACCACCAAGATAATCTTCTACTCTTTCTTGTTTACGAGTTTCTTTTTCTAATAATTTTTTTTGTTGAGCTTTTGATAATCCTTTTAATTCTTCAGAAGTATACTTGACTCCTGTCTCAGGATTGATTCCTTTAGATACAACTAATCTTTCAACTAGTTCTCCTTTAGACATAGCTTTTAATTCATCAACACCTAAGTCTCCACCCATTAAATTATAAGCCACCCTTCTTTCTTCAGGACCTAACTTGTCTAACTCTGTAGTTATTTCTGCTAATCTTTTTCTATAAGTTCCTACTCGACCATCTAACTCTCTATCTAATCTTAATAAATCAGGGTGCATCCTATTGTCAGGGTACATATTGTGCATCTTTGTATTAAACCATTCGTTTTTATTTAACGGATTACCTATAAATTTTTTACCTAAAACAATACCTGCACCAATAGCAAACCCATTAAATAAAAATTGTTGTGCTGTTTCGGATTCGTTGTACTCGTCTAAAATATTATAAGTAACTACACCTCCTAAAACTCCTCCCAATGGAGCTATAGGATTTTGCACCCATCTGTCCCATACAGGTTTCATTGCATTTTTTCTGTAAGACTCCATTAAGGTTAATTTTTCATCAATTAACCCATCACTCATAACTCGACTTACTTCAGCTTCTTGCCTTCTAATATTTTTAGTTCTTGTTTGTTCTATTTGTAAATTCTTGCTAGGTAATTGTTCAAGTGCTTCATCAGTTGTCTTGGGTAGTGCGTCAAATCCAAACCATTTTTTACCTGCTGCACCTAACGCACCAGTAATAACGCCACCACCAACTGCCCCAATTCCTGCTTGTTCTAGTCTACTGAACCCCATATCTTCATCAACATACGAAGCAGCACCAATTCCTGTGCCGTAGGCTATACCTTGTTTAACCATTGAAGCTACAGATTTTGCTTTAGCTAATGGAATAATCCAACCAGCAGGGTCAGCTACAACACCACCCATATAAGCAGCCAACGCTTTACCACCGTATTCTTTGTTTCTAAATATAGTATTAAGTCTTTTTTGGTCAATACGCATTTGTTCTTCATCAAGACCAATGAATTGTTTAACCCCTCTGTAAGTATCTGTAAATCCTAAAGTTGCTGCATATGCCATAGCTTCAGCTTCATTGTCAATACCTTCTACATTGCCAGTATCAACAGCAATGTTGTTATTTGTAATAGCTTCGTAATCACTACCAGCATTAATCAAATCATATAGTTGTTCATCTGATGGATTAACAACAGCAGGACCATTATTTACTGTACCGTTTATTCTATTGTAAAGTTCTTTTTCTTGTTCTGTTGGCATTTTACCTTGAGTTCCTTATTATTTCGTAAGTATTAAAACTTTCATCATAGGTAGGATATTCTTCTTCAGGAACTCCATTGTCCCTTGCAGTAGATGTTTGTTTGTTATGAAACCTCATAAAGTTATCAAACTGACCAGTGTCTCCTAAAACATATCTTTCATTAAACAAATTGTTTTTAAAAAATTCTTGAGTAGGTGCTTTTGCACCAGCAGTTTGCATGTCTTGTTGTAATTGAGTTATTGACCCAGTGTATTCATCTTTAGTAAAATAGTATTTATCATAAAGAGTTGCAGCGTCTTTAACATTTGCTCTAATTTCTTTTTTAGCTGCTGTTGCTGTAGTCCCTGTTGTTGCTAGTGCTTTGACTTGAGCTGCTGCGTCAGTTGATACATCTTTTAAAACTCTACCAGCTTTATCGTATTCGTTTTCTCCCATTCGAGTCCTGCCAAGTAAACCAATCCCTGCTCTAAGTAGGGCAGCGTTTTGAATAGCAGCCAACATTTTTTTAGGGTCATTGACCTGCGATGATGGAGCTAATATACCACCCAATCCTTCAGCAAATTCTTTTAGTTTATCTTCTGCCATTCTTATCTCCTGTATCTAGCGTATAAATCTTCGTCTTGTATTTTAGTTCCTGCTACTGCTGGGGTAATCCCTGGTGTAATTGCTGGTCTGACATTGCTTTGTGTTTGACTGCCACTATTAACCATGCCTAATATTTTTAACAAACTCATATAATCCATACCACCTGTTGCTGCTGCTTCTGCAATTTTAGGCAAATCTTCCGTTCCTTTTCCTTTTATTCCTAAATTATTAAGAACGGTTTGAACACCAGGAGGCAACGTGTATAATTGATTTGGTTTAAAAGGAGTAGAATCAACTACTCCACCACCTGTTTTAGTGATAGGGTTTACAACTCTAGTATGATTAACTATTGTATTTATTGGTCCTCCAATAATACCTTGGTCTACATATTTTTGCCTTGTTCCTGCAAAAGTCGGATTAGTTAAAACAGCATCAATATATTTATCGTCAAACGTAGGAAATCTTTTTTTTAGACTATATAAATTTTGTTCATATGGACTGTTAATTGCTAACGCTTCAGGACTAGATGTTTGCATTTGTACTGGTGGTGTTGGAGTATTAGTTTTAAACAAGTTCCATAGTGGGTCTAACATAGATTTGTTATCCCTCATTCTTTTATCTAATACAGAAAAATAAAGCTCATCTTGTGGATTTTCATTAGCTAATCCAGCAATCAATCTTCTTCTTTCTTTTTCTTTATCAATTCTTTCTTGTTCTGTCATAATATCTCCTTAATTAATCAAATAAACTTAAAGCTGCTACTGTTGCTGCTACTGCCATACCTTGTGGTGTTGTTAATAATGGTGCTATAGGACCAGCAGCACTTGTGGTTGCAAATGCACCTGATGCACCTAATGCACCATAAGTACCTGCTCCTAGTAACCCTGCACCTATTGCCTTCTGTCCAAAACTAGGCTCTCCACCTTGAGCTGAAGTAGTGCTACCACCTGGCAGTATATTACTTCCTGCAATGTTAGAGTATCTACTTAGTGCTTCGTCAGGAGCTTGTTGTGCAAATTCAAATCTCATTCTTGCTTCATCAATTGCTTGTTGAGACCTTTGTTGTTCAGCCGTACCTAACGCACCCAACTGCATAGCTGGTGCTGTAATAGCTTGTTGTGTTTGTGGCGACATTGCCAAGGCTTTTAATTGATTAGCTTGTGCTTGTTGATAAGCATCACTATACATAGTAGAAGATATATCACCTGCTCTTTGCATGTAATCACCGATAACGCCTTGCTCTAATATAGCTTGTCGTGTGCCACCCAGTTGTCCTGCACCTGTTGCATCTCTTCTTGCTTGTTGTAATAAACCTTGAGCTTGAGAATAAATTGGACGCAATGCTGCTTCGGTAGCTCCTGCTAAGTATGGGTTACTTGCTAGATTTTGTGGCGACATTAAACTGTAATTTTGTGCCGACAATATATTATCAGCTAGTCCTTGTTGTGGAACAAGATTGGCTCTGAGTTGTTGTTCAGCAACTTCCATGTCCTCGGTTAACCCTGCATAAGTTTGACCAGGGAAAAACTGTTGTGGTCCTTCATTATATCTAGCCTGAGCTTGTTGATATATATCGCTCATGTACGGAGCTTGTTGTGGCGAAGGTAACGCCATAGTGGTTTGTGTACCACCTCCACTTCCTTTACCCATAATGTGTACCTCTAGTGTTTAACATTTAATTCTTTTCCTAAAACTGTGTAGGTATTTTCATACCCAAACTTATTTAATTTTTTTGCAAAACCTTTTCGACAACATGTCTCTATAGCTTCGCACCCATTTTCTAACGCCCAAGTCTCTAAAGTATTTAACCAATCCTCAACCCATTCATCTAAATCTTTACCACCTAGCGTAACTATACGACAAGTTGTTCTTCTTGGGTATTCAACTATTTCTGTAGTTAATACAGAAACTATTTCTTTATCATCGTTGCTTAGAATCCATAACTGCATTTCTTGATTTTTAATCTTGTGATAAATGTCATGTGTATTTTGTTCTTCTTTACCTCTTGAATTACCCATTGATATATAGGGTTCACAATCGTCCCATACATGGGGTAACAATTCAGGCAAGACTCCTGATATATATATCACCCTAGTTTCACCCAACTACCAGCAGCGTTTCTAAAGTACACGCCTTCTCCACTGCCTGGGTTAAAGTTTGAGCCATCTGCATACACAATGTCTCCTTGTTTAATTCTAGCTGGAGCTACATTTTTAACCTCTACAAATGTAGTAGGGTTCTCTTGTAATGCTCCTTGCAATTTTGTAAGTTCTTGAAAGATGTACTGTGGCATATCTTCAGGGTTGCTCGGTACTGGATTAGGTACATACTTGGGTGCTTCAGACATTATCTACCTCCTAATACTTCATATTCTATATCATATCCGTTTAATTCAAAAGTTGTAGCCGTTGTGTTTTGAAACTTAATAGCTATATATTTGCCTGTGGCTCTAGCATCTACCTTGTTTTGAGAGTTAGGGTTAATACTTTGTTGTGTTTTATAAGTATAAGTTCCGTTAGGACTCATTGAACTTCCTACAAATACTTCAGCAGCTCCTGTTCCTGCAAACCTTGGCGTAACCTTTCTAACTTGTACTACTGTGTTTGGGTTATTATCGAGGACTAAACCTTTTCTTTCTAGCAACATGGTAAAGTTATTACCTGCAAAATCAAATCCTTGGTCTGCTCTATACAATCTAGTATCGCTAGTACCTGCCATTAACATGCTGGTCTCTGTAGGATTGTAGGCTCTTTCTCCCCATGATTCAGTTGTGCTGTAAGCTATCCAACTTTGCGATTGACCTGACCATAAAATACTAGTGCTTCCGTCTGAGGTAGGAGTAACTACTCCAAGACCTATCCCAAGTATTCCTGGTAAATCTCTGAAGCTAAACGCAGAAGTATTATAATTATAAATCAATGCTTTATTGCAGAATGTTGAGCCGACTGTTGGGTATGAAACCCATATCTCTCCCTTCTGTATGTTGTGAGCTACAAAAGTATTAGCATAATTTGTGCTATCTATTTCATCAAACAGTGTTCTTTTAATTACATCACTGGCTATAGATTTTTTAGATACGCCATCGTGTACTATGATATCGCCATTTGTTACCACAAAATGTCTTCCGTTAAATTCACAAGCACAGTTCTTAGATAAAATACCTGTGTCATCAAATAATTTTTGGAAACTAAAAACTAAGTTACCTCCAATGTAATTCATTATCCATGTAGTCTTTTCTTTATATATAACAAAAGATTGTTTAAGAGCAAATCCGTCAACAATAAAATCTCCATTGTCTCCGATAGTTGTAGCACCTGCATCATTCGTAGCACCAGCTGTCCATGTACTAGGTAGTGCGTTGTTCTCTGCTGCATCTCCCCACCTAATTTTGTTAGGATAATTGACAGATGATTCGGTTAAGTTTAAAGATATTAAATAATTACCATAAGGTCTTATTGCTTTGCATACTGTATTTGATGGCCAGTTAGTTAAATCTGTAAATTTATTAGCTCCTGTATTTGCTAAACATTGTGGGTCATCTACCCCATTGTTAAGTATAGGTAAACCATTAAAGATTGATACGTCCCAATTTCCTTGAGCTGTCAAATTGACATTATAATCTCCTGATGTTCTTGTAAAATCAGTGTGTGTAGAACCGTCTGTTCTATATATCTTTGCAGTCCCTGCATAAAACCAATAGTTGTTTTGTCCTGTTGCCCAGTTTAATACTTGATAAGGAGCAACTGTAGGATTAGCTACTGGAAAAGGATTGTCATGACCTGATATTTTTTTAGCTGCACCGTCTTCAAATCTTGCGTTCTCTGTGTGAGAAAAAAACTCAGGAGGTAAGGTTGTAGGGTTTGAATCCTTAACCATTCCTTTAGGAGTGTTTGATTGGAATATAGGCATTATGCTGTGCGTCTCCACATATATGCAACAATGTATGGTTGTAAAATATTATGTGCTGCACCACCACCTGTTGCATTTGTAGTCATTGTTCTACCAGGATTAGTGCTATCACCTGCTGATGGAAAATCAACATCTTCATCTTCACCGTTACCTCTTAAAGCTGATGTGTGAGTATGTGATGGTAATTCAGCAGTGCTTAATGTATGAGTCTTAGCACCACCAGTTTCTTGTACTGTATCAAAATCACTATCTGCTGCGTTTAAACCTACTATAACTCTACCAGCTCCAAAAGTTACCCAAGTTCCAAATCCAAACAAAGTTGCAGGATTGGTTGATACTGCTGCGTTAATATAAATAGAACCTACTGGGTATATAGCTTGTATAGAGGTTAGTAATCCTGCTGAACTGGTTACAGTTCCTGATACAACTAAGTTTCTAATACCTGTTGAATCTTTACTTGCATCAACTGTTACGGCTTTAGATGCTTCTGCTGTACCCAACGTAGTTACATCTACATAATTTAATTCTGCTGTATTTGCTGTAACGCCATCTAGTTTATTTAATTCTGTGTGTGTTGCTGATACTGCCCCAGTAATACTGGGGAAGGTTGCTTTAACTGTAGATTTTACCAATCTTATATGGTCATCGCCTTCGTTAACTGGGTCTCCAGCTACTGGGTTTGAGCTATTTAAGTCTGATATATATGTTCCTGTTTCTAATCCCATTTAATTTCTCCTAGCCTTTGGGGTTGTTATCTTTAACTGATTTAATATGTGTATACCACAAGCCTGTTTTAGCAGTATCTCCTAATTTACCAGCATCTATATCTTTATATAACATATCAAGTTGGTTTACTATTGAGTCATAAAAGTTACTACCAGTATCTCCTGTTCTTCCTAGAATATAAGCATTATCTATATACCATTGTTTAGTTGCTTGTATATCGGATAAAGTTTTAGCATCTTCTTCTCTAGTTGTAATTGTTCCTTTGTTATCTACTATTGCTACCATTATGCCCTCACAACTCCATAAATTGTCATGTTAATTTTTGATGCACCTGTGCCACCTGCAAATATTAATTGAAATCCATTACAAGTGTTTGCTTGTGTGTCATTAATATATCCATGACCTTGTGCAATTCTTGATGTTCCGTTACTACCCTCTCCACCTATTTGATAAACAAATGATGGTGATATTTGTCCTTTAGAATCATTAGAATCTGAATCCCATCTACCACCAGCAGGATTATTAAAATACATAAAGCCATTCATTGGGTCTTTATCGCCACCTTTTTGTTGTTCAACAAGAGTAAATTTATCTGCTGCATCTGTAGTAATTCTTTTTTCTGAATTGTTGTGCGTTAAACCTAAAGTAGTTTGTCTATAATCTGAATTTGTAAGAGCAGAACCATCATCTAAAAATCTCATTTGTAAATCACCATCACCTGCTTGTGAGATACCATGAATAATTACATAATAATTATCATAACTTGAATCAAATCCTGTAAAAGAATATGATGTTGTATTAGCACTAGCATTATATTCATTGACTGCACTTATTACTGCTAGTCCACCACCACCACCACTAGCTTCTGCCCATTTAACACCTGTAGCTTCTGATGAATCTGCTGTCAAAACATAATTGTTTGTACCTACAGCTAATGCTTGTGGATTACCACTACCATCGCCAATTAAAATCTTTCCTTTAGTAGATAAATCAACTGCTGTAAGAGCAGATGTTCCATTACCAATGATAACTCCGTTAGCTGTTAAACTAGTTGCTCCAGTACCACCACTGCCTACTACAAGAGTTGCTGATAGTCCTGCTGATGTTCCACTGGTATTTTGTGAACCTGCTGCATTTACACCTGGTAAATCTATACTTGCAGAGCCATTAAATGAAACTCCACCTATGTTTCTAGCAGTTGTAAGGGTTGCTGCTGAAGTAGCTGTTGCAGAATTTCCAGTACATGAGCCTGAAGAACCTGAAGTATTGCCTGTTACGTTGCCTGTTAACGCTCCAGCAAATCCTGTTGCAGTTAAAATGCCACTGCTTGAATTAAATGCTAAATTAGAACCTGACTTAGGTGCTAAATCTCCTGTAGCAGCAGTTGTAAATAATGGGAAACAAGTAGTATCACTACTTTCATCTGCTACTGTAACATTTGTAGATGTAGTAGCTGTAGCACTGTTTCCAGTACAACTTCCTGCACTTCCACTAGCATTTCCTGTTACGTTTCCTGTTAATGCACCTGCAAAACCAGTAGCTGTTAAAATTCCTGAATTAGAATTAAAGGCAAGATTACTTCCTGATTTAGGTGGAAGGTCGCCTGTTGCTGCTGTAACAAATAATGGAAAACATGTAGTATCGGTAGATTCATCTGCAACTGTTACGTTTGTAGAAAGAGTTGCTGTAGCTGAATTACCACTACAAGAACCTGAACTTCCTGATGTATTTTGATTACCTGCTGTATTAACGCCTGGCAAGTTTATACTTGCTGAACCATTAAAACTAACGCCACCAATATCTCTTGCTGTGGCTAAAACTGTTGCTGTTGCTGCATTTCCTGTAGTCGAACCTGATGTACCTGAAGTATTACCTGTTACATTTCCTGTAATATTTCCTGCAAAAGTACCTGACAATACATCTGTATTAGCATTAAAAGTTAATCCACTAGCTGTCTTTGGCCCTAAATCACCAGTTGCTGCAGTTGTAAACAAAGGAAAACAAGTAGTGTCTGTTGACTCATCAGCAACTGTAATTGCTGTAGGTACACCTTCAGCTTTAGAATCTAATTGTGTTTGTATAGCAGATGTTACACCATCTAAATAACCTGCTTCTGTAGAAGTTACTGCTGATACGCTAACATCTCCACTACCA
>Ga0209535_1000568_pt1 | contig 26209 bp, 45 predicted proteins | sample LinPmetageLP28_FD_184041 | JGI IMG/M metagenome (GOLD analysis project Ga0209535, IMG submission 184041) | Marine viral communities from the Pacific Ocean - LP-28 (SPAdes) (version 2) | ecosystem: Environmental > Aquatic > Marine > Oceanic | place: Pacific Ocean | collected 2009-08-22
CTAAGAAGAAGGAAGCACCTAAGAAGGAAGCACCTAAGAAGGAAGCACCTAAAAAGGAAGCACCTAAAAAGGAAACACCTAAAAAGGAAGCACCTAAGAAGGAAGCACCTAAAAAGGAAGCACCTAAGAAGGAGGCATCTAAAAAGGAAGCACCTAAGGAGGATGTATCTGAAGAGATTGAGACTAAGGCAGAGAAAACAGGTGGTCGCAGAGGAGATAAGGTTATAAAAATAACTTCTAAGAAGTATCTCACTATTAATGATACTAAAGAGTTAATATCCGAACTAGATAAGGAGATTGCAGGTCTTCAAAAAGAGATAAACAAGTATGAATTGGCGTTTCAAAATGCTGCTAATAACGCTTCTCTTGAGCTATCCACTAAAGACTTTAAAGAGACAAAGCGTTTGATCGATGAAAGGCTAAAAGATTTTAAGAAAGAATATGCAGCATCTGAGTTAAAAAAGCAAGGTATTGAGAATCCTACAGAGAGTCAAATATCTAGCTTTTTACAAGTTATAGCCACTAAAAAAACTCAGATAACTAAGAGGAGAAATAAGAGGATTGACTATAAACAACAAATAGAAAATCAAGAGAAAAAGCCTGATAGATTAAAAGAATATGAAGATACTTCACAAGAAAGAGAAACACCTAAAAAACAAGCTGATCCTGATCCTAAAACAGAAGAAAAAAAGATATACGAAAAAGCTGAAGATGAGGTAAGAAGGTTAGAAAGGGAGGGGCGTATTGAAAAGGAACAATATTTTGATTCTATCAAAGGTAGAGAAATGGCTCCTCTAGGGGTTGAAATAGCTCTTAAAGAAATTGAATTAAAGTATAAAAAACTTATCTCTGAAGCCAAGGGGAAAACTGATGACGCTGTAAAAAAACTTAAAAAGGCTGAGGAGGCTGCACTTAAGAAGAAAATAACTAAGAATAAAGCACCTAAGAAGGAAGCACCTAAGAAGAAGGAAGCACCTAAGAAGAAGGAAGCACCTAAAAAGGAAGCACCTAAGAAGGAAGCACCTAAGGAGGAAGCACCTGTGGTGGATAAAGCCTTGGAATCAGAGAAAAATTCTATTCAATCTGAAATAGAAACTTACCAAATGGCAATAGAAGAGATTGAACAAGAAATATTAAATCAAAAGAGCGATCTAAAAGATGAACTTGCAGAGATAAGTAAGAAAAAATTATCAAGAGAAGAAAAGCAAGAACTAAAAGATGATGCAAAAAATGAGAGCTCCGGTGTTATTCAAGGCTACAAGGATGATATAATATCTGAGAAAAAAGATTTAAGAGATGCAAAAAATAGATTAAAGAAGTTAGATGAGAAATCTAAAAAACAAAAAGGACCGAAACTAAAAGGTGTAGTTAATAGAGAGCTGTTACAGAGACAGGTGAATAATGCAAAGAAGGCATTACTTAATATAGCCCCTACTGTAAATATAGTTATTGTAGATAACCCTAAAACTTACCGGGAGATTGCTTTAGATAATAGTAATGGTTTTTACGACCCAACAGATGGTAACATATATATAAATGCCAGTAGGGCTATAAAAAGCACTGTAGGTCATGAAGTATTTCACGCTATTCTATTAAGGAATGGAATAAGTGATATGAAAGCTAGAGACATCACTAAAAGGATGGTTGACACACTCAAAAAGTCAGGGTCACTTCCTCAGGGTCTTATAAACCAAATGGAAGCCTTCGGAAATCAGTACGTGTCATCTGAAAAAGATGCTATAGCTGAATTGAAACTCATGGGGATAAATAACCCAACTAAGAATCAAATAAATAAGACTCTTGGTGAAATGAGGCTTATTGATCCTGTGTTTGAGGAGCAGATGGCTGAACTTATTGGTGCACTTGCAGGCAGTTATAAGCAGTTGTCTAGACCACAAAAGAGTATAGTTAAGAGATTCTTAGATAGGCTAGCTAAGTTGTTTGGTCTTAAGAAGTTTACTGATACTGAGGTTGTAGACCTTATCAATACAATATCAAGAAGTGTAGTGTTTGGAGATGTGATAGCTGCTGAAGATGTTGCTATACTGTCTGCGAAAGAAACTGATAAAATATCAGAAGTCACTTCGAAAAGAAAGCAGAAAACGAAGTCAGATATATTAAGAACCCTTAAAGAAGGTCAAAAACTTCCGACCAAACCTAAACAAATAAAAAATAAAAATGGTTCAATTACAAGTGGTAAAGTTCATTTATATCACTCAACTAATGGTGTAGAAAATTTAAATGATATTTTAGAAAATGGAATAGATTTTGAAAAACAAAAAGCAGTTGATGGATTGTTCTTTTCTAAATTAGGAGGTCCTTATAGGCAAGATGATTCTTTTGTTGTAATAGAAACAGATGTAGAAAATATTCCTTTTAACCAAAGAATAGAAGGTCAAGAGGTAGCTTTAGGTCAGCTTTCCGACTACAAGATAGTGTATAGTTCAAAAATGAGTCCTCGTGAATTAAAATTATTATCATCACTTGAAATGATTTTAAACAGAAAAAAACTTGGGGGGGTTGAAGTATATGAAAAATCTCTACAGAATTATAAAAAAAGAAATAAGAATAGTGAGTTAGTTAAGTATCTTGAAGACGCACCTCAGTCAAAAAGAAAGCAGATCATAGGAGAGAATGCTGACTTAACTGCACTCAACCTTTCTCACAATTTAAATTTAGCAAAACAAATAGAGAAATTACAAGAACCAAGTATTAAAGAAGAATTTTTCGCCACTTACGAAGAAGAGAAAGATAGAGATACTTTATATATAATAAACATGACCCCAGAAGATGTAAAATATATGACAGGATGGGAGCGTGGAAAGGATAATAAATGGAGGTATGAAATACTAGATGGAGAATTAATTTTAAGGGATTCTGGTACGTTTAAATTGTCAGATGTTTATGATAGCAAGGATTTATATAAAGCATACCCTCAACTAAAAGATATGAAAGTTGAAGTGGATATCAGACCACAGGGTGCGGTAAATGCTTGGTTTATACCAAGTGAAAAATATATAGAGATAAACGCAAAACCTAACTCTAATGTTACAAGTCTTTTAATTCACGAGATACAACACGCTATTCAATTTATTGAAGGTTTCGCTACAGGTGGAAATATGACATCTGCATTTGAAGCATACGAAAACACTGTGACCCCTGAGAATAAAAGAGCAGAGATAGAATTAAAGGAAGAGATTGAGGATTTAAGAAGTTTAACAACAGTATTGGAAATGGCTACTGTTGATTTTGAAAACATGTCTTTGGATGAGGTATTAGACTTAGATTTTATAAAGTCAAATTGGGATGAGCTAGGACTTAAAAGTATAGATGATGCAGTAAATGTACACGAGTATGTTTATGATAGAAATCCTAATTTAATCAATAAATTAAAAACAAGTGAATTTGGTTATAATCTTGACTTAGAAGAATCATTTGAAAAGGCTTTAGGTATAGCAAATGAGAAACAAGCTGAATACTCTGATAAGTACTCTACATATGGACTATACCAAAGATTAGCAGGAGAAGTTGAGTCTCGTAATGCTGAGAAAAGATACTTAATGAGTGAAGAGAAGAGAGCAAAAACTCTTTTAGAAGCAACAGAAGACGTTGCTAGAGAGGATCAAATTCTTTTATTTCCTGACTATTATAAAGATGAAGATATAACTCCTAGAAAGCAGAAGTCTTCATATGTCGATGTATCAATGCTTGAGGATATGACTAGGGATGGAATGACTGCTGAGTATGCCGAGAGAGGTAGTAGGGTTGAGCGTTTCCTGCAAAAAGTTCAAGACAAGTATATAAAGGTAAGAAGGATTGGCAAGACCATAGAGAAACGAACAGGTAAGAAGTTAGAATCAGTTGATGACTTTGATAAGGCTGAGACATTGTATACCGGTAGAACTAAAGAACAAGTATCCAAGCTTGAAGAAAGATTTGAAAAGATAATAGAAAAATTTGCATCAAAAGGTCTAACTAGAAAAGATGTATCAGACTACCTATATGCGATGCACGCTCCTGAAAGAAATGACTACATACTTGAGGAGGTTGATGGAAGTAATATTGCTGGTTCAGGTATGTACACAGACATTAATGATAAGAACAGAGCAGTACAAGAACTTATAATAACTCAAGAAAAAGCTGATAGTATAGAATCTGCTCAAGAGGTTATTAAAAGATTAAAGGATGAAGGGAAAATAAAAGACCTAGAATCTATAGCTTCAGACATAAGAGAAATACAACTTGAAACTCTTGACAGGCAGTTTAAAGAGGGGTTGATTACCAAGGATACTTATGAGAACCTTGCAATGACAGAAATGCAATTATACAAGCATTATGTTCCATTGAAAGGCTTTAAAGATTTACAGTCAGGATTCTCAGATTACCTTACAGGTGAAGCTTCATCAACAGTTCCAATAAAAGGGAAGGAAATATTAAGAGCTAAGGGTCGTAAGACTGTAGCTGGAGATGTTCTATCTAATATAATGATGGATTCACAAACAGCCGTTATTAGGTCTAACAAGAATGGTGTACTTATTAAATTATTAAACCAACTATTAAAAAACCCTGACGATTCAATATATAGTGTATACACAGAAAAAGAAGGAGCTCCAATAGGTGATCGAAAGATGTCTCTTCAAGAAATGAGGGATAAGACCACTAGAGATAAATCATCTGCTAGGTATTTCAAGTTTGTTCGAGTAGTGAAGGATGGTAAAGAGTATTTCATTGACTTCAAGGATAAGGATATGACTCGTGCTATAAACCTTACTGATGGGGAGATGATTGGGACTACAATGAATAAAATTGTTGACTCAGTAAGTAAGGTTACCAATATTATGAGGGCTGCGTTTACAACAATGAACCCCGGTTTTATACCGACAAACTACATACGAGATATTCAAACTGGTCTTATGAATGCGTTAGCTGAGACCGATATGAAAATAGCTGACAAGAAAAAGTTTATTAAAAACGTTTCTAAAAACTCAGTAAAAGCATTAAAGACTATTTCTCAAGAAGAGAGAGGTAAAACTAAAGGAGTTGATAGAGAACTAGTTAAATACTATAGAGAGTTCAAAAAGAATGGAGCTGTAGCAGGATACTCATATGTACAAAGTGAGGCTGACATATCGAAAGGAATTGATTCCTTAGCTGAGGGAGGTAAAAAGAATGATACCATAAAGAGTATAGGGAAATTCATTAATGCTGTAAACACCGCTTCTGAGAACTCAACAAGGCTTGCGGCTTATATAGAGGCAAGAAAGTCAGGAATGACTACTGAAGATGCTGCCTACATGGCAAAGAATCTTACAGTTAACTTCAATAGAAGTGGGGAGTATAATAAAGCGATAAACACGCTTTACATGTTCTTCAACGCTTCCGTTCAGGGTACAGTTGCATTTACTAAAGCTATGACAACCCTAAAGAAAGAGGTTAATGATGATGGTACTATATCCACTAGCCTGAACTACGCTCAGAAGGTAGCGATAGGTATTGTGGCTTTCTCTGCATTAATGCAGATGCTAAACCAAGGGTTGTCTGATGAGGATGAGGATGGAGAGTCTTTCTTCGATAAGATACCTGAGTATGAGAAGGAGAGAAACTTAATTATAATGAACCCTGCTAATGGTGAAGATTATTTTAAAGTACCCCTTCCTTATGGTTACAACTTCTTTTTTAATATTGGAAGATTTGGATATGAAGTTTCTAATAAAAAGAAATCCATAGCAGATGTTTCTAAAGATTTAGTCAACTCATCTGTCTCTGCATTCTCTCCAATATCATTTTCTGCTAGTAAGGATGTTACAGGGTCGTTTGTGAAGACAGCCACTCCAACGGTTGCTAAACCTTTTATGGACTTAGCTCTTAACGAGAACTTCTTTAAGGGAGCTATATATAAAGAGAACTTTCCCGGTCAAAATAAACCTGACTCATCGATGGGTAAGCAAAATACTCCTGAAGTTATAAAAGAGATAACTAAATTTATAAATAGAGCTACAGGTGGTAGTGAGAACGTTAAAGGTTTTATTGATGTGTCTCCTGAGACAATACCATACATTATCCAGCAATACACTGGTGGTGCTGGTAGATTCCTTTCTCAAGCTATGAACTTCCCATCAAAAGTTGCTGGTGGAGAATTAAAACCTAGGGAGATACCTATGTTTGATAGGTTATATGGAAGAACGAGTCGCTATAGTGATATAGACACCTATAACGAAAGGAGAGATCAGGTTAAAAGTTTAGAAGAAGAAATAAAATCTGGTGACATAAAAAGAGACATGAAAGTTTATCGATCAGCAGTCGCAATGTCAAGACTATCAAAAAAGGTAGATAAAAAGCTAAACGAACTTAGAGATAAGAAGAAGAAGGTAGCTAAATTAGATAGTAGATCTAGACAAACTGTCTTAATAAAGAGAATAGAAGAAAAAGAAGATCAACTATATGACCAATTTAATAAACAGTATCTTAATTTATTTGAGAGATACTCGAAAGATAGGTCACCAGCTCTAAAAAAGTAAGTACCAAAATAGAATGGTTACTAATAATCCAAGTAGCCATTCTAAAACATTTGTAGGGTCTATGTTCATGTTAAAATATATGTGTTAGTCTAGCAACCTGACCATGATCCATTGAGTGAATAAAACCTTCAACAGCTTTTACTCCTCCAACACCATAGCCTTTTTTGTGATGCCATGAATCTGTTCCTGAAGGAGAGCGTAAGCTTTCTACAGTACATCCATGGTAATCCTTACTTGTCTTGTGATGTATATGATGCGTATATACATATCTATGATCCGTTTTACTCCACCACAAAGGAAACTCATTAGCCATTATAAGGGGTAAATCTTGAGATTTAGCTCCATCACCATGTGTTGTTCCGATTAAGTTTTTTCCGTAAAGGAAACCCTTCCTATGAGCCATAGAACAGTCGAATGTTATGTTCTCACTTCTTCTAAACCAACTCTGTATAGAATCGGATAACATGAAACCACTGATATAGTCGTGGTTACTAGGGTTGAACATGAAATGCACGTCAGCAACCTGCATCAACAATTCTAAAACTTGAACATACAACTTCTTGGCTGCCAAAAAATTATCATACCACATACCATCTGTATCTTGTGGAGTACCTCCTGTGGTTTGTCTTTTGGGTGAATCAATATGCAGAACATCATTACCTCCAACAAAAATTATCTTGTCAATGTTGAAACCACTTGATTTATTGAGTATACCCATTACACCATCAATAACTCTTTTTACAGCAACTTGAGTATTATACTCTTCTCCAGCCTCAAAAGAGGAAGCTAATTTTCCAATATGGATGTCAGCAGGGTCCACAACAAGTAAGTGTGGACTATTTTGTGACTTTCTTTCTATCTTTGGGTAGACAGGAGAGTATTCCTTCATATCAGAAATAATCTGATCTCTAAGCTCCTCTAAAGAACCTTTATTGTTACTTACATGTAGGGAGAAGTGTTTTCCTTTATACCAATAGTGATTAACATCTTCCATTGGAATTCCTTTGAGTTCACATTCATCTTTTAATGCACGATGTTTTTGCACAAGTTGAAACTCTTCTAAATCTAGTCTGGGTCTAAATTCGCTTTTCATAAAGAATCTTTTAGGTCCTTCATAAGTTTTTCCACGTTATTTATAGATTTATTAAGTGAAATAAAATCACCGTCCATCAGTGATTCATAAATATCTGTAGTAGAATTATTTAATTCAGACATAAATGAATTGACGAACGGTGACAATTTATTATTAGGAACCATAATAGCAAATATAGTGAATTTTAGTCTAAAAAAATATACTATTAAGGAATTACAAATGTACGTTCAAATATTGCTTCAATAACTTGATTTCTCGTAATTGTGATATTATATGGATTTCGTGTTGAATTTGTCAATACCCCAACCCATCTGACAAATCTGTATCCTTTCTCTGTATTTGGGATAGCAGTTAACGTTAATTGCGTTCCATAAGGATATTGACCTGAACTCTGCGAAACCGTTCCCCATTCATCGTTGTTGGATGTTACCACTAATGACATAATAAACGGATTTGAACCCCCTGAAGATGTTTCCTGTAATTGGGTGATCTGTTCAGCTTGTTCGGTTGTTAATTCGACTAAAGCACTTATTTGATTTTGCAACTCCTCCAAGAATGAATCTGTTATCTGCTGCCCGGATGTTATTAATGAATTTAAATCGGAAACCTGACCATCTATAATATTCTGTAAGTTTTCCAAATCTTGTGCAAATTCTAATTCCAATGTTATTTGGTTGATTTCAATTTGATCAATCAATTCTTGTTGCTCTGTAAATTGTGCCGACAACACCACAACCAAATCATTCAAAGCATTTAATTGCGATTGCAATACTGTTTGATTTTCGTCTATAGTTTCTGCTAGAATATTAATTTGATTTTGCAAGTTTGCATAATGGAACTCTTGCAACTGTTCAACAACAGTTACATCATATTCCAAATTGTCAATATCAGAATTTAGACTATCAATTTCAATTTTTAAATCATTGATTTCAATTTGCAGATTTTCAATCGCTTCTGTCAAATCGTTAATCTGCTCAATGTTGCACGATGTAAACATCAATGCTAATACTATAAGTTTTGTTCTCATTTTATTTCTTGTTTTGTTTTTTTCACTTTCTAAATTATGCCAATAATATTAATTATTGGCGTTAATTAAAATTTAAGTAGCTGTAACTTTTCAATTTCCTCGTTATGCCTCCGTTTTATAAAAGGTTTAAATGGTTCGTAATCGTTTTTGTCTTCAATCCATTCTCTTTCATCCATTCCACTATTCCATAGCATAATCTCTCCAAAGTTTATAAAATCAATATATCCGTTTGTAGAGTAGTTAAAATCTCTACCCACCAATCTTTCTATTTCATTATTAACCTTTTCACAAAGTTCTTCGTTTAGCTCATTAATAATTTCTAAATAATCCACCATTTTTATTTTATTACTTTTAAGTTATGCAAAGGGCATAAATCTACAATCTCACCTACTACAACTACTGCATAAGGTATAGCATTACCACCTCTACAATAGCCATCAATATATCCCTTATCCCCTTTTTTTAGGTTAGAGTGTTGTGCATCTTTTTTTAATTCTACTTTAGTTTTCATTTTATTGTATTTTTTTGTCATAATCGTAATTTTAAATAACGAATATCAACCCAATAATCCATATATCCTTCTGCGTCTATATCTTCCCAATTAGCTATCAACATTTCATTGACTCCCTCTATAACCACTATCCAAATCTTGCCTCTCCATATTACTTGATCACCAACTTTTATACCTTGATTCATAACCTTTATTTTTAATTATAAATTTTACCTACCTTTTTTCGTAATTTAATAAAGTCTTGTTTTGTTAAGCATTTGTAAGTTTCACCTCTATATCTAATTTCTGTCACATCATAAACACTAATGCTAAATCCATCTTTGGTTTGGTGTGTGTAACCTTCAAAATAATTGTATTCAAATCCTAATTCTGATATATTATCAAAAGTTAGTAAGTCGTCTGTTTTAGTGCTTTTTCGAGTGCTTAAATCTACTTCAAACACAGTTCCACAATCACAAGTATAAGGCGAGTGTCTGTTTACATCTGCCAATATATCAACAGGACATTCATCTAAATCAACAACTTGCAAAAAGCACTCTCCGCTTTTACTTTGAAACTGGTGTTCCTCACCGCACTCTGGACAAGGCACTATTACTGTATCAAACATTCCCATTAGTTGTTGCCGCTAATAACCCTGTATTCTAAATCATATTCATCTTTTTTGTAATCGTTTTTTCGACCTTTAGATAAATGGTTAAATTTAATATTACCATCGCTCATTATATCTCTCCATTTGCCACCCATTCTTCTAATACCAACTTGCGTTTCTTCAAGCTTCCTCATTATTAATTCGCTTGTATCAAACACATCTACAAGGTCGGCTATTGGATTAGCTGCCTCAAACATATTGTAATCGTCTGTAAATAATATTCTCATAATTTTTAATTTAAATAGCACATAGCTAAACCGTTAAGGCGAGATTCAGCCAATTCAATAGCTTCATCGTAAAGTTTCCATTTAGGGTTTAAATTACCTGTGTACATTGGTATCACATCTCTCATTTGATGTACCATATATCTAGTGAGCTTTAATACTTGTATTTTATTTAAAGAGTCGTCTGCTATCTTTAATTGCTCTTCTATTCCAATTACTATTTCTAAAGGTGTTTTCATAAATACTAATCTTCGCAGTTGCTACATCTTAACGGTTCGCCATGGATAACTTCTACTGTTCCATTTTGACAGTGTGGGTTATCGCACTCACAAGTATAATTAATAGCTTTTAAAGTGCTATCTATTATCATTAATGCTAACCTCTCATACATTTTCATTAATATTTGTCCGTCAAAATGAGTTAATAAATCTTTTTCTACTTCTTTGTATACTTCTTGTCTAGTCATTTGAATAATTTTCATTTTATTTATTTTGCTAAAGGTTTTCAATCCACTTACAACCACTACATTGTTCTTTACATTTTTTGGAAGAATATTTTAAATCATTATCCTCGCAAAAAAACTCTGTACAACAATGTGTATCATTAATGGCTTCATCAAGTACACTTTCAAAAAGAGTGGCGCACATTAATAATCCAATTATCTTGGTTTCTGTATCTGTGGCATCTTGCACACATTCTAAAAGGTTGTTAATGATTTGTTTTGTTGTATTTTCATTCATTCTTTGGTATCCATAATCCTTGTTTAGTCTGCTGTACTTCTACCCAAACTAATTCGTGTGTTGTTCTTATCCACATAATTAATAGCTTACTTACTTAGTAGTTCAAGAAAGTATTCAGCTCCTTTGTTAGCAATAGCGTACCTGTCCTTTTTATTTAGATATTTACCTACTTTATTGTTCTTTTCTCTGTACCACCGCCCACAGTCTATTTGTGCCATTGCTATATTTGCAGTCCACGCTCGTCTGTATTCAGGGTCTTTTAATCCTTCATTTAGTTTTTTAATTACTTCTTTCATTTCTTCGTCTTTATCTACTCGTTCGCTAAGTTTGTTAATTAAATATTCACCGTAACTTTCCGCATTTTCTTTTTTCTTAAAAGACATTGTTTTAAATGTAGAATTATCAATTGTAATTTCTTTATAATATCTATCATTTACCCATTGTTTTATCTCTGTTTTTATCACCGCTCTCTTATTTTAGTTTTATATTATGAAGTATGTTCGCTACCCTTAAAATCTAAGTACACGTTATCTACATCAACAAATGTATCTACACATCTATCTTGCTCATCTATTTTTAAGTATATATCTGTTTTACCTACACCAAACTCTTTAGCTTTTCTGTCAATAAAACACTTCATGACAATGTACAAAACATCATTTGCCATCTGTTCTATTTTTAAGTCATTCTCTGTTTTCATTAAATTATTCTAGTGTAATATCTTCTAATTATTAATTTTATGACATTTCTTAATTGGCTTTCAGTCATTTTGTCAACATCAATTTTGTTGCCATCTTTCATTGTCCAGTAATATTTCCTTGTTTCTTTTGTCATATTATGTAGTAATAGTTAATTGCTTGTCTTTATACTCTTTAAAAAAGTCTGCATAATACTCACCCTTTAACTCCAATCTATCCCCGTTTCCGTTGTATATCGTTACTGTCCAAAATTGTATTTCTACTTTCATAACCTTTATTTGCTTATAAACAATAATCCCAATCCACTAATATAAATATATCAGTATCATTATATTGCTGTAACTTTTTTAGAATTTCGTCTGCCATACTTAACTCTCTTCGTATGTCTATTATGATACACAATATGTCGCATAATTCTTTTTTTGTTAGTCCATCATTTTGTAACTTATTCGCAACACCTAAGTGTTCTGTAAGTTTATTTATTAAATGATAGCCTCTATCACAGTATATGCTTGGAATTTCTACTCCTTTTAATTGTTCTTTTGTTTTATCTCCTTTTAAAATTAGTCTTGTGTCCCATCCCATTTTTTTGTTTTTTAATTTGATTCAATCACCCCTGCATATATAATCTCGTGCTTGTCAGCACCATGAGTCATATTGTAACCCTTAACCATAGCAGAAACTCTATCTACTAATTCTTTTCTTTTGTTTTCTGGCGTGTCTAAGTAAAGCATCTGTAATCTAACTGATGATTCGTCAGCTTCTTGATACACCTTTTCGGGTGTAAGGTCAATATTAAATATATCATAATAATCTCTGAGGAATATTGGATCTTTTGTTTCAATAAAGCCAACAGCTTTTTTTCTGTGGTTTATTACAGAAGCGTGTGTTAATCCTAAATACCTAGCTATATAACAAAGTCCATAAGGATGGTTTTCTGTAACATAGTAACAAAACATTCTCTTGGCATTGATTATCTGTACGTGCCTTCTTTTAGTTTGTATGTCCACCTTGTAGTGTTTATTAACCAACGCTTCTACTTCTTCTAGACCTAAAACCTTATTCATGTGTGTTAAATTTTAATAAAAGAGATGAATCATTAATTGTATCTAAAAAAGTGTCAGAATCAGTTTTTTCCATATCAACAAGAAGAGTGGTGTATTCATCAGGTTTAATACCCCAAAGAACATAAAACAAATCGTCAATATTGATTGCAACTGAAAAGTAAAGTTCAGGTCCATGAAAGAATCCATTAGCGTCATCAATCGATTTAAAATTAACTTGCTTTAAAGATTCGTAAAAATCCCCCCTTACATCACCATCCTCTATAACGTCACGCATAAAGTCCTGAAGGGCGTCAGACACGCCTATAAATTTCTTTTTATTCCCCTCTGAATACTTCTGTTTTGATTCCATGTTTTTCTAATTCTTCTAATCTATATTTTTGTAGGGGCTTTAGCCTACCGTTTTTCGCCTTTACCTCCGAGAACAAGACATCCTGCCCCGGTGCTATTGCAACAATATCAGGGATACCATTCTTATTAGTTTGAATCAACTTTATAACATAGTATCCCTGAGCTTCTAATTGCTTTATTCTCTGTGTTTGTACTTTCTGTTCACTCTTCAAAATAACTGTCGCTTGAAATGATGTAACGTAAAATCTTTTTTAGATTTAACCGTCTCATATATAGACTCTTCAATACCTCCTTCAGAGAATACCCAATAAACATCATTCTTGAGTCTATCTTTTGTAGTCATTCTGTCACGAGCTTGCCAATAACTTGTTGCACTAAAGTCGATATTATAAAAAACCAAACACTCAGCCTCACGAAGACTTATACCCTCACGACCACTAACTATCTGTAGAGCTATATTCTTGTTAGAGTTATTAAACTCCTCAAGGGTAGTGCAAAGATTATCACCAAACACCTTTCTTAACGCATTCAATTCTTCCTTAAACTTGTAGAATATACCGATCTTTTTACCCTTAAAATACTTACTCACATAAAGGGCTTTATTAACATCCAAGATCGTACTTTTACCGTCCTCAAACTTAACAGTTCCTGAACACATCTGATGAACCTTTTGCATAAGCTTAACTGGTGTATCTGCAAGTATAGCACTATCACCAACATAAGCCACTAAATTCTCTTTAAGTAGGTTTATCAAACTCTCTGTATCCGGATGCATTGGGGATACTAATACTGTCTCCTTCGTTTCAACTTTAAATCCAGCTTCTTTTTGAGTGTATGATATTGTGTAAGGTTTCATTAGATGCACTATGGTTTTAAGACCATTACTGTAGTCATTTATTAGCCTACCATTTATTAACCTCTGAAAAATTTTCACATGTTCTTTAGCAAAACTATAGAAGTTTTTATGCTTAGAAAATGGGCTACTCTTGATACCGTAAACCTGATGATACATCTGACTGTAAGATTCAGGTGTTGGAGTCCCGGACAGTAGTATAACCTTAGATCCATTTTTGTGTAATAAATCTTTAATCTTCTTTGTCCTGCCACTAGGCTTAGGAAAAGCTCCTAAACCATGAGCTTCATCAAGTATAACAATATCCCATTCAATATCAGGAGCCCTATGTATTGACTCATAATTTATAGTAAACAAACTAAAACTTGCTGGGCACAACTTTGTGTAGTCATCAGATATACTGCTTATAGCCTTCTTCTTAGTAAGGAAGAGAACGTTGTTCACATTCATTTTGTCACATATACCTAAAGAAGTTAAAGTCTTTCCGGTCCTAACTTCCATAGCCAAGTAAAGGAAGCCAGCATCTTCTAAGATGCCGACCCCTTTATCCATTATTTCTTGTTGATAATCTCTAAATTGAAACATAGTCCATGAAATAATCGTGAACACCTCCAAAAGACTTAACCCCATTTGTTGGGTGAGTAGACTTTAAAGCTTCGGTTACATTGTTATAAAGCCTCCAAGCATTCATAGTGTTGTCTGAAATCATCCCCCAATTGTCAGAGCATCGAACCTCATTCATGGCTTTAGTCATCTGATTAGTTGTGATGATACGATCACGCAAGTGAAGCTCTCCAAGGATGTGAGATATCTCAGTGTAACCATCAATCTTTCTCTCAGACATTCTATTTATATCCTGCTGTATCTTTTCGAAAGAGACAGAGGTCCTATTAATAGAATCATTAACAAGATCTCCAAGGTGGTTACTAACCCCCTTTGAGTGCTTCTTTTTCATTACACTTATATCACGACCAGCAATCATACCATTCAAACAGATCTTAACAACAGCACCGGTGGCTATTGTTACAGCCTTACTTTTATTGTAAGAATTCAATACACAAACCATAGGGTTTAATGAATCGATAGGAGAGTTTAAAGTGTAAGAGGTCAACATAATATCATTGTTTATAGCACCACTATACTGAACATTCTCAATCTTGTAACCATTATCACCTATGGTATGTTCCATTAAATCAAGAAGCTCTTCGTGAGGCACAGCCCCATATGTTCTTGTACTTTTCGGAATTTTTGCGGAAATGAGTTCCGCTCTCGTTGTAAAATAACTCATAATTTAAATTTAATTTTCGTATTTATTTCTAATTTTCCTATACACCTCAGGAAGTGCCTCTTGAGCTTCTTCTTGGGTGTTATAGATTTTCACACCGGGTAGCTCGGTGCTTTTATGTACACTACCATTACTATCATAGAAGTAATCCCTACCTTCGGAAGAGATCCCTCCGTACCTAGTGACTATCTTACACCTTTCAGAACCATACGGTTTTATGTATATCTGCCAGTTGTTTTTTATAGCCCACTCAAAGTCAGAACTTGATATCCAGTTCCACACCGTCTTTTTTAACTTCTTCTTTCTTGCCATCTACAAACTCTATCCACCTCCCTTCTGCTGACCTTCCATCAATAGGTTCATGTCCAACTATAGATTTACCATAGGATGTTAGCCAGTTGTAAAACTTAATTCTAGATAACTTTTTATTTCCATGAGAACCATAGTCGGGATTGTCTGAAACAAAATCATTAAATAATTCACTCTTATAAATAATAGTATTTAGTTTTAGTTTAGGGCTCTTCTCAAAACCTTTAACCAAACCACACCACTCAATAAATTCATGAGAAGTTTCTGTAGATAGCTGTCTTATTTTTTGATTCACAAAGTCAGCCTTCATAAGTCCGTTAGCAAGGTAAAGCATTAAGTTAGATATCATGTAGTTGTCGAATTTAAGCCACTCCTCATTATCCCAATCATCAAATAGAAGTCTACCGAAATCAGAGTGAGGAGTAAAGGTTGGGGAGTAGTGTTGCTTAAACTCTAAATCCCATTTACGTCTAACAAATGAAGCACCCTTACCCTTTATAGCATAGTTAGTTGTTATAGCTATCTTAGGAGAGTCCTCAAATGACAACTTGATTGCGTCCTTGTTTTTCTTCTCAAGAGTTATACCCTCTGTAACTACAGAGAATAAACGCTCAAAATCAAACCCCTTCTTGACATCATCAAAAACGATCAACTGAGTATCAGCAGATATCAACTGATAAGCAAATGACTTGTCAAAGTTCATATGCTTCCCATCAATCAACACCGTCTTCTTCATTTTAGAAAGGGCACTCATAAATAACCCCTTACCAGTACCACCCTCAGGGTTGTCTGATATAACCTCATCATTCAAAATAATAGCCGGACAGTACGACTTGTTCTTGTAGGCATGCATTAAGTGTCCAATGGTTGACCTCATAGAAGCAATAGTATCCTCTTTGTTTCCTGAAATATTTCTAATAAACATACAGTAATCACAATTGTCAGAATAAAAATCATGGAAATCCCTATCGATAACGTGACTCCTCCAAACGAAACCTCCGAGGTCTATGTAATCTATTATATTAACAGAATCCTTAGTAACCCTAATAGCACAGTTACGGTAGTATAAGTAAGCGTTTTCTTTATCGTCAGAAACAAAATGGACCTTTACAGACGAAAGCATCGACAAGTAATCATCCTTAAAAAACCTAGTCTTGTCAGCGAAGTAATTATATACATCTAAGTTTTTGGTTTTCTCAAGATAATCCAAGACAAAGTTCTTGATTTCATACTCAGTCGTATCATCAATCAAGTTGTTATTTACCTTAACAAAAACAAATGTTCTACTACCATCAGGAACAAACTTATAAAAACCATTACTCTCTAAAAAAGATCTAAACATGAATGGGATTATAGATATACTACCCCTATCAGTAATGGACCAAAACTTTTTCTCAGCAACCTCCTCTTCAGCAATATCAATAACTGCATCAATAACATCGCCCCCAACCCCGGAAGCCTCTAGATCGGAGCGTATGTCTTTTTTTTGCTTTCCTGATACTAAACTCTCTTTTATCTTGCTAGTAACCTCTACATCCTCATAACATTTAGTTCCAAACTTTTCAGTATGAGAATAAGCAGAATCAAGAGTGGTCTTTATTTCGTTAGAAGGAAAATCTGAAGACGCAAACCTAATCACAACAGACTCTGCAATAGTTTTAATTATTCCAAAATCATTAAAAGCTGCACACAGAATGAATAAGTTATTGTTCCTTTGACCATTAACTAATCCGTACTTCTTATTCCACCAACTATACAATATATCAACAATCTTATTACTATCAGTGATAGGAATAACATTCTTTGATGACTTCTTATCAAGCATAAGATCATCATCATTACCAATGATATCCCAAACTTTAGAATCAATATTTACTACTATATCAGGGTCATACGATTCATAACATACACGACTCAAATTCCTTGAGGTAACATCAAAGTATTGAGAATCAAAGTGATCCTTTAGGGAATTGAAATACTTAACATGATTCTCAACAACTGGAGGGATTCTAACAATTACCTTCAAACCTTTTCCTGATGGAGAAACAAAAACTGAATACACATAGTCATCATCAGCATACGAGTCTTTATAGGTAAGCATAGTTTCCTCATCATCATACCCATCAAAGTCTAAGCATATATATCCGGAATGAACCTCTATAGCTTTGTCAGACCTCTGATTAAACTTACCTGAGAAACAAATAGAAGGAAGTTGTTGCTTTAATAAGTTACGCTTAGTCTTATCGCTTTCAGTTCTAATAGATTCAACTAACTCCCTAGATGAACCCTTTTGTATGCGGTCAAGAACAACACCAATATCCCTATGATATGGAGCCGAGGTGTTCTTGATATTTTTAAATATTGTTATCATAAGAGAAAAAAAAAGGGAGTGTTTAAACTCCCCTTTAATTAATTAACCTTGATTAATATAAATCTGCATCAGTAGCATCTACATCTACATCAACAGAGTAATCATCCTCAGTAGTTTCAGATGTACCTGAGAAGTATACATCAATATAGTCCTGAAACTCAGATGCAGCCTCGTCCACTTGGATAGATACATCACCGTCAATCTTATCACCAAGTTCAAATACAGGTACAGTATACGTAACCATCCCCTTCTGGAGAGTCTGAAAACTGTTAATAGTGATCCAATTATTTTCCAAGCTAGACTTGTTGTTATCAAAGAAGTCAGACCAAGCTTTTACAACAGAGCCCTTGAATTGGAAGTTGATGATCTTACCATTAGCGTCAACAGCGTAAACTGATCGATGGTATTTACCTCCAGCAGCATTTACCTGCGCCTTGATGTTTTTGTAAATCCCTGAAGCAATCGGAGACCCCTTAACCTTAAAAGCACGCACGGTCATAGGCTCGCTTCCAATGTAGAAGACCTCGTTAGACCATATACCACTCTGGCTAGAGTCATGGAATCCTTTGACATTGTGATAGTGCTGAAGAAAAGCAAACTTCAACGGTAACTGGAGCTCAACCTTTTTACTAGCTGACTTGTCGTAGTATTCAAATGATTGTTGATTTGACTTCCACTCAAGGAACTTTGTTGAGGGGTTTGTGAGCTCATCGCTCGAAGTATTAATGTGGCTAATTCTTGCCATAAGAAAAAAATTAAGTTTAAGGTGAATTTACCGTCACCTCTTCGGTTATGTTGGCTAATATACAATTAAAAATTTAATTAAAGTGTCTTTCTAATTAAAAAGTTTTCTCTAATCTGATTAGCATTAGCATTAGGACCAAAGAATTTGTCATACACAGCACTAGCTTTTTTAACCTTTGACTCACCCCTTTCTAAGAACTCATCTCCACAAGAGAATAGACCCATTGATCCGTAGCTTTTATTCTTTTTATTGCTATCAATAACAATAAAAACAAGAGGTTTGCCGAACATCTTGCTGTAGATGTATGACTGACTGTCATAATTGTATTTATGAGCACTGTTTTCAAATGAATTTATGTCACTTGTTGTCTTGATGTCAAATAAATAATCAGTGGCTTCAATGTCAGCCTTCCCCTTCCATGTGTTGCCAAACAATTCAACCAAACCGGGCACTTCATACTTGGTGTTTTTGGAGTAAATTAGATCACTTATTTCCTTAGAGGATTTCATCTTATCAATAAGAAATTGTAAGTCATCAACCTCATGTTGTAGTAACTTAAGCACGCCATTAGATGCTTCACGGTATGTTTTATTGTTACGTGTAGCTGCATCAATAACATCAAACTCTCCAAGTTTATGTGGCTCCAACATGGCTATATGAAAGTACCTCCCCCTAACCATAGGTAAGGTTTCAACTCCACCTTGAAGAAATCCATACGGATCATCTTTCAGCAGGTCTTGTATCTTACTGTTTGAAAGGAACTGGTTTCCAAACCTACCGTAATACTTTGAGTCATCCTCAAGGTGTTTTAAAATTTCTTGTTTTTTCATTTTGTTTTAATTATAAATTTTATTTTTTAACTGTTATTTACTCGCTTGTTATACACCATTAGGTTCGTCTTCCATGCAATCAATTTCATGCTTAATTCTCATTTCAATAACGTTGTCTATTTCAGCCCACACTTTTGATAGTTTGTAATATTGCATTGATAGCTTACCTACATAATCTTTTAAGTCCTCACGGTCTTTACATTCTTCTATCTGTTTGACAATCTCATATAATTTAGCGTGAAATCGCTCTATCTGTTCTAAGTGTAATTTCTTTGGTAACATATTTTTTAGTTTTAAAATTAACGTTGTAGTGCATTAGCAACCATTAATTATTTGTTGACATATTTTATTATATTCATCAACAACAATAACACCGTCTTGTACGCTATAGGTTATGTTTCTTGTAATTAACGGTTCACTTTGCTTGCTAAAATTGTATAAAAACAAAAACTTCTGGTGTGCTTCTTCCAATGTTAACTCTCCACTCTCAACTTTATCTCTTAATTCAAAAATCTGTTTCTTCATATCGTTTCAGTTTTTATACTACCTCGTTATATGGCATTAGTATTCATCGCAATCACAAGGCATATACACTTCATCATTATCAGATAATGACTCTATGAAATTATTTACGTTATCGTACAACTCTTTCTTTTTTAACTCTATTTCTGAACACCTTTTTTGGTAGTAAGTTATGGCATCAACGTAAGCATCTTGTTCTGTTTTTGCTTTCATTGATAGATTCATTCCTCTTGTTTTGTCATATAACCAATAGCCGTCTTTGCATTCTGAAATGGTTAGAGTGTCAGTTAGTTTAATATTTCTTATTACTTTAGTTGCCATCTTATTTATTTAGTTGTTTTGTTTTTTTAAATTAAAATATCTACTCAATAAATCGTTGCGCCTATTTCGGAGGCTCTTGATGGTCTTTGAGTTGTTACTAGTATTAACCTCTATCCTTTGCTGGTCACTCAAGTGACTGATAGATTTAGAATATTTGTTATACAAATAAACATATACACCATGCTCAAAACCATTAGTCCTCATCGTTTCTATTATATATTCGTCTAATAAGGAACAGCTGTAGTAATCACTCTTAGACGTATCACAGATGTATACCTCGTTTGAAACACGAGAGACACGTACACCTCTATAGATGTACGCCTCCTCGTCTCCGTTACTCACATCCTTTGCTAGGTATGTGTTTTTTGCTTGGTTAAATATCTCATCAAGACTATAACTCATCTAACGATTTTTAAAGATTCAATAAACCAATTCTTCGTTCCAGAAGCATCAACAGTATACGATGGTTTGGCACTTTCCAAACGCCTCTTCAAGTCACAATAAAAGTCATAACTCATATCTCTAGTGACTGACTTACGTTCACTACCATCAACCTTTCTTAAGGTTATGTTTACTAACTTATAGGTCACATTCATCATTTCTCTTCAAATAATGATGGAACTTCAGCTATACTAGACAGCTCGTATGCAAACATTAAATCAGAACAGATATTCCAAGGTATATCTGTAATGTACTTAAAGCTTAATAAGTCTTCCATCGTCTTAATAAAACGATAGTCAGTGAAGTAATGATCCTTCAATACTTCAGGGTTCTTAAGTCTAAAGGCAAGCCTATCAGACAAATCAATTTGTGCACCATGCACGTTTAAAATTAAATTCATAAGTGTAAAAATTAAAGTTTGTGGACAGCAGGGGAATCGAACCCCTACCATCCTGCCGTCTTTCCGGCTCGTCAGTCTTATTGTAATTAACGGCAATATGAATAAAACCTATTCCTAGGGGAAACCCAACCGACTTAACCTAATGGCATTACAACGTCCTACATTTGCGACAACAAAGGATTCTATTAGGGTTTCATTAAAATCTTAATAACCTAAGGTACTTGTTGTACTTGATAAGCCTAGAAGACTTTCGAGTCATAGACGCAACGTGTTGATGGAGGTCATCACGACCCATCGTTTTACGAAGCTTAATAGCGTCATTTAACAATTCGTATCGCAACTCGTAGATCGAATTGTCTAGGTATCTTAAGTGTCTACTTTTTCTACTTGAAAATATCATATTTTTTGGTTTTAAAATTAGTGAGAAATGCGCCTCACTAGACGCTCACTAATTACTCACGGAATATTGCTAATAGTATCTTAACCATTACAATAAACCAAACTAAGTAATATAGGTGAAATAAATTCATTATTTTTTGTTTTTAAATGTTGGACTCTTTCTAAGTTCGTCTCTCTTACCTTTAGTTCTATAGATCTCAGTGGTATACGATAGATTATCCTGAAGGCTAAATATACTCTTAAAATGATACCCTACTATTGGATTCACTAAGTAGTTCCAGAAGTCTTCAGGCATCTTTTCACCCTGATTAATAATCTTCACTTCGGTTTTTCTCATTCAAATATTTTTGCTAAAAATAATAAAATGATTAAACATACGCAAGAATAAAATGCAATCTTAGAACTTACTTCATAATTGTCATCTGACTTTCCTTGTCTTGATCGGTATTGTCTTTGTTTCATTACAATTCTTTAATTAATTTCATTTTATCATCTTTCTTACTAACTTATATACCTTCATAAGAGTCAATTAATTTTTCCAATTCAATTTCTGTCAACTTAAAGTAATCCTCATTACCCTTGTATTTTCCTCGTAAAAAGGTAGGACCATCATCCCCATCGTTATTAATGGTAAGACCATCAATATTTGTCTTGCAAATGTACCCAACACCTCTCCGGGTGTTGAAATACTTAATACTAGTTACTTTCATTCTTTTGAATTTAAAATTTTTATTTTTAGATATAATTAATGGTTCTTATAATTTAAATTTCAAAATCTTTTTCAAATCTCCAATCGCAGCATCCAAATCCATGATTGGTTGTGTATATGTATCCTAGTGAGACTAGCTTATCTACAATCTTTCGTGCGTGTCTCTGTACTGCACGATCGTAACGACCACCATCGCTAGTTGGACTATAACCACTACAAACTGCTGCAAAGTTATGCTTCTCTAATGATTCTATGCAATGTGCTAAATAGTCTTTTACTTTTTTAATATCTTTTTCCATTGTATTTAATTTAAATAATGCCTACTATTTAAGGATTTCGGCTTTTCCTTTTTTAGTGCATAGCAAAACTTTTGGGGTGTATTACCTAAACTATATTTATTGAATGCTCTACAAAACTTCTATACCAATCACTCAATGGTCTACTCCATATCTTACCGTTTTGTCCCACATACACCACGTCTATCGGGTGGTCTTTAAGTCTTTCTGGTGTACTGTCGGTGTTTGTCAGCAATAAAATAGTGTAAATGTTACCGTTTCTGTGCTTAAATTGCTTACCTACCATATCCTCTATAGCAGCAGCTATCTGTAATGCCTTGTCGTTATTTTTCATTTATTCATTTTTTTTTGAACTCCTTCACATTCACTCGCTATCTGCTCATCAACTTTCACGTACATAGTTCTAAATACTTTGAAAGACTTTATCTCTTTTGCGTCAAGCAAAGACTTGCATCTAGCGTAAAGTTTAGTTTTTTTGTAATGATAACAGTATTTATGGTGTTGTTTTTTACGACCCTTACCACAGTCCAATTCAAACGTGTATTTATACGCCATTATTTCTTTAGTTTTAAATTAACATAAGCTTTAATAAAGCTCTCATTGTAAACCTCATCAGTCTGGAAGTAACTATTCAACCTTAAAACATCATAAGGGATACCTAAACCATAAGTCAAGGCATTATCATAATACTCTTCCAGCGCATCGTATATCGCCTTGTAATCATCTGCAAGAACGAGATACCCTCTGCTTGGATTAATGTTGCAATTCTTGTCCACGTCAAACATAGCAATGAACAATAGGTTGTGACGCCTAGACACTATTAAATTAACACCGTCAACAAACGATGTCTCCTTGTTGAAGGAAAATATATCGTATCCATATACATCTATTATCTTACCGTGTAGGTAAGTACCTTTATGCCGGAACTCATGATTGAATCCCGGGTTGTCTCTCCTGCCACTGTCGAAGTAGCATGGCTCAATTGTTAATTCGTAGTCTATCATTTTGTTTTTTCTATTGCTTCTGAAAATTTTATTTGTTCCTTTATAGGTAGAGCGGCAACGCATTCAATGAATACGTCCTCCCCAAGTTTTAACTCGCCCACACAATTTATCATCTCAACTATAGTGCTGTGGTGATAAACAATATCATAACCCTCTACGGGTTTTTTAGTTTTTCTGTTCCAAAAAACATAGTCGTGTTTACTTATATTTCTCATATCTCACAAAATTTAGATTCATTTACTTTGACAACAAATCCGCTGTCATCTTTTTTAGCCTTACCCTTGGCAATCAAACCAAGGATAACTCCACTATGCTTGGTCATAACCAAGTCACTAGCATCGCCATCAACCACAGGTACACCCTTGTATGTTTTAGGAAACTCATCGAACACAATCGCAACATTCAACTTGTTAGCAATCGCAACATCAACCTCATCCTCGTTATCCTCCTTACGAGAAAAGGCAACCGTGTAATGATCAATATCTCTGTATCTCATAGCACGGTGTAAGTTTGGCGTGTAGTCATAGAAGACAGCTTTTTCAAGCTTAGATATATCGAGATTAGCCTTACTATTTAGAAGGTGGACAAAATCTAAATCAGATGTTCCATTGAGACGAAAAGCAATACTCTCACCTCTTCTAACAGCCATCTTGTGCTTGTTGTTAATCTCTCGTGCTAGATGATCTAGAAACTCACGCCTATGATACGCATAATAGTTGGTCTTATCACGCCTAGCCTTCTGCACATTAGAAAAGACTCCCATACCTGCTGAATTTAAGCAAGCGTCAATGCATCCTTGACTTGCGTGTCCACAGACATCTATACCTTTGTCATTTGCCTTGGACGGAGACATATACATAATGAATGTACGGATGTCATTCTTTACCGTCTTCGCATTTGTGCTACCATTTGCTAGTAGCTTCTTCTTACTATAAAAATCTAATGTCATAATCTAGTTTTTAGGTTTAATAATATCTGAAATGTCTTTATCAATTTCAACTTTGTTTTCGTAAATATTATTTTCAATCATGTTATTTATGTGTGAAATAATCTTATACTGATTTTCATCGAAGAAGGACTGAATCTCACCATCAAAGAATTCCTTAGCTTCTAGATTGCTGTAATACTCATTAACTTTGTCACAATAAGAAGCAAAGTCTAAGCCTGACCAATTTAAACAACAACTACTAACATTGAATTCACTCACAACTTTTTCAGTCACGAAAACGTAACCCTCCTTCTTACATTGCTTTCTTAATGCAGGAAGACACGCTATATACGTGTCCTCGCTTTCAAATGTCGCAACAAGTTCTGCTGCAACTGAAGTTTCAAAATAAATTTTAATCATGATTGATTTTTGAATAAATAATTATTAAGACAACCAGCGTATACCCATAGGCACTTACTCAAGAATTCAAATGTAGAGTAACGTTCGCTTTCAAATGTTTTACACATTTTTAAGTATGAATCAGTCATGGCTTCATCTGTAAAACAATAATCTTTCTTGAATTGATCATAATCACCAGCACCAAACATAAAATTTATGCCGATTATATCATCAAGACGATTATACTCAATGTAAACCCAACGGTCATTCTCCTCATCTAAAACATGTTCTACTCTTACTATTTTTTTTGTGTTCATTTTAATTATTTTTTTATAATTTTTATTGGTTAATATACCCATGCTTCACAGCAGTAGCATTTCATGTACTGAACAATCATCAGTTAACCTCGTTCACATTCACCCTTGTGTACCCATAAATTACTTATTAAAGTCTGAATCTTCTGGGTTTGGGGTTTTATATTTCCCAAGTAGTTTTACCATATTTAGCTGAATTCTCTACTAAATAATAAGCCAACCTCTTTTTAAATTCTTCCAAAAAAGCTAGCGATCTTTCTTCTTGAGCTGTTAGGCTCCTTAACTCTTTTAAGTGTTCTATTTCAATTTGGTATTTAACGCAGTTAATACAGGAAAATGCTTGATAATTGCTAATTTCTTTAAATCTTTTATCCTCTAATATTATTTGCGTTTGATTTTCAATTTCTTGATCTAGCTTACCATCGTAATGATGCTTATACTGCAAGCAGACGCATAGCACGTTTATTTTTTTTAGATTTTCAAAAATGTTTGAAATATCCTCTTGTGAAACGTTGAGTGAATAAAAATCACTTTTCGTTTGAAGATCCAAAAGCCTTTTTTCAATGCTATTAAAAGTTATACTTGAACATATAAATGAACTCATAGTATTTGTATTTAAAATTTCGCTCCGCTTATCGGTGTGGAGATTGACCGTTTTATATTAGTAGTGTTCTATACTCGATTTTTGTGGAGCATTATTCGCCCACCTTCATAAATACATAACCTTCTAAATTACCATTATCAATTTCAGCTCTTACTTCATTCATACAATCTTGAATAGTTTTTAGAAGTTCTCCACTATAGTAACCTTTCTCGCCTATTGTGTAGGTGAAAGGAATATTTATGGTTACTTCTTGACCTTCTTTTAGTTTTTTGATACTTGTCATAATTTTGATTTAGTTAAAAAATAATTATACACTTCTGGTATATGCTTTTTATAATATGGTTGCAGCCCCTTAACCCATTTTTTTAAATCGTTTTTAGATTCGAATGCCGTAGTACCAAAACTATTTGCATTACTGTTTACCGTATTAAATATAGGTTCTATTTCGTCAATAAAATCACCGACTGTCCAGCCTTCCCAAATATGTTTATTTCTATCCATTTTTTTATAAATTTGATTAAGAAACCCATGCCTCACGGCAGTAATTTTTCGTCTATTAAAGACTCGTCAGTTAACCTCGTTCACATTCACCCTCATTAGTGAT
>Ga0209535_1000569_pt1 | contig 26203 bp, 40 predicted proteins | sample LinPmetageLP28_FD_184041 | JGI IMG/M metagenome (GOLD analysis project Ga0209535, IMG submission 184041) | Marine viral communities from the Pacific Ocean - LP-28 (SPAdes) (version 2) | ecosystem: Environmental > Aquatic > Marine > Oceanic | place: Pacific Ocean | collected 2009-08-22
TCCTCTACTTTAGTTGTGACAGACACAGCGCACGGTTCTGTTGTAAACGATTTCGTAACTTACAGTGGAGCGGCATCTCTTGGCGGAGTAATTACCGCTGGGGTTCTTAACCAAGAGTATCAGATCACTCTAATTGTAGACGCAAATTCCTACCATATCACCGCTAGAGCGGAGGGGGATCAGATTCAAGATCCTTTGGTTCCTTTGCCTGCAAATGGGAGCGACAGCGGAAATGGTGGCGGATCTACCGTTGGGAAGTATCAAATAAACACTGGTTTAGACACAACCGTTCGTGCGTCCGGTTGGGGTGCAGGAATTTGGGGCGGTGTAGGAAACGGAGGAACATCTGGAACTGTCGGCAACGTTTCTGGTTGGGGTGATCCTGCGTCAAACGATGCTATAGTTTCTAACATTTTAAGGTTGTGGTCCCATGATAATTTCGGGGAAGACCTTTTAATTAACGTTAGGGATGGCGGGATATACTACTGGGATGAAACAAATGGACTTGGGACTAGAGCAGTAGATATTACATCCCTTTCTACTCTGCCTTCCATTCCTACGGTTGCAAAACAGATCCTTGTTTCGGACAGAGATAGACACGTTATCGCTTTTGGTTGTGATTCTGAGGCTACTCCAGGGGTTCAAGATCCGTTGACCATTCGGTTCTCGGACCAAGAGTCTTTAACCGACTGGGCTGCAACAGCGACCAATACGGCAGGGGAGTTGCGCCTTGGTTCTGGGTCTGAGATCGTTACTGCGATTGAAACTAGACAACAAATATTAATTATGACGGACACTACGTTGTACGCGATGCAGTTCCTAGGCCCCCCATTTACTTTTGGTGTTACTGCAATTTCAGAAAACATAACAATTGCTGGACCTAACGCTGCGATTGCGGTTGATGATAACGTGTTTTGGATGGGTCGCTCTGAGTTTTATATATATAGTGGCGCGGTTCAACGTCTTCCCTGTATGGTTAGAGGTTATGTTTTTTCTGACCTAAACGAGAACCAGCTAGAAAAAATTAACGCGGCCCTTAACACTGAGCACTCAGAAATTTGGTGGTTTTATCCTAGCTCAAACAGTGAAGAGGTGGACAAGTACGTTGTTTACAACTACCTCGAAAAAGTTTGGTACTACGGCACCTTTGGTCGCACTGCTTGGGTTGATCGTGGTATTTTTGACTTTCCGATTGCCGCCAACAACGATGGGTTTTTGTACGAACACGAGTTGGGTTTTGATGATGGAACTACGAACCCGTCTTCTGCCATCAACGCATTTATTCAGTCAAGCCCCATGGATATAAGCGATGGCGAACAGTTTATGCTTATACGCAAGATGATCCCTGATGTAGACTTTAAAAACTCTACGGCAATCCTACCTGAAACAAACATAACTTTGGACGTAAAAAATGCGCCGGACGGTACATTCAACAACAGTCAGACTGATACGTTTGTTAAGACCCAAGCGGCGTCGGTAAGCGCACGAACAGAGCAGTTATATTTCAGGTTAAGGGGCCGACAGATGAGGTTTAAGATTTCATCGGACGAACTTGAGGTCACTTGGCGGCTGGGGTCTCCTAGAGTTGACTTTCGCTCTGACGGGAGGCGTTAATGTCTCGCCGTCTTACACGTCCATTTTTTCCTGTCCCGCCACAACAGTACATGCAAAATTATTTTGCGGAATTAGTGCGGTCTTTTTCGGTGTATTTGGAGCAGATGCAAAATCCTGGGGATCTCAGGGCCACGACATTAACTTTAACCGCTTTACAAACTGATGATTCAGGTCTTGAAACAGGGGCATTGTTTCAGAGCGGCGGGTTTGTTAAGATAACTTTAAACAACAGCCCTAACTTGCGTGGTTCAGTGGGCGCAGGGCAAGTCGGACAGGTAACGGTGGTGATCACATGACAAATAAACCTAAAAAAGAACCTAAAAAAGAACAACAGGTTAATGCAACAGTCGTTGTTGTTGGCCCACCTCCAGCTACAGGAGAATCGTAATGGGTTTATTATCTGCAATAGGTGGTCTAGTTGGTTTGGCTTTTGGGGGTCCGATGGGCGCGGCCCTTGGTTCTGGAATCGGGACTCTGGCATCTGGCGGTGACATTGGGGATGCTTTGAAGTCTGGGGTTATGGGCTACGGAATTGGTTCTCTTCCTGGGGTTTCAGGGTTTGCGAGTCAAGCGGCGGGGGCCATGGGTATGCAGGGGATGGCTGGTCAGTTTGCAGCGCAGCAGGCAGCGCAAAAAGCGGCTCTCAGTAAAATGGCTCCAGGTTTAATGAAGGCAACGGCTCCCATTGGGGACGCGATCTCAAAGATGGGCACAGGTGTTGCGGCAGGAGCGGGTGGTGCTCCGGCGGCAGAGGCCAGCCAAGGGTTGTTTGGTGGAATAAGCGACAACTTACTTCTTGCGGGATTAATTCAAGCAGGAGAACCGAAACCAACTCCTTTGACACCGGAACAACGTCGAATGGCGAGAACGGGTGAGCGGGTTCCTGATTATCAAGGTACGGCTGCTCCTGACTATCGCCGCCGTGGTATTGCAACAATGATGCAAGGTGGTTTTGTTAAAGGACCAGGAACGGGCAAGAGCGACAGTATACCCGCAGCGATTTATCAAAACGGCGGCAGGGTTCAAGAGGCTCGGCTTTCAGACGGTGAGTTCGTCATGACGGCGGATGCAGTCAAGGGTGCAGGAGGCGGCAATCGATCAAAAGGGGCTGCTGAGATGTACAAGATGATGAACAGGTTTGAAAGGAGGGCTTAATGGCGGAGTCAGTCGTCACGCAACAACAGTTGCAGCTTCTCCCTGAGTATCAAGAGAAGTTTATAAAAGATCTTTTAGCTAATCTGTATCGCACAGAAGAGCGTCAATCGGTGGACGCAGAAGGTAATCTTCTGTTCGAAACGGATTCTGAGACAGGAGAACAGGTTCCTGTAATGGAGTCTTATGCCGCAGGCATAGGTTCTATGGCTCCGTTGTATGGAACTCCACGAGAAGATGAGGCGGGGAACCCTATTTACCGTCGTGACGCCGAAGGTAATTTAATTCTTGACGCTCGTGGGGAGCCTGTTCAGGACGTTGTTGGCGGCATTCCGGCTCCTGATGTTATACCTCTTACAGACACGCAACTTGCGGGTATAAAACTAGGTACAGAGGGAATTGGTGCGTATGCACCGATGCTTGAAGAGGGTAAGCAGACGTATGAAAAAGGGGTCTCGGCTCTAAGTACTGGGTTTGATCCTGTGACGGGGCAAGCTCTGGCTTATGATCCCACGTCCTATCGAGAGTTTTATGATCCGTTTGTTGAAGATGTAATTGATGTCACACAACGGGACATTCAACGTCAAGCTAATATTGAACGTGGTAGATCAGCAGGGCAAGCTGTAGGTCAGGGGGCGTTTGGCGGATCTCGCGCTGTTGTAGCGGAACAAGAAATTCAACGCGCAGCCGATGACCGTGCTGCTAGAACAGGGGCACAGTTGCGTTCTGCAGCGTACACCGACGCTTTAAAAGGATCGCAGAATGCGTTTGAAAACCAACTGGCCCGTGGTCAGTCTGGTGCTCAAGTTTTTCAAGGTCTGGGTACTGCACAAGCTGGATTGGGTCAGTTTGCACAACTTCTTGGAGGCCGAGACGTAAAGAGCCTAATGGATTTAGGCGGCATTGAACAAACGCAGAGGCAGTCTGAGTACGACGTACAACGTCAGTCGGGGATTGAAGAAATGTACGAACCGTTTACACGGTTTGAGTCTTTGGCAAACATTTTTGCCACGGCAACCAGAGGCACCCCTGCTTCCTCCTTAACCTTGGGTGTAGCGCCAGAACAGAATGTTCTTGGCAGCACGGTCGGAACTGCTATGGGTCTTGATTCATATCAGCAAATGTATGGCGGATCTTCGGGCCTTGGTTCTAAGAGATAGGTAGATAAACATGAATGGCGTGTACAACCGTAAGCTCTTTACAAATAAATCCCAAGAGGCACGAAATAAACTTCGTGATATGGGTGGCGTAGCGCCCATGGCCCCACAAATGGGTGGGATTATGGCCTCGTCACCAGAACTAATGCAAGCTGCAATGCGGCGTCCCGTTGTTATGCCTGCAACAAATCAACCCATGATGGCTCCTGCGTCATCCCCCGCTCCGCAGATGCTACCTCCGTCGCAGCCCATTCCCAACATCTCAGGTATTCCTCAAGGTTCTAGTCCCAAGGCTCCTGCTCCTCGGCCCATGGCTCAGAAACCTGGGGTAGCAAAGTTTAACGAAGGCGGTATGGCACCTAAGTTACAAGCGGAGTTGGAAAACACCGTAGGGATGCAGGACCGAATGGAAAAAACTTTAGCGATGTCCTTTGGCAAAGCGTTTGAATTTGGTTCGACGGCGATTACGACTGAGAACCCCGAAGAACTTGGTTTGCCTAAAGGCGCAAGAGCCGGAATTAAAAAGGCGAGGGACGAGTTGACGAATAACCCTGGGGCGTCGGCACAGGAATTTATTGCGGAAACAGTTCCTAAAAAAGCCCGAACAGGGAACACAAAAAGCGACCTTCGCAAAGCGGCGGCAGTGGTAGGCATACAGCGTGTTCCAGCAGAAGCTGAAATCGATCAACTAAACAAGGCCATCTTTGGTGCGAAACTTGCGGGTGCAATTGCAGGTAACTACGTTAATCCAAACACAGGTCAAGAGCTACGCCCAACAGCAGGTTCTCGTATTGCACAAGCGGCAGTTGAAGGCTTGGCCGTGTCCCGTGAAACAGAAACACGTCGTGCGGCACAGGAAGCTGCACTTGCGGAGGCCAATATTCGTGCAAGGTCTAAATCTACGACATCTAAACTGTCTGGTGCGGACAAAGAACTAATGGATATGTTTGCTGATCGCGTGAAAAAGGGTGAGGACCCTGCGGCCGTTGCGGAGGATTTTAACCGAGATATTCCAGGTTCAGGAGATCGCATCCTAACTTATTTGCAAAGCGCCCCTCTTGGTGGCGGCGGAGCAAGTGGTTCTACACCACGACCAACAAGTTATCCTCCTGGCACTATTATCAACCAGGGCGGCAACCGCTTTCAGGCTGATCAAAATGGGATCCCTCAGTTAATCCAAGGAGAGTAACATGGCGGACAAACAACCAGTGTTTGATCCTAATGCTCCCTTTGAGATCACGCTCCCCGATGTTCCTGAAGAAAAAGGTTCTTATTTTTCCGGCGATCAAGGTCTTGTGCCCGATACGTTTGAAGACATTGGCAAAGGTATTTACTCTGGTGTTGTGTCCGTCCCACAAGGGATTGTGGAACTTGGTGCTCTAGGCGTTGATGCGGCCCTAGATACAAATACTTCTAGGGCGGTTACGAAAGCCTTTGAGTACGTTAAACCAGAGTTAGGGACCGCAGGAGAAGTGACGGAGGACCTTGTGGCCTTTGGTGTAGGTTTTGTTCCTATCGCTGGGTGGCTAGGTAAAGCAGGACAGGCGGCGAAGGCGGCGAAATCAGGAAAGGCTTTGTCTACAGCGGGTCGTGGGAACTTTACTAAATCCGCTATTGACTTCGGCACATCTAAAACTGGACAAGCGGCCCTTGGTACTTGGGCTGGATTAACAGGCAGCACTGCAGCGGCTACGCTTGGTTATAGCACTGCTGTAGCTAACGATGGTCGCGCTACCCTGTCCGACAACTTTGATATTCTGCCGGACGCCTTAAAAACGGAAGAGGATGCTGGACTAACGGGCCGTCAAGAAGCGTCTCGTCGTTTCCGTAACAAGGTAAAAGTAGGTGTCGAAGACGCATTACTTTCCGGTGCTTTTGACACAGCGTTAAAGGCTGGGTCGAAAGGTTTCCAAGCGGCAGATAAACTAACCGGAGGCGCGATTTCTACCACTGGGGCTAAAGCTGCACAGGCTACATTAGCCGCTCCAAGCAAGATTGCGTCTAGTTTTATGACCACACTGGAAACTCTTAGTCCAGATGCGGCTGCAAGAGTAGGCCGAGGCTCCACTGCGGCTAGTCAGAAATTTAAAAAGTATTTCACTGCGTCTGGTGGCGCAGAACAGAAGCTGTATGAAACCGTGCAGGATGCTCGTGCGGTAGCGGACTTGTACGAAAGGCAGGGTATTAAGGCTGCAGAAGACTGGTCCCGTGCGTCAGATGAGTTTGTCAAAGCTGGAAAGATGAAAGACGGCTCTCCTGTTGATGCGCAAATACTCCAATCGAATCTAAACCAATACCTTTTAGGTAACACAAAAGGTCTCGACAGTTACGCAAATCCATCTTTGAATAAAGCGGCTGACAAAATGATTGAGGTTCGTTCTGAGCTTGAGCAGGGTCTAATCACGCAGCTTGAAGATATTTTATCTGTTCGTGATCCTAGTACAAAAAAACGCATGAAAGACCTTAAAACAGGTCAGTTCCTTATGAAAAAACCAGAAACGCCTGCTGAAGTCAAAGCAGCAAGGGCGTTGAAAGAGATGACCCAGAGCCAGAACGCTCAGAACGGTTATCTCCGTCGTATGTTCGAGCAGTATACAAATCCAATAGAGTTCTATCGGAACTTGGATCTTGATTCTCCTGAGTTCAACGATGCAGTTCAGGAAGTTGCCAGCCATATTGTGACAGGCAAAGGCCGTGCGCCAAACGCCAACGATATCGAACAAGCCAAGCGCGTAGTCTATGATTCCCTTGGCCTTCAAGCTATGGGAGGGTTGCCTCCAGAGTTGGCCTTGAAAAACCTACGAGGATCCATTGAGCGTAAGATGCGGGGCGATACCTTTGGTCTTACCGCTAGAGAACGTCCTGTATTGTCTTCTATCGATGACATTTTTGTAGAGCGTAAAGAAATTTTAGATTACAGCCCAAATCTTCAAAAACTAAAGGGCGTCTTGAAAGACCCCCTTGAGATATACAAGCGTACAATTACAGACATGGCACAAGCAAATGCCGCTGCTGACATGTACGCAGGTATTGCGCCTATGGGTACTAAGTTAATTAATTCGATGGACGCCTTAGTAAAGGGTGGTCGCCCCGCTATCATTGATGTACCAGACCCTAACAAGTATACGGTTGACCAGTTGGCAACCTTGTACCAACAGGAGATGTCTCCGTTTGATCAAGTGGCTCAACAAGCCAACATCGGAAAGAGTTTCGAGGACTCTACACGCATTACTGGCGATCAGGTTGTCGAACAGTACAAACAACAACTACGGGATGCAGGATACGTTCAGCTTGGTGATAACAAAGATTTGCAGCATGTCTTTGGCGGTTCCTACGGAGAGTTAACAGGGAAGTTTGTATCTCCTGAAACATACGGGGCGATCACCGCACCTTTGCGTCTTGGTACTGGGTTCTTGGGCGAAGCCACGGGCATTCTGTCGAACATGCGCTCGTTATCACAGAAAATGACAATTGTTCCAAACCCTGGTGCTCAAATCCGAAACATCGTTGGTAACATGGGGATGCTTGCTGCAAACGCAAACCTCGGTCGTGATACAGATTTCACCGACATGTTTAAGGTCTTCACCTCTAGTCTGGATACATTGGATGAAGCTGGCCTAGATCGCTTGGCTCGGAAGATCAGTCTCACAGGTGTTGAAGACACAAGTTTGGTTACTCGTGCATTGAAAGAATACCGTACCGCAGGACAAGACCTGACTGTTTCGGGAAAACTTTCTAACGCGATTGATTATTACGAAGACAAGATTCCGTTCATGAAAACATTTGAACGCATCTATTCAGACTCAGACTCGTTCTTTAAGGGTCTGTCACTACTGGGAGAAGAAAAGAAAATCCGTAACGCTTTGTCAGAAGCAGGCTTGCAAGAAAGTCCACTTGTACTAGACGCTTTTCGTCAAAATGGTTTGATAAAACGCGCTGCAGGCGAGACTCGACTTACAAGAGACTTAGACAACATCGAGGTTATGGCTGGGGACATTGTAAAGGACACAATGCCCATTTACCCTCGCGTGGGGAAGGCCGTTCGTGCCGTGGACATGGTTCCAATCTTTGGTAACTTTACATCGTTTGCCTCAGAAAACATCCGCAACTCTGTAAACATCTTGAACCGTGGCCTAAAAGAGTTGGCCTTCGAAGTGCCGACAGAAATTAAAACAGCGATTGGAGATGAATCGGCTGCTGCATTAGAACGCCAGATGAGAGCCATTGGTGCGCAGCGTTTAATGTCATACACCGCAGTTGCTACCATTATCCCACAGACTTTGGTTCGGGCTTCTATGACCGCAACGGGCACCACACCAGAACAAGTAGAAGCAATGCGTATGCAGCTTCCAGATTACATGGACGGACATGATCTGGTCATCTTGGGTAATGATCAAAGAGGTAAAATTGATTACATCGATCTGAGTTACGTTAGCCCTTATGCCTTTGTCCTTGATCCTGCTCGTGCTGCTTTGCAGTCCTACAGTGAGAAGGGCAAGCTCGACAGAAACGAAATTGAGAAGATCGCAAGCGGAGCATGGCGCGGCTTTGAAATGTTTTTAGAGCCTTTCGGTTCTGAGTCCATGATTTTTGAACGTGCTCGTGACGTTCTTCCAAGTGAAGGTCTTTTAAGTCTTGCTGTAGGTCGAGGCGGTAAGACAGCGACAGGGGCAGACGTTTACGCAGAAACCGATGCTCAAGGTGAGAAGATTGGAGAAAGCATAGGTCACATCTTCAATGGTATTATCCCTGAGTACATCCGGTTAGCGGGACAGGTTAAGAACCCACTGACAGGAGAGTTGGAACCAGGTCGTGTGTATCGTGCTGTTGCAGGTATGCCTGGAAAACGCGGGGAAGAGTACAATTCGTTTAAAGAAGCTGCTCGTTTGGTTACAGGTTTTACTCCGATGACTGTAGACCTACGAAACGATTTTTCTTTCAAAGGTTTGGAATACACTCCTCGTCGTACTGATGCCAAGACACAGGCTAGTCGTGTAATTCGCCGCGCCGATTCAACGATGGAAGACATGACCTCGGCATGGAACAAGTACCTCGACAATCTGTACCGTGAGCAAAGCAATCTCTACGTGAATATCCAAGCTGCTCGTCAAATGGGCTTGTCTGAAAATGATATTCGTCGCAATCTTGTGAAAGGTGCAAACATCGGCAGGAACGAAGCCAACTCGATAATGCGTGGAGAGTTCTGGCCCACACAGGCAAGCAAGGAACTTTACAAGGACATTGTCGCTTTAAATAAAGCGGAAGGTCGGACACGAGTGACGGATCGTCCGTCGTTTTCAACGTTCAACAGATTATCTCGTGCAAGGAACGGGGAGCAACTGGCGGTTTCGGACCCTGTACCAGCAGAACGCGCTGCACCTCCTGCCCCTGTTCCTGTCTTCGATCCATCTCAACCGTTTACGATTGATGCACCGTCTTCCTCTCCGGCAGTAGCCCCTGCATTCAACCCATCGATGCCTTTCACAATAGAAACCCCGCCCGTTTCGGCTCCGCAGGGTCGAGTGGACCCCGCAATACTTGGCAATGATCCGGCAACACAGGCTTTGGCTAAATCTCTAGGGAGGTCTGAGTAACAATTTGAAGCCCTCCAAAGATCTCTACTAAATCTTGGGCTTTCTCGTTCATCTCCTCGTATACTTCGGGATCCGCCATTGCAGCGGCATTCAGTGAACAGCTAATAAACTCCAGAAGTTCGATCACTTGACTTTTGTGCATCTCACGGAAACCAAGAGTTTTCATCCTTCAATACCTCCCCAATCGTCAGCATACTCATCATCTACCTTAGAGGGAACTTTCAATATATCGGACAACCCGTTTTCCATTATCTCTTTAATGCGTCTCGCTTGGTCGTCGCCCTCTACAGAAAAGCATAACTCATCATGCACCGTCAACAAAGGGGTCAAGCCCTCAGAACAGCAATCTGCCATTGCCTTTTTTGTTTGGTCGGCTGCTGATCCTTGAATTAATTTGTTTAACGCTTTGTAAGTAAACGATCTTTTCAATCTGCCTACGTCGCCATACTTTTCCTGCGCTTTTTCCAACGACAGAGCTTCCTTAAACCCAAACCCTTTAGGCTCCCACTTATCAAAACGACACAAGCGTCCAAGCAATGTTCGTATCTGTCCGTACTCCTCGGCTCTGTTCGAAGCAATTTTAGCAAGCTGTCTAACAAACGGAACCTTTTCTTGGTGCGTTGACAATAACATACTGGCCTCGTTTTCAGAGATACCAAGCTGCGCTGCCAGTTTGCCTTTGCCCATGCCATACATAATCCCAAGGTTAACAACCTTTGCCTCCTTGCGATTAATCCCTGCAATGTCTGCTACCATTTGGTGTAGATCCACATCCCCCTTGTGATACTCGTCCACAATCGTATCAACCATTGGATGCCGCATGGAGTCTGGCATGGACGCAGCAAAATGCACCAAGAGCCTTGGTTCTTGGCTCGAATAATCAAACGATCCCCACTTGGTTCCCTCTTCTGGCATAAACAACCCACGAATTAACTTCTTAATATCTGGGTCACGCGCAGGAATTTGCTGAAGGTTTGGGTTTGAAGACGAGAACCGCCCCGTTACCGTTCCGCCATCGTCAGAGCGAAGCTGATGAAACTCGCAATGGATACGACCCTTATGTTCGTGCTTGAGAATTGACTCCACAAATGTCCCACTTGCTTTGTCAAATTCTCTTAGCTTCACAATCATCTGCGCCACCTCATGCGGGTGAGCCTTGAGATAATTCTTTGTGAACGACGGCACTGGCTTTTCAGAGTCCGTCATAGGGTATTTGAGGTTTAGTGCCTCAAAAACCTTTGCAACAGACGCACTGGCCCATGGTTCTAGGTCCACACCTGTACGGTGTTTGATATCGGCTTTCAGGTCTTGAACCTTGATCTTTAGTTCTTTCTTAACACGATCTGCTTTGTCCAAGTTTACACGCACACCGTTAAACCGCATCTTAATCATAAGTGGAATGAGGCTAGTTTCTAGTGCGAAAATGTGATGTAGGTCCTGCCCGTTGATCTCACTCCTCATGCGGTCCCACAATCGTAATGTCAGAGAGGCGTCTTGCTCTGCGTAATCCCCTACATACTTAGCAGGAAGCCGCCACATTTCACCTTTTGCATCAACGCCCCAGTCTTTTGCGGCTGCGCGTAAAAGCTTTTCGCTTTTTCGTTGCCCCACGTAATCGAAACCCAAAAGATTTAAGCTGTAAGAAAACCGATTCTCGTCCACTAAAGGCGCGGCAACCATCGTATCGAGGATCCGTCCTTGGACCTCAATTCCTTCTGCCAACAACCAACCAACATCGTATGTCGCGTTGTGAAAAAGTTTGTCTATGTGTGGCGTTGCCATCTGTTTTTTGAACCACTTGAGCGTAAACTTGGGGTCCATGTTTTGCCCGTGTTGGTGACGGATTGGAAAGTACCAAGATTGATCCCCACCAGCCACAGCAATTCCGACAATGTAACCATCGTTACGAGGCCATCCTGGTCCCATGGTTGTGAGGTTCGGATCACGAGTTTCCAAGTCTATCGCAATAGTTTTATACTTCGATAGGTCAGGGTATTCTGGGGGGCAATTCCAATCCGGCTCTGGGTTGTCCATCTCCATTCGTTCTAAAAACGCTATTGTTTTTTTGTCTGACTTGTTTCTTGCCATTTAAGGTGCTCCGCCAACTCTGCGATTATTGCAGTAAAATGTTCTGGGTCGATTTTGGCTATTAAAACACCGCCCTTTTCCCAAATATACAAAGCGTCATCTCTAACACTCCAGTAGTAATCCCACTTAGAACTCATATTTGTTTCTCCCTGGAGGATCGATAATGTGTAAACTGTGCTTTGATCGTGTGATCCCCACGTACATACAACGGTGCTCATCGTCTGGGGTCTTTGTTGTTCTGATGTCACAGATCGGAGGCACCTTTGAAAACACTGCGCAGTTATCGTCCTCTCCTCCCTTCATACTGTGAAACGTAGAAAGTTTAATCCGAGGTGTTGAAGTCACATCCTCACCCCGACGAATAAGGGACTCTATGTACATCCGCTCGTCATCCCCGAATCTCGCAACTTCAAACGCATCGCGCTCTTTATCTGCGACCATACCAAACTGCATAGCTAAATCATCCCATGTCAAAAACGCATCCGGTGCGGCTGCATCTAAAAGCCCTGCGGCCCCATGTTTTACGACAGCCAAATCCCCGCGCTTGCGCACATGTTTGTAAAAGTCACGGATCAATCCAAGTTCAACACCTTCACCCGCTTGCAGCTTGCGCCATGTGTTCATAGCATTGGCAGACTTTTGATTTACGCTGCTATGCCCCTTGTAAGAGTACAAATATCCTTGGTCCCGCAGCGTATCGCCCCAACGACGAATGTATTTATTTGTTCTAGCCATTAAGGTCCATGAACCATTGTCCAAATCCAAATCGTCTGCGCTGTAATGCCAATCTACACGGCCCTCATCATCCGTTGGATGAAACAACTTTTCTTTGCGTAAACTAATCCGCTTTACAATCCTTTGTGACAGAAGGTGTACCTTTTCTGGCATTCGATAGCTTTGCGAAAGAACGCGGATATTGTCTGATGATTCAAGAAACTTCCGTATGTCCACACCTGTCCACCTATGGATCGCTTGATCGTCATCTCCTGCAATAAGTACACGCTCGGCATTCTTTGAGATCTTCGTTATCATCGCCCATTGCAACGGGGTTAGGTCTTGGGCCTCGTCAATAATCAACATTTCAAGATACGGTGGCATACCGCAGTCTATGTATAGTTCAATCTGATCCACGAAATCGATTTTATTTAACTTAGATTTATACAGCGCATACTCTTTTTGCACCCTGCGCAGGATGTTAAAGTCTTTGCTCCAATCTTCTGCCTCATTAAACTCTTGCTCAATAGACACCATTCGATACCGCGCACGGTCAATCATACGCAGATACGTGTCTCCTGCTTCGAACTCGCTCTCCGGCGCTAACAACAACCCTTCATCGGGGTTGACCCTTGAAGCTCCTGAAAATTTCATTCCTACCTCACGGCCCAAAACGCCCCAATCTTCCGAGGACATCATGTCGGTAGAACTCGCGCCTATGCCATTGAACCCCCATGAGTGCAGTGTGCGAAACCATGGCAACTGCTTCTGGTCGATGCCAAATTGCCCACAGGCTCGTTCTATGGCCTCTTGGATGGCCTTCTTGGTAAAAGACACATAACCTATGCGGTCAGGAGCAACGCCCCTTGCAAGGGCTGTCTCCACCTCTCTGATTAAAGTGTATGTTTTACCCGTTCCTGGCGGACCAAAAATTAATTCCGACTTAGGAATCATTTTTCTGCACCCCCTTGGGCCGTCCTTTTAGCCAATCCAAAACGTCTGTCTTGTACCAACGAACCGCGCTGCGCTTGCCATCTTCCTGACCAAGTACCACAGGTTCAGGAAACTTGCCTTCATCAACCCATCGATAGATGGTTGCCCGTGAAATCGTTAGCATCTCACACACCTCCTTTAGTTTCATCAACTGCGGATTGTTATCGTTAGAATGGGATGTCATATTTATTCTCCTTAACATCTATTTCTACGTCTAAGTTTTCAAACTCAGGAACCCACCACACTCGTGTGTTCGATCTTTTACCATCGTCTTTCGTGTAGTTTAGTTTCCCATGGCACTCTTCGTTGCTGTTCAAACGTTGAATGTGCTCCTGTATCCGACCCGTAGTGAAGTCGGTGAAGTCATTGTTGCGTAGGAACTTTTCAAAAGAATCTATGCGAAACATGGTCTTGCCTCTGTCTGTCCAAGGTTTCCCAGACAGAACCTCTTCGGGTGTTACTGCTCGAATGTGGCTTGTGCAGAATTTGCGAAGCAGGTTTTCAAACTTCCCTGCCCGTGTAAGCTCTGGTGCCACCTCTTGTTTGGTTGAGGTACTTAACATACCATTGATTAACTGTTGCCAATCTCCCCGTGCTGGTACAGGCGGCATCATATCCAACTGTTCCATACAAGCTTTTTGCCAAAGCGTGGGGTTTTGTAATTGATCTGTTGAAAGCGTAAGTGACTTTCCCTCCACACTCATGAAGTACAAGCGCGGTTCCGATAGCATGATAGTAATACTCCCTATCTGAACCTGATCCTCGGAACTCGATCCGATGCCATACTTTTGCATCTTGCACTTTGACTTGTTACAATAGTCCTTGAGAGGACACATTGTGCATTGGTAAAAGTATCCGTCCTTTTTCTTTAAAGATCTTTGCTGATCGACAATTTCCTTCGACGGCAGAGGAGGCTCACATAGCTGTCGATTGTATTCCTCGTGGTGAGTTTCCCAATCATCAGGCCATTTGTTTTTACAATACACGCCCACGTTAAACATAAAAATGTTTCGGTTCTCTGTGATCTTGCCCATCGACGCAAGGATTTGTAGACAGATCGGTCCGTCTTCAAAATACTTTTGATCCCCGCTTAACTCGATCTCTTGTACCGAGGCCATCGAAACTCGGTTCTTTTCCACAAAGTCTAAGAACTCCTCAACCTCCAACGCCTCCACCTTTTTATTATAAGCGTAGCGGGTGGGTGTTTCTGACATAAAATACGGAAGATTAATTCCGTTTCCAACCTCCCCGTCCTTATCATTGATTACCTCTTGAGCGGGAAATAGTTCTCCCGAACCGCTGAAACCCAACGCGGAACGCATCTCAACCAATAGTTCCCGAACCATGGCACAAGATTCCCAATCCTTAAAAAAGAGATAGAGATGCGCCCCGCCTGACTTTGAGCGGCAGTGTACCAACGGCAACTTCAAACGTTGAATGTTTGCCTGTAAATCCTTGTGGTCAAGATCGTACACGTCGATATCGATCACCCCAAACTTACATACATTACCAGAAGAAATAGGGACAACTCCCACCCCACTTACGCCGTCCAAATGCAATTGCATAATGCTCTCGTCAATTTGTCCGTGAATCGTGCGATACTCGGCCTCAGTTTTACCTCTGTGACCTTTGCCCTTAACTCTAGTAACAAGATACCCAAGGTCTGATCCCTCAAACGCGGACATCATTCTTTTTGCTACTGACATATTAAGCTCCCAATTAAAAAAGGGGCGGCAATACTGAGGAGAGAATTGCCGCCCCTAGCTGCTTAGAACGGAATGTCGTCCTTATTTACGGAAGAGGCTTGGGAAGACCCCTCCTCTGGTGCAGCTTTTACCTCACCCGCAGCAATGCTGTCTCGGAAAGATTTTGCCTCAAGTCTCACATCACGGGGAGCTACCCCAACCTTCGCAATTAGGTAGTTAGACCATGACCCTTGATCATTGCTTTCTTCCATTGTTGTCAACTTCCACATGGTTGCAAACAAAGGCGGTTTAATTATCTTACCTGTTTTTGGATGCGCAATCTTCTGTATCGCAATCTGCGTTTTCCATCTGCGGCTTACCTTCAATTGTGTAGACTTCATGTCCACAACAACTGGCTGGAGCAAGCCGTCCTCGCCCACTACTAAACAGTAATGCTGATCGGACTTAACCAACTCATTACCCGTGGGCAAAATCTCTTTTGAACCATTGCGTGTGGTACGAGTAAGAATGGGATCGCTGACCGGAATTTCACCACGAAAACCGCCCCCCTGTTCACGAGGTGTGAACTCCAAATACTTTGTGGTTTGAAAGCACGGCACAAGATTGACTCCTTTCTCGCCGTCAAAAAACTCATGAGTCACTGTATTGAACATGTCGCCAGACGAAGCACCTTCGATGTACTCAGACTTTTTCTTGTTCAACTGTGGCGACAACGCTTGTAGTACACGCAAGAACGGTATTTGCATCTCTGAGCTGTCAAAAACCGCACCTTCTCCCTCGTATTCAAGAATATCATCCATTACGTCTGTGCTTAACTCTGTACTTTCTTTCATAGCTACTTGATTACTCATCTTTATTTCCTCCGCTTTTTTTATTTTGTAGTTCTTGAATGACCTCTACTAACTCTGTGTTGACAAAGTCAGACTCCTTAAACCCAACCTCATCTTCTCGCGCAATGATTTCACTCATACGCTCCTCGGCTTTTGAGTTACGATCCATTTCTTCCAACTGCATTTTCTTTGAAATACCCATCAAGCTTTCCTCCGAATTTGTGCAGCGTTTGCGAGGAAGGCCCCGAACATGTCAAGGTCAATTGGTTTCCCGTCCGTCACACGTTCTTTAATAAACGCCTTGAGTGTGGATGGGTGGACATGAGTTTTGGTCTTTGGATCAAACCCACGATCTTGCAAGATGCCAACTGCATCCCCTGCCAAGTTGTCTTGGCCTTTACCAAACGAACAAGTAACATCATTCTTGATAATGTCGTCCAGATTGTTTTCACGCAACCACGCAAACGCCTCATCCTTGCGGTCTTGAGGTATCGAAGCATGAACCATCACCTTGCGCTCGACGGTCAAACCATCAACGTCCAGACGTTCAACGCCCATCTCGTCCATAAGAGCAGGAATGTTCTCGACAGAAAGCTTGTGCTTCTCTTGCTTGAGTGTCTTCAGGTGTTTTTCCGCATCGTCTATCTGTTGCTCGACGTTACGAAGTACGCGGACAAGGTCGCTTAACTGCTTTCCTGTTCCGGTATTGACGTTGGCAAGCGCACCGCCTTCATCAAAAATGTCATCAAAAATATCCATAAGTTTTTTTCCTCTTCAGGGTTGATTTATGAACCACCTTAGTCCATGTATAAGACTATATAAGGAGGATGATATGAAATGCAAGTACAAATTCAAAACAAAACCATATAAACATCAACAGACTGCGCTGGACCTTGCAGGACAACGGCAGTCTTTTGGGTTTTTTATGGAAATGGGCACAGGAAAATCAAAGGTCCTGATTGATAACATGGGTATGCTTTACAAAACAAGGCAGATCAATTTTGCTTTGGTCATTGCCCCAAAGGGCGTGTATCGCAACTGGGTAACTAAAGAAATTCCAGAGCACATGTCGGATGATGTGCCCCATCGCGTGATCCGTTGGGTTAGCGGTGCAAACAAAAAACAAAAAGAGGAAATGCGCTCGGTCAAAGACAAGTTTGATGGCCTGACTATCTTTGTTATGAACGTCGAGGCGTTTTCCACGTTGAAGGGTAAACAAGCAGGAGAGTGGATGCGTTTGAAGTTTGGAGCTTCCGGTTTAATTGCTCTCGATGAAGCAACTACTATTAAAAACCATGCAGCCAAACGCACTAAAAACTTATGTAAGATCGCCCAGGGTTTTAAATTCAAAAGGTCGCTTACTGGTTCACCTATTACAAAAAGTCCGCTCGACATTTATGCTCAAGCTGACTTTCTACAGAACGGTATTCTGGGATACGACTCGTATTACGCCTTTCAAAATCGATACGCAGTCATCGTGAAGCAATCAATGGGAGCAAAATCCTTTAATCAAGTAATCGGTTATCGCAACATCGATGAACTAACCCAGAAGATCGATGACTTTAGTTATCGAGTGCTTAAAAAAGACTGCCTTGATCTACCCGAAAAGCTATACACAGTTCGTTATGTAGACATGACCAACGAACAAAAGGAGATGTACGAGTCCATCCGCAAATATGCGTTAGTCATGCTTGACGACGGTGAAATGACTACGGCTCCCGCTGTGATTACGCAGCTTCTCAGGCTGCAACAAATCCTTTCAGGGCATTTGAAAACAGACGAGGGAGAGATGGTAACGTTTCCTTCAAAGCGGCTAGATACACTACGAGAGTGCCTACAAGAACATGATGGGAAGGCAATTATCTGGTCACGTTTCCGTCATGACATCTACACCATTACCAGCATGCTGAATAAAGAGTTTGGAAGGGATAGCGCAGCCGCATACTTTGGGGATACCTCCGATAATCAACGGAACAATATCATAAAAGAGTTTCAGAAAGGATCAAAGCTACGGTTTTTCGTAGGCAACCCCGCTACCGCAGGGTACGGACTAACGTTGACCGAAGCAAACCTTGTGGTGTATTATGCTAATGACTTCAACCTCGAAACTCGGATCCAATCAGAGGATCGGGCGCACAGAATTGGTCAGAAAAACAACGTGACATACATAGATCTGATTACGGAAAGCACCATAGACGAGAAAATAGTTCGATCATTGCAATCAAAGATAGAACTAGGTGCAAGGGTGTTAGGAGAGGAGGTGCGACAATGGCTGACTATGACCCCAAAATAACAAAGCTGCTTGAGAGTCGATGCAATGGACACGTCTCGGAAATGAACGCAGCGGAGGAAATCGTAAAGCTGACGGGACTGGATTTTGATGTCGCTAGAGCTTTCTCTAGGGGATGGTCGCGGATGCAGCCCAACCAAATTAGGGGATACAACAAAGACACCCGTGGAAATAGAATACCCAAGCTGTGAGTGGGCGCGTTTTGGATGTTCCGCATAAACCACAGCAGCAAGAGCAAGGAAACCTCCGTGTTGTATAACACATGTCTTTCTTCCTTGTGATCTTGTCGGCAGAAACCACGATACGGTTAGTCCCTGTGTGATAGCACGGGGCACCTAATTTTGGAGGTGAACATGGATGATAACATAGTAGGCTTCCCACAATACAGCGACATAGACAGGCAGTTCCTTGAGTTGGAACAGCAACAAAAGTTAATTCAAAACCAAAGAAAGCAAATCATGGAGAGAGAACAAAACAAGATGACCCCAAAACAACTGGCATCAATAGAGAACGAACATATGCGGCTGAACCTGCAACCTAACTCAGCTATAAACGGGAGGAACTACAAGAACAAAGTAGATTTACGAGCCGTGGTGTTTGACGTGTTGAAGACCCGCGAGGCTTGGACCGTATCTGACCTCGCAAAGCGCATGAAGTTGAAGGAAGGCGCAGCACATCAAATGTTAAAGGAACTTAAACGAGACGGGTATCTTACGTGCCGAACCCTTCACGACGAGTTTGTCTTTGAACACAGAAAAATATGACAAAGTGGAGCTTTAATATGATTAACCGCCACGAATACGAGCGTGTTTGCGAGGAGAACCGTGAGTTGCGGAGAGAGTTAGATCAAATGACGCAACAGTTATTTGTTCTGTACGTTACAGGTAAAAAAAAACTAGGAGGTAACATTGACGGGACTAGACAAAATGAAGGCGTTGGCCTTGATTGAGAATAAAGAAATGATCGCTAAATGCGGGGGACGTTCCTTAAATTATGGGATTGTACAAGAACACCAAAAAAGCAGCGGAAAGCCCCGCATGTCGGATATCGGAAGATCAAAACCCGCGCAAGATCTGCTGCGTTTAGCGGAGCAAGGGTTTAGTCTGGCGGAAGCCGCACGAATTACGCGCACTCCGGTAGAGGAGGTTATCTCTAAATCAAATCGGTATCAGATAACGTTTGAAGGTAGCTCAGAAGGCTATGGATACGAAAACAACTAAGTAAAAACCCTCACTGTTTTAACGGTGAGGGCCTTAGTTTTGGCCTAATAAGTTTAGAACGCATCTCAGTTTGCTGGCAATTCATGCTGGTGTTTTTGTAGTTGTTGTAAAAAACATCGTACAGTTCATCTATGCGTAACGTTTGTTCACAATGATCCCACGTTTCAAAAAGTATGTGCGACCGTATTGTTTTAGACTGCATCTCGTACTCAATTACTAACACTGTAAAAAACTCAATCATCGTTCGGATCCTTCAAACAATCAGCAAAATACTCAAGGTTCTTTCCGCCACAACTAATGCACAAACTGCAGGTCAATTGCTCTAAGGTGTCTACCGAAACAGGAAAATAAAACATAACCCACTGCTCCTCACAATCTGCACACACTACCTCGCACTTGGCTCGTTTGCCCTGCGGACCCGCGCTTAATAACAAACCCATCTAATCACTTCACAACCTCCCAAACAATCTCTAATCCAGCGTAAGTCTTAGTGTCTCGGATCAATCCAGACTTATGCAAAGCAGACAAGTTAGGGCGAATAATACTTAACCTTAAACCCATGCGGTCCGATAACTGACGGGCCGTCCCCGCTCCACGATTTAACTCGTGAAGAACTTGCTCCTTGCGAGTAAGACGCACATTCGACATCCGCTTTGCCATAATCCTATTCCATATTTTTAGAAACATCGTTTATCTCCTTACACGGTTCATAGTCACTGCCAAAAACTTTATTTAACATAGGCTCAAGTGTTGCCGCTATTATCTTCCGGCGATCCTTTGGCTCAATGCTTGGGTTGTCGTAAACGGATTGAATGGTTACTCCGATTGCCTCATACACCTTTATCTTCTTTTTCATATCGCATCCTTGGCTACCATGACTTTCTTTCTCCTTTGTTCCTTTCCTAAAAGCCGTCGCTCCTTGCGGTTTGAGGGCGGAAGATGAACGTACAACTTCCCCCCAAGTGAACTACCGTGGTTCAAACAACTTTGAAAACCCCGAACAGCATTAGTTACCGAATTGTCCTCGGCCCAATGCCTCTTTTCAAACTTCTTAGACATCCGCACACTCCATACATATATCTGCGTCCCGCCCCATAAATATCGTTACCGAAGCGCCACAATCACACAAACGCTCAACCATACCCTCGCCCATACACGTCTCGCATGTCTCCGTCTCAACGTCGATTACACCAACGTCGCGGGAAGGACCTCGATACCGAGGGTGCTCAACCTCAATAGTCCCATCACCCCAACAATCAGAACACGCCTCCATAATCGGCGTCTCTTGCATCTCAATCAACATGTTTTTTATCTTGCCCACGGTTCTTTCTCCTTAACTGGTTGACGCCCAAGTTATAAATCAACTCGCGCTTGAACTCCTCAACCTGACGCAAAACAGACATGTCCTTTTGCTTGGTCGATGAAACTATGTCCCCCAAACGATAAATAACATAGTGAAGGTCTACACGATCATCATCCATCGACCTCAACCTCCATAACTTTTTGTTCCTTTAGTATTCCTACAGCCAAGCTTATCTTTGCCTGAACCTCCATAGGAACAGGCACAACGCCACGCTCATATCGAGACACTTGGTGCTGCGTCAGCCCCACAATATATCCAAAATCAGTTTGATTAAGGGCCTCGCTGTACCGATGCCCCCGCATCTTGTGCCCAAAAGTCTGAATCCAATCCGAACAAGACATCCCCAGCCTCCGTTGTCCCATTACGCCTCCTCCCTCAACTCAGGCTCCCACGAACGATTCGTACCATAGGCATACTCACCCTCAAACATGCCGCCCTCGTCCTGATAAGTAGCATGAACATCAACACCTATCTCATGCAACTTGTCCCAAACAGGAGTAGGTGGACCCCATGCCGTCCAACAACTAAAATCAAAGGACGTGCTCGTGGTTGAACGTAGCGCAGACCACTGGTCCTCGTCTGGATGGGTCGGTAAAAACTCCCCATCAATCGTAACCTCACACACATCCCACTTCGTACCCCAGTTATTAACGCGCCAGTCATACCAACCGGAAACCTCGTGCCCCCGCCAGTTAGTCTTGGGCGCTTGCCACTGCTCAATGGGCATCGGAACAACCAACTGACAAAACTGTGGACCCTTACATCGACCGCCATTGTTAGGATCATATCCGTTCTCGGTTAATCCATCCCACAAACGAGACACCAAACAATGTGGACCCTCTATAAAAACCTGCTGATAACAATGATTAGGCATTTACTTTCTCCTCCGTAGTTTCTTGATTGGTGCTATTGGTTCACACCGTAAATTCTAATAAGGGCTGAATAGTTTTTTTCCACAGGCCAAAACTCAGCAACGTAGTGGGTGAAGCCCTCAAACAGCGCGTCAAGATACTTCCCGTTTAAGTCTATAATGGGTCGCTCTGTTGTGCCTGCTATGGTGTGTTGGCCTTCACCAGCAAAAAATAAGTCCATGCGGTTATCATCGCGCATAGTACGTGCAAACTTCACACCTCGCTGGAAACCATGTTCCAACAAGATTTTGCCCTCAATCCAAACGCGCTTGTGTCCACGATTATGTGCTACTTTGTAAGTCTTGCGGGTCATGCTGCAACCCTTCCAAACTTAGATTGAACAACATAATCACCCCATTGATTAGCAATTGCTGCAGCTAAAGCAGGGTAGAATTTGCTTCTGATCTTCCAGCGATCAACGCTTGGCGCTGCTTTATGTACGTCATCACGCGCTGTTGTACCGTCAAGGGTTCCTGTTGGGATTAGGTTTGGTAAGTTTTGAGTCCAAAAACATGTCCGTTTCTTTACGTTGTCAGGACCGTCAATATCATCTGCAAACTGCCAAGGCTGGACGCTTTGAGCAAACGGCTTGTAGTTCCTAATCCTTTCCTTTGCATGCTTGTGCATGACAGGGTTTTCTATGGCAATGTGCGGAATGTCAGCATTAAGAAGCTTGCTGAAAAGCTCCGCGCCCTCATCTAATTGCTGCCACATCTCCTCAAGCGTTTTATTTGGGGGTGCCTTAGAAAGCCAGCGCACACCGCTGTTGCAAAGCCTCGTGCAAGGTGGGTGCGCAACCATGAACAAATCCCAATCGTCATACTCAAGCACGTCCAAAACATCGCTTTGAAAATGTCTGTTTGTTGGTGTGTCACTGGGCAACACATCACAAGACCATGCGTCAAATCCTGCGTTCAAAAATGCTTCGCGCACAATGCCGCTTGTCTCACATCCTACTAGCACTTTAATATCTTTTCTCATTCCGTTAGCTCCTCAACTACTAAATCACCGTAACCCCCAAACAAAAAGTGACGCCATAAATTAGCCTCAGCCTCCCGTCTCGAATTATATATCTCATCAATCACACCGTAAGCTCGGCTCTTGTCTCGAATAATATACCTCATGCGCTGGCCCCCTTCGGATCAAACCGTAGGTGATGTTTGTCGGCCACCTTATCTAAAGACAGGACAATGTTCTCAGACCAAGAAGAATTAATGTCGTCATGCGCCTTCTGCAAATCAGACAATAATTCTATCTGATCGGGAGTTAAATGCTCCTGACCCCATGACCACGCAACAGCATTAGCAACTGCTGCGTCGCCGTTTATTCCACTGCCCTCAAAATGCTCCTCATAATGCTTGTCCTCAATGAACAAACCAACAGCGCACTTCTGTCCGTTGAACTCATAGTCATCATACTCGTCATATACCGTTCCACGGTACGCACAAGCATCACCATCCGCATCAACGCACGGGCCATCCATGCCCATCAAATGAATTGCAGCCTTGTTAAATATCTCTTGTGGCTTCATTGTCCCGTCTCCTCTTTGAGTCCTTTAGCCCATTCGTCAACATCAGTAGGCGGTCGCGCTGTCTCCTCATAATGCAAAGCAATCTCATGGTAATCAATCTTACCCAACGCACAGTTCAATAAATCCAAAGCAAAATCATTAACATCTGGCGCACTATCCTCAATACAAAGATCAACATGCCGCTCTATATAGTCAGCAGTGATCTCAGCACCCGCCTCTCGGTCCTCGGTTAATGTGTCGCCTAACCACAGGCCCACGAGCCACGTTTCTTTGTTCTTCCATCCGTTATACATCTCAAGCTCCTCCTATTGTGTATTCCTTACTATAACGTCTTATAGTGTCTTATGCAAGAGGAAAATGCAAAAGTTATTTATTTTTCCTTAAAGGGGGATTTGCCCCCTCGTTAGTTTTTTTTTTTTTTTCTAAGTGAAAATCTTGTCCTCACCGTCCTCACCGTCCTCAACTCTCTTACTTATTGTTTGTATACAAGGGTTTATACGGTGTTGGATTTGAGGACACGTTTTTATTTGAGGACAAGGTAGTGTCCTCAAATGGTAAAATTACTGGTTCCAAGGCATCAACAAAAATAAAAAAGTTCTCTTTTGAGGCACGAGGGGGTGTTTTCCCTTTATAGACAAACTGGTTTTGTTTGTTGTATTGTGGGGCAAACATTGAGAAAGAACCAATGCCAATTATCAAAGCTGAGATTGAAGATAAGCACGACCGCATCCTAACCACTCGTCAAATGACTTTTGCTAAACATGTCGTCGAAGGCATATACAGCAATGCGGAGAGTGCCCGTAAAGCGGGATACAAAGCGGATCTTGCAGCGGAACACGCTTCCCGTTTGTTGAACGGGAAAAATTATCCACATGTTGTGGAATATATTGAAGAACTCAGGGACGAACGAGAGCGCCGATACGGTGTAACCACAATCGGACAGCTTGAACGCTTGTTTCAACTATCCCGTGGGGCAGAGGAAGCGGGGATGTTTTCTGCGGCAATCAACGCAGAGAAAATACGGTCAGCACTGGGGGGTCTGACTATCGACAGGCGTGAAACCATCAACACAATCGATCAATTATCTAGGGATGAAATCACATCTCGACTTGCGGCTTTGCAGAAACAGTATCCACAAGCGTTCCAAATAGAGACAAGTTATAAGGATATAACACCAAATGAGCACGGGACCGGAGGCGAACTTCTGGAAGTCGATAAGGCGAAATCTGCCGAGTAAGTGGTTTGCAACACGGATTGAAAACAAGCATGGCGGGGGAATACCTGACGTTCACATTGTTGCCAATGGTGTGCCTCTTTGGGTAGAACTCAAAACAATCAAAAGCAACGCAATAAATTTATCTGCGCATCAAGTTGCGTGGAATATGGCATATTGGGCGCGAGGCGGAGCAAATTTCTTCTTAGTAAAGGATCTTTCCTCCAAGAAGCTATATTTGTTTAAGGGAAATCAAGGACCTAGCTTAACGAGGGATGGTTTGAATGGAACGGAGGGCCATGAGTACGGGACCGTGAAGGACGCGGTTGAGGCCCTGCGGCCCCACGCGGCGAGTGTTTTGGGCCTTGATTTGTAAGCCCTGCGGCCCCACGCGCGCATTTTCTTCCGCGAGGCGACCGAGGAACGAGGGAGCCGAGCACACTAACCTGTGCCGACGTAAGGAGGCTCAATTTAAACAATCATGTGTCACGCGACTAGCGTGACTCTATTTATGATAGTAGTTGAAAGGGAGCCGAGGCCCCCTTTTTATTTTCGCCAAATTCCTTTGTCTGGGTAGTGGTCACAATCAGCGACTCGATACTCTCCGGAATACCAATTCCAGAATCCGAAATCTGAGATGATTGCGTTTCTTGCTTCCGGATATGTTGGATATTCTACATTTCTTGCAACTGCCCAATCATTCCGATCAGAAATGCTGGCTTCTCTCGCAATAAAAAAACCCATTTTGTTTTCCTTTCATGTTGAGGAAGGGAGCCGAAGCCCCCTTTTTTGTTTACATGTCGAAGCCCATTCGATAGCAGTATTCGGTTCGGGATTCGGTTGGTTCGGGACCGCTGAACATCTCCTCTGCCATGGCTTCCTCTTCCTTATCGACGGCGCTACCGTCTGTCATGAGGATGTTTTTAAGTTCGCCTCCTGTTAGTCCCAACATACCTGCATATGTTAGGATGGTCAGGTTAGGGTTTTGGTCGTAGTAATCGCGGATTTCGTCGTTGTTCCATTCGAACATTGGTTTCATTGTGCTTCCTCCGTGTGTAGGTATGCGTCGATACCTGATGTTGATTTTAGTTTCCATTGTTTTGCTGCTTCTTGGGCGGCACCGTATGATGACGATGCCTCCACTTCGATTGTTCCTTTCTTAACGTGTACGCATGTGTATTGTCTCATGTTCGCCTCCTATTGAAATAATGTGTTGTATTCGTGAGCACTTAGGAACTCAGCAAAGTTATTACTGCACTTGAGTTGCCATACTTTCCACTCACAACGAAATACTTCAGCGTCGTCGCCCTGTAACCAGAACGACCAGCCTGCTTTGTATTCGCGGACCTCGACACCATAGCCGAGGTCCTCCATTTGATATCCACCTATGCGCATGGTAGCGCTTCCTCTGTGTCTGGATGTGGTTGCAATCCTTTGAGGTCACTGAGGTAGAACGAGTCGTTATTGTCCAGTGGCATGACTTTTTCGGCACAATATACGAGATACTGATTGTGGTTGCGTTGTGATACACCCCAGAATCCGTATCCGAATGTTTTGAGTATACCGTTGACGCGATCCCGCGTCGTGACGGTAGGCCAACCTGCGAGAGTAAAGCCGATGTCACCAGCTTCAGTTCGCCATGCTATCTTGTTGCCGTGGAGCCAAACGGTATCGCCGTCTGTGCTTGTTCGTGCTGCGTTGGCTGCCCGTCTGTTGTAAAAAGCTCTTGCGATCTTTTGTGTTTCTTGTCTCATCTCAATACTCCTCCTTGTTGTGCGGGAGCCGAAGCCCCCGCTGTTAAAGTTAATCCAAACTGACCGAGAGGGT
>Ga0209535_1000570_pt1 | contig 26182 bp, 12 predicted proteins | sample LinPmetageLP28_FD_184041 | JGI IMG/M metagenome (GOLD analysis project Ga0209535, IMG submission 184041) | Marine viral communities from the Pacific Ocean - LP-28 (SPAdes) (version 2) | ecosystem: Environmental > Aquatic > Marine > Oceanic | place: Pacific Ocean | collected 2009-08-22
GTATTTGAATGAGTTGCTTCTGCAAAAGTAATATGTTCGCTTATTTTTTTCATAAATTAATTAATTTTTGGAAACTTTAGCTTTGGTGATTTAAGTTTAGGAAATTTAAGTAAAGACGGAGGAGATGTAAGTCCTTGTGAACCTTCGTCTAAACCTAAATTATATTTATTAAACCCTGAAAACATCATTATTCTTTGATAATTTTCATAATCTTTATTCATTGCTCCCTGAAGATTTAAAATCTTTTGATACATTCTATCTAAAGGAAGATTTATAAGTCCAGAAGTAAGAGTAGTTCCAGCTTCTATATAATATTTGTTATCTAAACTCCAACCTAACCAATCTGCTTCTGCTTTGTTATATTGTAAGGTATTCCAAGCTTTTGCAAATTTTCTAGCTTTTATACCTATTGGAGGTGATATATCAGCTGCTGTTAAAAATACTTTTAATAGTTTATTTTGTTCTGTGTTTTCTTCATCAGTTAAATTATTAACTTTGAGTCCAATTTTTATTATTCCATTAATAATAGCCATTTTTAAACCAGAACCTTTTAATAAAGTACCAACCCATCCTTCATAAAATCTTGCGGTTTGAGTTTCCCACTCTTCATCATCTTCATCACCCCACATTTTAGCCATTAAACCTTGTTGTAAATAATTAAATAATACGTTTTGTATAACAGCATAATACATTATTTTAGAAAAATTATTAGCTGCGTTACCTCTACCTTTATATATATCTTCTGCTGATTTTTTTATTATTCTACCATATTGTAATGGTGTGTTCATAAAACTTAATATTAATCTTCCTTCAAGAGAAGCTTGATTCATAGATATTTTAGAAGGATCTGCAGATTGTTGGCTTATTTCCGCTGTTGTATAAAAATCTGTATATGCTTGGGCTTCAGCTTCTTTTTCAGTCATACCACTTTTAACTAATGACTTTATTCTATTTCTATAAAAAACAGCTCCACCTGATGCTATTGCAAATGCATCTGCAGCTCTAGTTAAAGTATAACCTTGTTTTAATAAATAAAATATACCTGCTTTACCTTTTTCTAAAAAACTAGTATATTTTGGGTTTTTAAGAACATCTAATATTTCAGCTTCTTGTATATCACTCATTAAACCTGCTCTTCTATCTTTTAAATAGTCACTGTTCCATAGTGTTAAAAAATCTTTACTTACTTGAGGAACATTTGCTAAAGCTGCTCCAGCTAAAAAAATGTTATTATCACTAGTGTTGATAAAGTTACTAGCAGATATAGTTTGTAGAAGCGCTGATCGCATATTAAAGAACATTGTAACTCCAATAGAACCGTTTACCCAATCAATAAAAGCATTATTATCTGTAGGTTTATTACTACCTGTTTTCATTCGATATAACATGTCATTTAAAGCTTTAACATATCTACTTCCATAAGCATATTCTAATTTATTAAGGTTGTCTTTTGTAAAAATTAAATCTACATTTTCTTGCCATTTCAATAAGTATTTTTTTCTATTTACTTTAGATAAATTATTTTGTACATCGTTTAATATACTTGTGTCTGCCCAGTTTTCTGTTGGCATTAAATAACCGTTTGGTTGTTTAGATAATAACTTTACTTTTTGCGCAAAAGCTTTTAGTTTTTCATCTTTTCTAACAATAGTGCTTAATTTAAAAACATCTTTTGGTGTTAAACCTGTTATTTCATTTAATTCTCCAGAGTTTAATTCAGGACTAAATGCGTACATGTTATTCCATAAATAAACTCTAATAGCTTCATCATTAGTAAAATTTTCATACCCAGAGTTTTCTTTAAGTGTTTTTTTAATTCCTTTAAAATCTTTTTTTATTAAGTTTTTCCAGTCTCTAAAAGCAGCTTGTCTTGATTGCATTAGATTTAACATACCATCACTGTATGGATCTATTAAAGCTTTTGTTAAATAATCTAATTGTTTTTCTCCTTTAGCGCCTTTAGCACCTGCTATCATATACATTAGTCCTAAAAAGTCTTGATCAGCAGCAGGTAACCATATATCGTATTTACCTTTGTTTTTTCCTGCTCTCTCTGCTATTACCTTACCAATAACATCGGCTTCATCTAAACCTTTATTATCTTGTATTATTTGATTTAAACCTTGAGATAAGTTATCAGCATATTTATTTCTTTCATTATTTAAAGAAAACTTAATATCAGCAGTTTCTAAAATGTTATTAACTTCTTTGCTTTTACTATTATCATTGTTTCTAAAATAGAAATCATTATAACCTTGGTTTATTTTGTCTAATAAATAATAAGCAATTGTTTTATTGTTTAAATTACCTAAATTAGGAACTTTAAATTTAATAGCTTTTTTGTTATATTTTATACTTTCAATTTTAGCACCATCTAAAACTCTAGCCATATAAAATTGTTGATCTATGTCATTTGCAAAATCTAAAAAATTAGAAATTTTCCCATTCATTTTTTCAGCTAAACTAAACTTAACAACATCTGACTTTCCTCCTGCTAAATTATTTATAACTTCTGCTCTAGTGTTTTCATCTTTTAATATATTATAAAGATCTACATTTTTATTTGCTATTTTCTTTAAAAATACTTTGTCTCTTAAAGCATTTCTAGCTTCTTGTAAAATTACAACATCACCAAATCTTTCCATTAAAGAAGTTCTTCTATCAAATAAAGCTGTAGCCCATAAAGGAGTACCTTTTTTAGGGTTTACTTCAATTTCTTCTAACTGAGATAATTCTGATTTTGTGTTTTTACCACCATATTTTCTTATTAATCTAGTTGTTTCTTCTAAACCATAAAAACTTTGTAAAAATTTAACCCTTGTCATTGGTTTCATTTTTATTGGTTTACCTATATCATCATAAGCTTTTAGTCTAGGTGGTGTTTTTTTAGAATCGTATGTTGATTGTCCAGTTACAGGGTCTATAGGATTGTTTATTACATTCCATATTAATTCCCAGTTGTTATACATAAAAACATCTAAATCTGCTCTGTTTTTAAAAGTAATTCTTCTAGCTAATGTTTTAGATAAAACAGCTAGTTTTTCTTTAAAGTTTTTAAAATCTAAAGTTTCTATATTTGGAGCATTTAGTATTTGTTTTTTTACTTGTGATATTATTACTTTAGCTGGACTTGTTAATTCAGATAAAGCTTTGTATGTTTTTACAGGTAAACCAAACATTAAATCATAAGTTTTAAAAGATTTTAATTCTTTTAACTCATCAATTTCGTTTTCAGTTAAATTTTCTTTAGCTTCTAACTCAATACCACGCTCTAAATCTTTTAATTCTTTTTTAAGTTCTTTTCTTATTTTAGGATCTTGCTCTGTTTTAAGTTTTTTATTTGCAGGTATACTAGGATCATTAATATCAAAAACAACAGAACCTCCTAATGGTATAGCTTCTATTTCTACGTCTTTACCATCTTCATTAGTAAAACCAAAAATAGGATCTTTTAATAATTCTACTAACTTGTTTTGATTATTTTCAAATTCTAAAGCTTCTTCTTGTAACTCTTCTTCATTGCTTAATTGATTTTCATCTGAAATTTTATTAGCATCAAATTCTTCTGTAAATTTTTGAGTAGTAACAGTACCTGTTTTAAGAGCAGTTTTCATTTTATTTCTTAACTGAGCATTTATCCAACCGTTTAAGTTGTTATTTTCAGTAATAAAATTACCTTTACTATTTTTATAACCTTTAACGTCTAACTTGTTTAGTTCATTATTTATTTCGTTAGAACTTAAACCTTGGTCTGTTAATTCTTTTCTTTTATTTTCTCTTAATTTTAAAAATTCTTTATTAAAATTTCTTATATGAGGTATTAATGCTACCTGAGTTTCAGCTAACATGTTTTCAGCGCTGTAATCTGGTAAGTTTCCGTATAAAACATCTGCTTTATAAGCTATAACATCTTCATATTGTTGCAAAACTTCATAAAGAACATTGTCTATTTGACGAGTATTACCCCACTTGTTTTTGTTGTAAAGTGAGTTTACTTTTGACTTAAATTCATTACCTTGCGTAGCACCACGCATAGAAAATTTTTCATCAAAATCATAAATATCTTCTTCAGGTTTTATTTCTTTTTTAAGTTTAACAGGTTTTTTTGTTTCAGCAACAACAGTGCTTATTTCTTTTTTTAATGCTTTTTTGTCTACTTCAGCACCTTGTTTAGTTAGTTTTTTAAACGCTTTGTTTTTGTTAAAATTACCTGAATCTAAAGTTGCGTTAAAATCTTTTATAAAATTATAAACAGATCTACCTGAATCAAATTTAATATCACTTCTTCCAAAGTATTGTAATACTTGTCTTAATATATCGCCTAGCTTTGTAAAAATATCTTCATCATATGTTACCGCGTTATTGCTTATTGCTTCTGAATACAAAGGTAAAGCTTCTTCCCACTGATTACCTAAAGCTTTATCAACTTTTCTTTTATGTTCTTCTTTAGTTATACTGCCAGCCTTTAGCTCTGCGTCATAACCTGCAATTTTTTCAGAATATTTTTTAATATATTGACCAAATCTACGCAGCCATTGATCTGGCATTGCTGTTAGTTTAGAATCTTTTAAAACTAGCTTTTCTTGTAGTTTTAGTAATTCTGCAGTAAAAGCTCTACCTATTAAAATTTGAGATTCTGGATCTCCTTTTATAGTTTTATATATTATACCATGTATAAACTCGTGTTGCTTAGTTGTTATAGCTCCATCTTTAGAAGCTAAAGCATTATTAATACCTATGAATTGTCTACCATCTTTCATCTGAATATCCATTCCATATTGGCCTGCAGTTTTTTCTGCTTTTCTTTTGGTAAAACCAAATTCTTTCATTAAATAATCAACAGCCTCTTCGTTGCTTTCAAATTCTTTGTATACAGTATTTTCTAATGTGTTATCTTTTATTGCCTTAACTAGTTGTTCAGTTGTTTTTTTAGACATACTATCATAATATGTTCTAGATATTTTTTCTTCTAAAAGTTTGATTTTTTCTTCAGTGGCAGGTTTAAAAGATTTGTCTTCTGTTTTTAAGTTTTGTCTTAATACGCCAACAGTTTGTAAGTCACCTAATATTTGTTCAGCAACAGACGCAGAAGTATTAGTTGGCATTCTATTTATATTATTATTAAAAGCATCCATTTCTTCAATAAGTTGATCTGCTTCTTGTTGAGTATATATTTCTTGATCTACTTGTTTAGCTAATAGTTTTTTAGCTTTTTTCTTATTATAAGCCATGTAGCTTAAAGCATTAAATCTGTCTATAGCATCCATACCTAAAAGTTGTCTTCCGGTTTTCGCTGCTAAATTGAGGGTAACACCAGCGCCAGGTATTAAAGATCCTGCAACAAATGATAAAAGAACAGTATCAAGAAAATCTTGACCAGATATAGTATCTTTTAAAAAATTCTTACCAGCCATTTCATTAACATCTCTATTAACGCCATAAACTTCTCCAAATTGTTGTACATTTTCTTGAAAAACTTCTTTTAAACCTTCACCAGTAATATTTAAACCAGTTCTAGCAGCTGATAAAGCTTTTTTAAATGCTGACAAGCCTTCTTTCTTATATATTTTAAAAGCATTTTCAAGTAAACTTGGTTTAAGTAATTTACCAAATAAAGCATCTGTTGCTTTTGTTTGTGGAGAAATAGGCGCTGTTAATGCGTATAATAATCCTGTTTCTATAGAAGATACAGTTGCTAAATTAGATGCTTCTTCATCACTAAATCCAGCTTGCCTTGCTTGCTTCAATGTTTCTTCGTAACCTCTAGAAAAACCTAAAGTACTTTGACCTATTATAGCATCAGCCATACCTCTTTTAATAGGAATAGTTTTAAGATATTTTCTAGTTTTACCTAGTACTCCTAAACCTTTAGCAAAACCTCCTACAGCTTGCCTAGTAATTCCCATACCTCTAGTCAATGCTAGTTGAAATATTAAATCTCCAATAACATTAGAACCTGCATCAAAAGCCCCTAACACACTAAAAGCAGTTCCTTTTCTATTACCTTGTCTAGCTTGCTTTCTTATTCTGTCTGCTTCTTCTTGAGTTAAAAAAGGGGTTGCGTCAAGAGATCTTGTTGCGTCTATTATTCTGTTATTAGCGTCTACAACATATCTAGTTTCAGAACTAGGATCTGTATATTCATAACCTTTAGCAAATACAAATCTACCAAAAGTATTATATTTAGTATCAACAACGTCTAAATCTTCTAGAGCTAATTCTTGTCTTATACTTTCTGAAACCCCTTCAAAGTAGTCACCAGGTAAAATACCATAAGTACTAGCACTAAAATTAACTATAGCTTCAGATAAACCGTTCCACCCTGTGCCAAGTCTATCTAATAAAAATTGACCAGTTGTAATGTTTCCACCAGTTTGAAGTAGTTTTTGATATTCTATATTGTTTTTTTCGTCTTGCTCTTCTAGTTTTTGAGATATTAAAGGAAATTGTTTTTTAATAAATTTTTCATAATTATAAACTTTTATGTTTTCAGAAGAAATATTAAATCTAATACCTTTTAAATCTGGATCAACACCATTTTGTTTTTCATACATAAGCTTTTGCTGCTTAATGTCTCGTGTTAATTGATCATTAATATACATGTTTAGATACTGAAGTTTTTTAGCTTCAAAAGCTAAGGCTGGATCATAGTTTTGACCGTAATTTCTTGTATCCATGTCTAATTCTAAAAACCTTTTAAGATCTTTATCAAAACCTCTTTCTTGTAAAAAACCACCAAAATCATTTATATTTGTGTTTGTTTCAGCTAACTCTTCTCCATTATATATTTCATTCACTAAACTAGCGTCCTCTAAATCTCCCTCATATATATAGGGTTGGTTTAGTTTTTGTATGTTTATGTAACTATTTACTTCATCGGGAGTTTTTACTTGATAAGTTGCTATTTTTCTTTTAGCATTATCTATTGCTATTTGTGATGTAGGATTAAGTGCAGAAACTTTTTCATTTTGAGTATAACCTGCTAATTCTAATTCTTCTGCAGTTATAAAATTTTGATCTACAGCTAACTGTACATTTACATCTTCAAATAAACCAAATTTATTTTTCTCTAAAGTTTTTGGTTTTCCTAATTTACCCATGCTTGTAGCCATGTTGTCATAATAAGACTGTGGCTTTACTGGTAAACCATATTTATCTACTTCAGCTGGAGATTCCGATAAAGTATCTTCCGATAGTAATTCCCCATTGTCTTGCGATGCGAACATGTTTGGTAGAGGCGCTACATTTGCATCCGTTGCAACACCCTCCACTTTTTTTAGTTCTGCACCAGGATTTTCTGACAACCATATTATTCTATCTGTTTGAGAATAATTAGTTAAATCTATTTCCTCTCCGTTTATAATATATATTTTTTGTTCCATTTTATTTAATATTAAGAGCTTTGTTCATTCTTATTATATATTCTTCTTCAGTTTCTTCTGCGTTATCAGCACCCATAGGATTAGCTTTCATCCAATCGGTTTTTTTAGCCCTTTGCATTAATATAGTTTTATTTGAAATAGCTTTTCTTTCGCTAACAGTACTATTATCTAAAATAAATTTAAGTCTATCAACAGCTGACTCTAAATTATAATCACCTGCATAACTAATATTGTTATTTTTACTAATATAAAATCCAGGTTTTTCATTATAGAGATCTTCCGCGATTTCTCGTGCTCCTTTACCGTTGTTTATTTTTTTAGTTGAGTTTCTATCGTAATATTCTTGATTACTTTTACCTTTAACTTGTGTACTTTCAGCGTTTAGCCAAACTTCTATTGTTTCCTCTATAGTCATAAGTTGACTTCCAGGAGAAATTCTATTTAAGTTTTCAGAAACTACTTCTATATTTGTTTTCTGTGAGTTTTCATCAGCACCCATCATTACATTATTATAATACTCAGCTCTATAGCCTACTGGCTCTACAGGATCTTGTGCTTTTACTATAGCTTTATTACGTGATTTATACCATCTTCCTTCAGAATCTTGTTTTAAGTTAGATGTATTTGCTTTTACTATTTGCTCAAACAAAGCTTCTTTAAATTGATCATCAGTAGGATTTATTGTTTGATAATCATTTTCAAAACCTTGATTTAATTTTTGTAAATCAATATTCCAAGCATTTGCCGCTGTTTGTACATTAGTGTTTACACCTGCTACTTTTTGTGTAAGTATACCTTCCATTTCAGTTCTTAAAGCGTCCATGTTTAGATAATTTCTAATTTCTGTTGTTCTTTGTGAATTTTCTTCGTTACCTTCTACTTTTATTGTATCATAAACAATAGTATCTTCAGTCCAAAACCTTGGGTCAATTTGACCATTATTTGCTATAACACCTATTCCATTACCAGCTTTACTTTTTTCTTTAGTTTTCATCATATCTAAAGATTCATTTACTATTTGAGGTACGTTAGATACAAAATCAAAATTACTTCCTTCGTTAACTTGAGAATTCCATTTTCTAGCACTTATTATTTTTTCTCTATATTTTCCCTTCACTGTTTTTCCGTCTTCAATTCCTGTTTCATAACCTGAAACCTTTACCATTATATCATTTGACTCAGGATCATAAACCATTTCAAATTGACCATCAACAACATCGCCTATTGAATTAAGAAAAAATTGATTATTAGCTATTTCGTCTTCGTCTTTACCTAGTATAGTTATTTTTTTACCTATAGTAGCTGCGTTTTGTTTCCAGTATTCTCCTGTAGCTGCAAAACTAGTAACTGTTTTTTTAGTTAAATCTAATAAATCATAGTAGTCTCTTATAGCTTTTTGCGCAGATAATCTTTTTTCATTATCTCCAAATTGAGTTTTTAAATAAATTTGAGCTTGTGTAGCTATATCAATTCTACTGTTTAAAGTTCTTTGTAGTTCAGTGTCTATTGCAGAGGTTTTTGGTGCAGAAGAAAGATTACTCATCTGTTCTAAATTCCAAACATCTGCAGCACCTTGAACATTTTGCATGCGTTGTATAACAGCTTGATTTTTTCTTTCCTCAGCCTGTTCTTTTCTTAAACGTTCAGTTTCATCAGCTCGTCTACTTTTGTCTCCTGTCATTAATACTTGTAACGCAGCCATAGTAGGATTCATGCCAGTTAAAGGTTTTGGATTGTCGTATGCTCCCATATTTTTGTTTTAAATTTTAACCACCTATTACACTACCGATACCACCTAAAAGGTTACTAGCCGCATTGTATTGATTTGCTTCTGCAGCTGCCGCTGCCGTTTGATTACTATAATGTTGTTGTTGTGCGTTGTCTAATAAACCAGCAGCTCTATTCATTTCAGACACTTGTCTATTTTCTCTAGTACTAAATTCAAATGTTTGACCCATGACATCAGCGTTTTGCAGACGTTGTTGTTCTGCCATCTTTTGTTCTTGTAGTTTTTGAGCTCCTTTAGCAACTAATTTATCGTTAGCAGCTTCTTGTAATTGTATGCTGGCGCTAATTCCTTTTTTACTTTGCAGCGCTGCTTGAGCTAAAGCTGTTGCTCCACCCGCTCCTGCACCAGTGGCCCTTAATGTATCTAGAGTATTTGCTAAAGCTATATCTGATTGCTCTGCTTGAAATTCAGCCGCTTGAGTAGCAACCCCAAGGTTTTCATAAGGATTACTTAGTTCACCACTAGTATCAGTTACATTAGCATAAGGATTTATAATAGGTTGTCTACCATCTTCTAAAGTTTGTAGTTCTCTCGCTAGTCTATCTCTTTCGTTTTTAGAGTCTCTAGCTCTAGCCCTAGCACTTGATGCCGCTTTTCCTGCTCCGACCATACCTATTATACCTTGGCCTATTGTTGCTGCTCCCATATTAATTTATTTTGTTTTGTATATTATATTATGTTTTTCTTTACTAATAATATAATTAAGTTCTTTTAATTTATTTAAAACTTTATCATAAGGTGTTGTACACCATACCCCTTCAGCGCCTTGCTTAAAACATTTTTTAACAGTTTTGTCTATTAACAATGTTATAATTTCCGATCTGTTTTGTTTTTTATAATTTGGATCTGCAATTAAATAATCACAATACCATACTGGTGAGTTTGTTTTAAAAATAAAAACACCTGCTATTATTTTTTCGTCAACAACCGCAACTAAGCCTTGTTTGTCAAATGGTAAAAGCAACGTGTTTAAAGGCTTACCACTATAATGTTGCCACCACAAACTTAATAAAGGTATGTCTTTTTTTTCGTTTAATTCTCTTATAGAGATTAAGTGTTTCATTTAATTTTATTTAATAAGATGATTCTATATATTTTGTACTTACTGCAAATAACTCATTAGTTCCTGTTTGTCCGCCCCCAACTAAATTTGTAGCTGATAATCTTATAGTTGCATAAAATCCTTTAACTCCAGATATGTCTTTACCAAAAATAATTTCACCTTGATTAACGGTGCTAGTGTTTATTAAATTTGCAAAATATTTGTTTTCTTTTGCTTTAAATTCATTTTTTAATAAAGAACTTTCCATTGCCGCTAAAGTTGTAGGCATTGTAAAAACTCCAATATTGTTTGCAGTATCAGTATTTGTTTGAAATAAATTCATTTCCCAATTACTATCTCCTTCATAGTTTATGGTTTGAAAAGTTTTAACCAAAGAAGGTTTAGCATTAAACACGCTAATAACGCTAGAAATATTATTTATTCCATAAAAATTAGCTCTATTAGAAATAGTCGAATAATGTTTATATAAATCACCACTTAAGTTAAAACTAAAAAAGTTATTATCTAGGCTTAACATAAAAGATGGTACATAGCTATAAAAGCTTGTCCACCCTTGAACCTGTTCGTCAAAAGACAAAGTTAATGCTGAATCACCTGTTTTTTGATTGTTTGTTGGCTGTATAGATAATGTATAACATTTATTATGTATATCCCAACCACCTATTAATTTACCTGAAGTACCTAAGTTGCTTAAACTTAATTGATCTCTAAAAAAATCATACATACCGTAGTTAGATATTTCAGTTAATCCATCTTGAGACAATCTCATTACAGAACCTTTATTAGCATCTGTAAAATATTTTCTATATCCATATACAGCAAATGATTCTGGATTTGTTGCAATACCAAATTCACCAGCATAAGGTTGTATTTGACCAATAACAAGGTTAGATGTGGTAGTGATAGGTTGACCTTCTGCAGAATAAATAGCATCTTTATCTATTAAAGCTCTATTTACTTTTCTTTCTTGAAATATTGTTAAATTAGTATCTTCAGCATATAACTTTTGTATTGTTCCTTTTGCAGGATCAACAGTTCTAGTTATATCATTTGCTATAGAAAATTGATTTGTTTCGTTTATATCTGTTCGTGAATTAAAAACACCTGAAAATATAATACTATTACCAAAAGACTCTTGGTTTTTAGTATCAGTAACTAAAAATGCTCTAGGTGAAATACCAGCAAACTTGCCATTAAAATCACCTTTTATTCTAGATTCTTCTACGTACCAATCATATTGTGCGTTTGTTCTATCGTATTGACCAGTTGAACTCCAAGTTTGATTTATCTTTTTTAATATAAAAGTATTGTAATACTGTATTTTTAATGTAGTAGCCATATGTTATAATTACTTATTTGTTTTGTTTTTTACTAACTAGGCCAGTTAGATGTTTTGAACCATGTACTAGATACAAAAGGTGGTGATCCACTAGCTGGAGCAACCAATACAGGGTTCGGAGGTGGTGATGCTAACACAGTGTCATAAACTAAAGTAAGACTAACTCCACTAGCACAAGACGCTGTTGTAAATTCAATCTTCATGTTAATAAGACAACACTGGCTCCAGTTATAAGAAGCTCCACTTGCTGGATCAGTACCTGAATCACCTGGTCTAACACCAGCATTTATTTGCGCTTGGCTAGGATTAAATGGTTGTAGTGTTGCTATTATTTGATATGAATCATTAGATGTAGAGTCGCTAATAGTTATTGGAGATGTGAAACTTGTAAAAGGTGCTCCAGTTCCAGACGCAGGTGCTTGAAAAGCAGTTGTTGTGGTTGTATTATAACCAGAAACAATAGCAACAAATTGACTTTGACCCGCTATACTTCTTGTAACTTTAGCATATATATATTGTGTGGTATTTGTCCAGTTTGCAACTTCTCCAACCCATATTGGTAAAGCAGCAGTAGATGTGCTTGTAGGACAACCAGGCGTCATACCAACAGCGCCTGTAGGTGGAGATTGCAATTGTAAGGCTGGATTTATATAGCCAGGATTTCCAGATGTTATATTAGAAGTATACCAATTTGCAACTACTCCAGTATAAGAAGTGCCTATTGGGGTATATTGTATTGCTAATTCACTAGATGCTGAAGTTCCATTTTGATCTACCAATTGTACTGTTATTTCATGAAGAGTTGCTGAAGCAAAATCTCCTAACAAAGTACCACCAAGACCATTTACATTAGTTCTTTCAACCCATATGCCATAAAAATTTTCATTGTTAGATGTTGCACAAGTGCTTTGATTATATTGACCCTGTCCTTTTATAAAATAAAACTTAGAAATATCAGCATTTGTAGCACTTCCTGAAGGATTTTGACCTGTTACAGCTCCATAAAACTGACCATTTGCGTTTTGCCATCTACAAGATGAAATAACCCATTGTAAATCTACTGTTCTATCACAAGGCGCACAACTACCGTTATAACCTCTAACAACACCAGGACCACTAGCGGAAAAGAAATTATAACCAGTTTGTTTTAATATTGTTGTATCAGATAATAAAGGTTGAGGAGCTTGTGTTAATTCTATTACAGGTAAGTCATTTGCTAATTGTCTAGTAAATTGTTGTGTTGAGACAGTACCGTCTGCTTGCGTGAACTGAATAGTAAATTGATATTTTTGATTATACTCAAAATTAGTTAAAGCAGCATGTGGTACACCCGCGATATTGTCTTGAGCTAAATCTATTCTAAAAGATCCTCCTCCAGCAGCGCTTATTATAAATTCTGCATTTCTATTTACACCAGTGATAACGCCATGCGGAAAATTTGGATCAAAAGAAAATACAGACAATAAAACTGCGGTTGAAGTAACATCGTTACCACCTGGGGTTAATGGAAAAAACGGAGTAGTTAATTGTGCACCACCACAGTCTCCCTCGTTGTGTAACCATGAAAACGAAGACAATCCTGTTATACTAGTACCTGAAGTTGATATTGCAAAATTTAAATCAGATATTAAACCTGTAGTTGAACTTTCATAAAACAAGTCTAAATTAGAAACAAATGGAGCGGTTTCATATACAGATAAATCCATAAAATCAGGATATTCTGCGCCAGAAGCCTGAGTGTTATATAAACCTTGAGTAATACCAATACTTTTTTGTGTATTTATTTTACCTATAAAAGGCTTTTGATCTACATCAAATATGGCATTATTATTTATCTTGTCACTTGCAGGAGCTGTTCCAGCTTCACCACCATATTGTATGTCTGGAAAAACTTTTTGTATACTACCTATCAACTCAACAACGTCAGGAGTTGAGCTTGGTGTAAATTGTTCGTTGCTTACCGCTGTAGATATATTTGTAACTCTACCAAACATGTTTAAGCTACTGTTAAACTGAGTGTCTTGAGCTCCAACGTCATTAAGTTCTCTTGGAACTTTATTAATATTGTCGTGAGTTAAAACTATAAAAGCTGTACTCCCTATTTCAGTTGTATTACCCTGTATTGGATAACCGTTTATAATACCGGGTAAATAAACATTGTAATATTCTTGCTCTTGTTGTTTTACTACAACTCTATATGAATAAAAACCTGTTACGTTTATATTATATACAAAATTAGAAACAGTTAAATTTGTTTTAGGTTCTACTCTATCTGTGTTATTAGACGCAGGAATACTGTCACCTATAAATAAATACGTATCTGATATTTCATGTTCTGTTCTTATATCTCTATTTGTAGTACCAGTTGCTGTTTTTATTTCAACATAATCTTGATATTTACCTCTTAATTTTCTACCTATTATAAAAATAGTACTTGCGTTAGTTATGTTTTTTATTTGATATCTATATTGAGAGCTATATAATAACTGAGCTTTTAATTTATAATTTGAAACAGTTGGCGCGCCACTTGTAAAAGTAATTACAACTTCATCGTCTCCACTGTCTGTAATTCCATATGTATTAGAGTTAATTAAAACCCAACCATTACCTTGATTTAAATATAAAGTAAAAATATTATTTGAATCTATATCTTGTTGAGATATGTTTGCAAAAGTATAAGCAGCTTGAGCAGATACTGTATTTAAAACTTGAACACTTAAATCAATAAACGTTGGAAAAGGTGAAGAAAAACCGCTTACTGCAGATGCTATCGCTTGATAGTTAGTGGGCACAGCATACATTGGTTCTAAATCTCCATTAACACTAACAATTTCATCAAACCTTAAGGTTAAACTATCACCTAGCCAACCTAAAGTTTGGCCAGCATTTTCAGATGGTCTATACTTACTAAAAAAATTAGAACCTTCGGTTGGTTCTCCACCAGCAACCAAAACATTATCTTTAGACGATAATATAACGTCTGTTTGTCTACCCCATTTGTCTGCTAATATAATTCCAACTTGATAATTTCTATTTTGTTTAACAGAATGTTGAGGGTATTCCTCATATTCTTGAGCGTTTTTATCAATACTTCCAGCAGCATAATTTAAAGATAATGGTGCGTTGTAACCTTGTGTAAAATTACCATACATAACTCTATTACCGGATATTTCTTGAGCTCTAGCTCTTACAGGAACTTTGTCAAAAACTCTGGTTGTTTCGTCTGTAGGTAATGTTTTAAAAGGAACAGTAGACTCATAAGTATACTGATATATGTTTGTATTATTTAAATTAGATATAAACGTAGAATTAACTGGTACGCTTTGTAATATTTTATAAGCTAAAGCATCAGATTCTTTATATATAATATCTATTTCTTCTACTTTATAATCATTAATAATGTTTAACGAAGGAAGCTCAATATTTAATATTATATTGTTAATACTATTTTGCATAAAATCAATTATTGTTGATCTCATTGCGTCGTCTTCATCTTTGTTGACAAATCTTCCTTCTTGTAAAGGTATATAACAGTCTTGTGAAAATGGTGCTATTAAAGAATATTCTCCATCATCAAATTTAAATCTATAGCTAAACCTTACAAATTTATCTTTAATAAATTCTGGATCACCTGACCAACCTTTAAAAGTTGGTTGTTGAGTAACTCTAACAGCAAAACCCATTATTGATTCGCTTGTGGTAGCAGTTTCTATTGTTGGTACGGCGTTAGTGTCTAAAATAGAATAATATTTTAAACCACCTTTTATCCAATACTTTGCGTTAGTGTATATTTGTTGAAAATCAACAGCGTTGCTTGTAGCTATTCTTTGCCCAGAGGGTTGTGAATTCCAACCAGTAGAGTTGTTATTAGCACTAGATGTTGCGGTCCAATTGTCCGTAGATTTTATTGAAGCAACACCAGTGACTCCTACTTGTGTATTTAAATTGGTGTATTCTTGTTCGTCTGCAATATCATAACCAAATGGCGCTAAATTTCTTGTGTCTTTTACTGCCCAGCTATTGTATAATTTTTGATATACAACCCCGTTTTCTAAGTTATTATTATAATAACACCAGCAACCTACTTGATCTGTATTGTATTGTACCCAATCTGCTCTAGTTAAAGCTTCTGGTATAGGATCACCATTTCTATATCTTTTTGTATTTAAATTTACTGTAGCCCAAGTATCTGCACCTATTAACAGCGAAGGTAGGTTTTGCGCATCGCTCATTGTGCTTGGTTTTAATGTAGAAACACTTCTTAAATCTATTAATTGAGGCGCTTCATATGGAAAAAACTTACATACAGTCACACTTTCTTCGTCTTTATAGTAAGTGTTATTTACATCTAACGCAGCTGTTGCAACATTTATATTTCTAGGTTGGTTTCTGTTGTCTGTAAAAAACAATAAGCTTTCTAATAAGCTTACGCCATATATAGGTGCTGTTGTAGCAAAGTTTAAAAAATGACCATTTACTAACAAAATAGGAATATTGCTTCCTGATGTTGGCTGCCATCTATATATACTACACGTGTTAGAACTTAACGCATTAGGTATATCATCAGTTGGTGTAAAATCTGTAACAAAATAATATACAAAACCGTTTTTTTCATCAACAAAAGTACCTATTGTTTTTAAAGATCCTGCACTGTTAAAAACTAATTCATTTCCTAGAATAGACTCTAAAGCACCTACGTCACTATTTTCTGATCTTGACACAGCTATATTTTGACCATCTCTATATTCATTGCTAGGAATTATTCTATCATCTAAGTCCTTGTTCATTCTGGACTTAATAAAACTGTTTTTATTTTCTGCCATTTGTATTATTTAATCCATTTAGATTTATTACGCATAACTTGACATATTTCATCAAGTTTAATATTAGATAATCTAATTTTAGCGTTTCTTAATTTAGCTGATTTTTCTTTTTTTAATCTTTGAACAACATATTCAGGCTGGTTTATTCTACCTGAAATAATATAATAAAGTATATTAGCATACATTGCTTCCTCTGCCATTTTAGGAACTCTAGTATCTAAATCATAAGCAAGTCCATCTGATATATATTCAAAAACTATTAATTGATTAGCTAAATTACCTGAAAAAGATAATTTATTTTCTCTTTCATTAAGATTAAACCAACCGTTTGTTTGTGAAGTTGATGGTTCTAAACCATATCTTTGGCCATAACCATTTAACACACCGTAACCAAAATCATATGGGTTTATACCACTGTTTAAATCAAGATTATCAAATCTACCATTCACCAAGCTATCATTAGCTGTGTGCCATCTATCTTGAACTATAGAGGTACCTTCTGTATCATTACCAAAATTATCTTGAGTAGGTATTCCTTGAGCGTCTTGAATTTGTGTATAATAAGGGCTTGTTGTAAGGTTGTTTGTAGGATATATTATATGCTGTACACCTAGTTGATCTATCCAACAAGTTCTAACGTAATTAACATAATCTTGTGGTAGTGGTAGTGTTAAACTTGGTGGTATACTCAATTCAGATGACTTAATACTTTTTAAAGTATCGTAACTAAATTCTTGTAATGATCTTTTTGCAAAAAATATTATATCAGTTCTTTTTACATTAGGTATTAATTTACCTTTACCAACGTAACCAACTAAAAAATTAGCAACAATATCGCTAAGTTTAACATATTGATAACCACCATAGTTGTCTTCTACTATTTGACCAAACGCTTTTTCTGCTTGTGTGTTTCCATATTTACCACCATCTAGCATTTTTAGCTGAACAACAATAAACAATCCATTAGCAGGTGCTCCTGTATTTGCAAAATCAATAACATTGCGTTCAACTGAAAAGCTTGTTACATATTCACTCCATGATCCTGCTATACCTGTCGTGCTAGTGTATATTTTAAAATTATTTAATGCGTAGTTTTCTAACAAAGGATTCCAATCACCTAAATACAAGTCAGTATCAAAAGTTGTTGTAAACTTTGTCTCAGCTCCGTTTCCTCTAAAATTTTGTGATCCAGAATAATATTGTTGTCCTGTTTCATTTATTAGTCCATTATTTGGTGGTGTTATTATGCTAGCCATAGTTTGTTAATTTCTTTCGTTTATTTCATTAGCAGCTAATTCTTGAGAAGCAGCTTGTACTATCATAGGGTCTTTTATAGTTATTCCAGAATATTTTAGTATTTCTAAAATAACAGTTGTTGTTTCAGAAACATCTAAATCAAAATCAACAGAAGTAGTTGGGTTATAAACATAATATCCTGTAGCAGAGCTAAAATTCCATTTAACATTATTAGGTGTTCTAAGATATGTTACATTTACATTTTTTGTAATAGTTTGCGGAAATATTATTAATTTATAATCTTCATATAGGTATACTGGAAAAACCTCTGAAGGTTTAGTTAAAGTAGACATGTTCATTTGAGCTAATTCATTTCTTTGAACAAACTGTATTTGTTTTTCATCGTTAAATAAAACAGTTCCTAGTTTGTAAAAATTTTGTGGATACAAAATAATTTGAATATTGTTAACTGTTCCAGTAGCTATAGCGCCAGCTGTTAAATTAAATATACCGCCAGTTATATTAAAGTTAGTATAAGCTACGTTATTAACAGTAACTACTACTGAACTTTCTTCTACGTTTGATTGTGTTATAGTTGTAAGAGGATAAGCGGTTTGCCCATTTGTACTACTAAATAGTTGGGTTCCACTAGCAACTCCTGAAGATGTTGGAGTTGTAAAATAATCATTACCCGTAGCTACGTTTACATATGTAGCAGGGCCATATTCTCTAAAGATTTCTAATTTTTCTTGTACTGTTTTGTACCTATCACCATATTCGCTTTCATTTTGTGGTACACGCATTTGTTGATTTAACGTTTCAAAGTAAGTTTCAAATATTTCTAATTGTACTTGTGTAGCTATTTTATTAAACTCGTCAGGAGTCAAATAACCTCTTTGTTCTTTATTTGTTATTAATAAGACTGTTTTGTAAACCTTATCTACGTTTATCGCCATTTTGTTTTATTTATTATAATATGAGGCCCGAGTAAACGAGCCTTATATTAGTATTACATGTTATTTAAACTTTTTCTCGATAGATTTAAATATTTCTACACCTTCGTCAGTTTTAAAGAAAGCAGCCATAGCTGAATAAGGATTTTCGTCAAATGGTACATTCATTAATTTTTTGTCATTTGTTGCCCATCTAAAAGATCTTTGATCTTGCGCTAGAATTATTATACCAGCTTCAGTTGCTTTAATGGCAAAATTTCTTAATTGTACATTTGGATCATTAGCTAATTCAATAAATAATTGAGGATTAGATCTTGCAAATATTAATAAATCTCTTTTAAGTTCTTTAGTACTCATTGATGTTACAGAAGATCCCATTTCAGTTCTTAATATAGCTTCTGCTAAATCAACGTCTATATTTCTAGCTGCATTCATTGCGTCTACTTGCATATCAAGTATATCTAATTCATCATTAGCGTTTTCTACTGGATCAAATTCAGCATATATTTTGCTTAATGATGGGTGATATAATGATAAAAGTTTTTGTAAATTTTGTTTTTCTTTAGGAACAATTAAATGTCCTTCATTAAATACAATATGCCCTAATGTTACTTCTCCTTTTTGCTCATCTACAAAAGGTGAATCTTGATTAGTCGCATATCTAATTTCTCTTTGCTTTCCTAGTTCTTCATCATACCATAACAAAGCATGTTTTCTAGTATGCTTAGATGGTATTGTTAGTGTAAGAGGAGTTAAGTTGTTTGTAAGATAGTATTTTCTATCTTTTCTTTCCCAATTATTTGGTTCTTTTTTAGCATTTTTTGCCATAATATAATATAATTTAATAGTTTATAAAAGTAATAATTACCCCCGTTAATTCAACGAGGGTAAAAATTACATTAATTTTGACTTATTATAGTCCTTTGAATAATACAAAGTTGTTAGCAGCTTGTGTTACTAAACATCTTTCAGATAGGAAGTTAACTTCCATAGCATCAAGAGTTGAAGTAAACGCACCACCAACTGATCCTGTTAACCAAGATTTCATTCTTCTATCATCAGCTTGTGAAGCTCTGTATCTTACATGTAAGAAAGGTCTTCTGATGTTAGTTCCTAAAATTTGATCGTAAACTGTTGAAGTTCCAGCAGGTATTAAAACACCTTCAATAGAACTTGCTCCAACAACACCACCACGAGTAGAAGCGTCATTTAAATATTTCCAGTCAGTTTTGTAGAAGTCATAAGAACCTCTTCTGAAACCAGAAAAACCTAAGTTAAGAGCCATTTCTTCAGAATTTTCAAATAAACCAAAAGCAGTACCTCCAGCAAATCCACCAGAAATAGAAGCTAACATATCGTCAAAATCAAGAGACGTTTGTCTTTGTAAAAATAACATGTTTTCTTCAATAGCTCCTTGAGTATCTAAATTCTTAAGAATTGCATCAAATGAATCAAGTCCAGAAGCGGCAGTAAACCCAGTGTTTACATTACCTCTATCTTGAATAGCAGCAAATAAACCTTGCGTACCTCCACCAACTGCAGCAGCACCAGCAGCAGCAGATCCAGGAGCAGAAAGCTCACCTTCAACCATTGACATTTCTAAGTAATCTTCAAAACGTAATCTAGTTTCAGATTCAGCTTTTAAATACCATAAATATCCAGAAGTTCCGTCTTCAGTAGCAACTTCAACCCAACCAATCTGAGCAGTGTCAGAACCAGAAACAACATATTTGCTTCTAAGAATTATTGGCGCATTGCTAAATTGTGTAAAATCAGGATCAACACTAATGTATTGATCACCTCCAACAGCACCAGCAGCGTCAGGCGCGTTTGTTACAGATTGACCTTTTGCAACGTCAGAACCATAAACAAATATTTTACCAACAGCAGCCATGCCTTGTAAATCAGCAGCAGTGTAAGGTAAAACGTTTAATACTCCAGTAGCTGTATTACTTGCAGATACGTAGCATTTTCTTTCTTGCCCGTTAGCATCAAGTATAACTATAGTTGATTTAGGTGAAACTACATTTCTAACCGAACCAGCAGCAAGTGGAATTGTAACTGTATTTACACCAGCTCCGTTTCCAATTGCACATCCGTTGTAAGATATGTGTAATCTATTTTGTTCAGACCAAATTACTTGGTCAGAAGTCATTGGCATTTCTGCCCCTACCATACGTAAGAATCCAGATAACGTTCTGTTTCCATAACGTTCTACTTCTTGTTCGTATACTTCAGGTAAGTATTGTTGAGCGAAATCAGCAAAGTTTGCACCTGCGTTATTCGTCCACTGCAAGTAATTACTGTTAAGTAACTCTTGCGTTTGCGATGGGATTATTGCCCCAAATTGCGGTTGTAAAGCCATAATTGTTTAATTTTTTTTTAAAATTTTCTTGTTTTTATTTTTAACTTAGAAGAATCAACACCACTAACTGCTTTAACTTTTAATCCATTAACAAAAACATTACCAGCACCCTCTTTACGAGTTTCAGTAGTTATGTTTTTTGATTTAGCAACTACATCTTTAACAGCATCAGCTTTGCCTTGCTCGTAAAAATGTTGTGCTATAGTATCAGCGTTTCTTGCAGTATACATAGCTTTGTGATATCCTTTTGCATCAGATAAAACACCTTCTTCATTTAAGAACGTCTTAACGAAGTTTGTAATGTCTAATTGATTTTCCACAATTTCATTAGGGTTTTTAACGCCATATCTGAATTTTTTTTCTCCTAACTTAAAATCGAAACCTTCGAAATCATCATTAAAAGTATTTTCAGTTACACGTTTAAACTCTTTTCTTTGTGCGGATAACGCATCTTGATCTTCTTTGTATCTATTAAAAAAGTCTGTAGCTTTTTTTTGATCTTCAGTTACGTTAGATTTCAACTTGATTTCATCGTAATATTTATCTTTCAGATCTGTTAAAAAGTTTTTAGCTTTTCCAATTTCTTCTTTAAAAGCGAGTTTTTTCTTTTTAATTTCTCGCTCTTCAGCAATGTCTTCATCATATTTAAAATTATCTTCTAATAAAAAGTTAACTTCGTCATATTCTAAATGTGGACGTGTTTGCTTGTAATATTCTCTAAGTAAAGATTCATTGTCTATTGTTGAGTAGTCAGCGTTTAACCTAACGTAATCTTCAATATTTCCACCTGTTTTTTCCATAAATGAAACAAGTTTTTCAATATTTTCAGGTAATGGTTTTCCAATAACCTCTGCATCTCTTTTAGATTCTTTGTATTCTTTTGTAGTTTGTTTTACTTCTTTTTTTACCTCGTCGTTGTCTTGTATTTCTTTAATAACATTCTCAACGGGTTTTTCGTTTCCCTGTCCCACTGCTTGCAGTTCCACCTTGGGTCGTTCTTCGCGTAACACGCTTTCCTCTGTTTCTTGCTTTTGAATGGCATCTTTTTGATCTTTTTGAGTTAAGTCAATTTTGACTGGTTCTTCTTTAGGTTTCATTGCTGCTAAATCTATTTTTATTGTAGATTCAGGAACACTTAATTTTTTAGGGGTTTTTGATTTTACTTTAAAATCTCCCTCTTGTTTTACTTCTTTTTGTGTTGACATAATATAATATAATTAAATAATTAATAAAAAATTTATCTAGGCGTAAATTGTTCTAGCCCGAAACCTCCTAAACCATCAAATCCAGCAGATTCAAAGCTTTGAGGTAGTGTATTGTTTTGTCTTTGATTAATAAGTTCTGATTCTTGAGTACCTTGTAATTTTACTCTTGAATCTTTTCTGTTTTCTATTTCTTTTTCTTTTTGAGTTTCAGCACTTGCTTTTATTTGTGCCAATTGCATGTTATACCCAAATTCTTCCGCCATTAATTCTTTCTTAATTTCAGCTTCTTGAAGCATTTTTTTAGTTTCAAACTGTAACTTTGCTTGCTCTATTTGAATAGTTGTTTCTGCTAAAGCTTGTTGTTTTTGCATTTCTGCTGTTGTAGCTTGTTCAGCAGCTTGAGCATTTGCCTGAGCTTGTGCTTGAATATTTTCTAAATTCTTAGCTTGGTCTTCTGCTGCTTTTCTTTTACGACTTTGTTTTAATAAAGCATTAGCTAGTTTTATGTTTTTTACTTGACGTATATCAATAGCATCTGGTAAGTCTATTCCACCTGATTGCAATGCTATTTGAATGTTTTGTTCTAATTGAGCTTTTTCTTCTTCATCAGGTTCAAGCTCTAAAAATATACCAAAATCTTGTAAGTTTCTATCTTGCAATTCTTCTAAAGTACCTGTATTATAAGACGAAATAGAACCTATTAAAGCGGCTCTTGTTAAAGGATAACTTAAAGAATCAGCTATTCTTAAAGCTATGTTTTCACAACTTCTTAAAGTTAAAAACAAACCAGCTTGCATAATGTGTCTTAGCGCTGTATTAGAATTAGCAGCTGCCATTTTTTGTAAACCTACTAAAGCGTGTTGGTCTGGTGTACTAGCATCACTGGCTTCATTAAGTCCAGTTACGTCTCTTATCATTTGTAAATAATATTGATAAGTTTGTATTAAACTTTGTATTTTAGCGCTACCTGCTGAGGTTTGTAATTCCTGTATAGGTACTTTACCTCTATTTAAATCACCTTCTTGTGTCATTGATCTACCAACAATACTACCTGTCTGAAAATACATGTTTAATGCTTCCTGCGCATTGTAATTAGTTCCATTACCTAAATCTACTTCTGCCAAACCATCAACATCTACAAAAACTCCATCTGGCACCATACGTGCTAAAACTTGTTGCAGTTTAAGATGGGTTAATTGAATCATATCAGCAAAACCTGTTATTCTACTTACGGTTGATTCTATGTTGCCCTTGTACATTCTAGGAGCACATATAGCATAATTCATGTTAACCTTTGTAATATTAGAATTAGGTCTTGTCATGTTTTCTGCTAACTTCCACTCTAACATCATTTCATGTCCTAGTATTTTGGCCCCGGTATATAAAACTTCAATACTTCTTCCAACTCTTTCAAAATTATCATTAGCAGGCGGGTTAAAGCTATCTGTTTTTTCTAAAGCTTTTTCTAAACCTTGTTCGGTTTGTTTTATTTTAAAAACTTGATTGCTATAAGTCTTATATTCAAAATATAAAACCTGAACTTGATTGTAAGAATCTTGTTGAGCGTAAAAATTTCTAGTATAATTAGCATCGCCAGGATATTTTTCTATTTCTTTTAATTCAGAATCAGTTAGTCCTGGAAATTGTTTTTTAAGTTCTACTAAGCTAATAGACTTAACTTCTCCTGCATAATATATATCATCAAAATTTGGATCTTCTGTGTAAGAATATACTAAATTAGCAGGATCAACATAATTAACAGTAACTCCATTAGCTAAGTTAAAATCTGTTTTTACCGCGCTTATACCTATAATTGCTAAATCTTGTAGTAATCTTCTTTTGACTAGTTCATATTTGTTTGCAGCTAATACATTTTCAATAGCCTCTTCTTCTGCTATTTCTATAGATTGTTTGTAGCTAAGCTGCATATGTAAATCTAATTCGTCTTGAGACTCAGGTATATTGTTTGGATCATTTGTATTAAAAAAATTCATCCCAGTAGCGTCGTTAGTAGCTTGTATTATTTCTTTAGCATACATATCACGCATTATAGCATCGGCATATTTAGTTCTTTGTTTTAAAGACTCTGGATCTTGAGCATAAGCTTTTATATCAAAAATCTTTTGTGACATGCCATTTACAATTATGTCTACAAATTTAGGTATAATAGGCACTGGTTTCCAATCTAAATTAAGATAAGATAAATCACCATTAATAGATAATTCATCTTTGTATTTTTGTACAGGTTGTTCTCCTCTAGCATATAATCTTAATCTGTGAAAATTTAACCAACTATTTTGGTATCTATTTCCCATGCCTCCTCTGTCTCCAGAAAACCATTCACCTTCAACAGCGCGCCCTACAGCGTAACCGTAGTCATAACTTTGCTTTTCTTCATCAGATACTACCTGACTTGGAAATGAACCAACGTAATTATTGTAAATCATTTATTATATTATTTTTGAACTAATTCCTTCGTTATTATACTTTTTAAACCCTAGTGGTTTTGATACTAATGGCGCTTTAAAAATAGGTGTGTATCTATGCTTGTTACAACCCATGAGTGCTAAACCAGAACTTATAGAAGCATCATGTTTAGTTCTGTTATTTATATCAAATTGAGACCAGTCTTCTAATGTTTTTTGAAAATAAATATTTCCATATCCCTCGTCTAAAAGACCAACGTGTGATTCAATATAAGATTCTATCGCGGCAGCGTGTGCTTGTTTTATGTCTTCACTTGAATTAGGTATTCCACCTATTTCTTTTTCTGTTATTGAAAGTTTATTCCAAACTTTATCTGGCCTATTCATTGCAAAACCTCTATAACCTCTACGTTTAAAATGATAAAGTAGTCTTGGTTTATTATTTTCAGCTAATATAGGCATTCCATAAAATATACAAGCCATTAACACATCTTCAAAAAATATTTCAGCAGTTTGTGGTCTTGCTATATATTCTAAAAAAAACATACTAGGTGGTACATCTTCCATGCTAAACTTTGTTAATCCGTGTAAAGATCCATTAGAACCTCTTTTATCAACTGTTCCTGATATATCATAACTGTCACATCCAAAGCACCCACAATGCTCGTTTCCGGGGTATTTTATACCATTTTTTATTATTACCTTATTTTGTAATTGAATTGGTGGAACCCATGAGACTTTAAACCTACCATTATTATTAGGTAAAAATAAAACTCTTGAGTCTTTAATTCCGTCTTGCCACATAAAAGAACCGTTTGTTATTAACACTTCATTATTAACCCCTTCATTATAATCTATTTGCTGATAGATTTTAGTTAGATTAAATAAAGACATTTTAGACTCATCTCTAAATGCGTGTTTAGTTGTACGTGGAAACTGTCTATAAAATTCGTTTAATCCATCTTGATCTTCTTTAAGACCTTCTACCTCATTTTTCCAATATTCAATAACCCCAATTTTGATTGGTGTTCCATGAGGTCCATGCACTTTTTTTGATGGGGTTTCAAAGACAGGTTGGCCATAAGAATCAATGTATCCTTCGTAATTCCATTCCATAGGAATGAACAAAGAATAGAGTCCTGAACGTGTTTGTCCATTTGCGTTTCTTTTCTTAACATCTGAGTCATCGTATAGTTTTTTAAAATTTCTACCTCCTTTGTCTAAAGCGTTTGATGTTGATCCCATCATACACTTACCAATAATTCTAGAACCTAATCTAAGGGTGGTTTTCGTAACACGCCAGTTGTTGAGGATGTTGTTCGGGCGTTCCCATTTCCCGCTCTCATCGTGGACGAGGAGTTTGAGCTTCTCCCCATCGTAGGCGTTATCCCCCGTGTTCTTCCAGTCGATGGTCGTGTCGAGCCCGGCGAGATCCTCGGCTTTGTCGGTCGAGGTAATACTTCTTCTGGTAAACTTGCTGGCTGGGACTCTGTAGGCAAGCTCGGTCTTTGGACGGTCCATACCGTCCTGGATCGGTTTGAAAAAGAAGGGATAATTAACGGATATTGGTACGACCTTATCAGTGAACATCTTCTTAGCAT
>Ga0209535_1000571_pt1 | contig 26178 bp, 19 predicted proteins | sample LinPmetageLP28_FD_184041 | JGI IMG/M metagenome (GOLD analysis project Ga0209535, IMG submission 184041) | Marine viral communities from the Pacific Ocean - LP-28 (SPAdes) (version 2) | ecosystem: Environmental > Aquatic > Marine > Oceanic | place: Pacific Ocean | collected 2009-08-22
CAGTTCACTCAGTATTTACAAAACCAAGTAGATATGACCGGTGGTACATTAGATGTTGATGGTCGAGACGCTGTACAACAGACTATACAAGCTACTAAAAATGCGTTTGGGCAATACATACCTAGCACCACTGAAATAGCAGATTATTTCGAGAGTGTAGCGGATATACCTGAATACATAGCACCTATGCAGTATACGCTTGATGAAGCTAAAGCAGATTTAGCTACAGCGTTAGGTTTGTTTTTAGAAGATGGTGTTACACCAAACGTAAATGCTATACCACAAAAATTTGACATATACCTATCTAATCGAGTGGATATGACCGGTGGTACATTAGATGCTGATGGTCGAGACGCTGTACAACAGACTATACAAGCTACTAAAGATGCGTTTGGCACGTACATACCTAATACCACCGAGATAGCTCGTTACTTTGATGACTTAGAAAATATTGAAGAGTACGTATCCCCGTTAGAAGTTACTTTAGACGACGCTAAAAGTTTTGTGCGTTCGCAATTAGGTCTAGCCGAAGACGCGGAACTTACTCCAGAACAATTACTGTTAGCTGAACAGTTTGCCACACCTGATTATACCGATGCCACGGCGCTACAAGCTATAGATAGTGCTACAGTGTCTCCGCAAGAAGCTATGAATGCTATAGGTAATGCCGCTAGAACTGTTTTTGGTGAGAACTATGTGCCTAGCGGTGCAGATGTTGCGTTTTTCCAAGGCATATCCCCTGACGCAAACTTAGAAAATACGGCCTTAGAATACTATTATCAACAAAAAGCCCTAGATACAGTTACGGATCCTAACGTAGACCCTAACGTAGATCCTAACGTAGATCCTAACGTAGATCCTAACCTAGATCCTACATTACAGGGTAACGAGTTTGGCCCTAACATACCTCCTGTGGGCACAGCACCCACGGAAGAAGAGCGAGCGTATTTAGAGTTATTGCAACGTGCAGAGGGAGCGAGTAGAATAGATGTTACTACTCCAAAGAAAGAACGTAGCAGTAGCTATGTGTATGATTTTGAAGATATTTTTGCCGATCCAGAATATAGAGACTTTTACGCTGGGCCATACGACAAAAAGAAAGCCGCCGCTAGTGGTGGTTTAATAGACAGTGAGATTGATAAACTAATAGAATTTTTAGGTGGTTAGGTATGGCTGAACTTTTTGGGTTTGAATTGCCGAGTACAGATGACATCTTTGATCGCGCAGTGGATTGGGGAAAAGACAAGATAACAGACAAAGTCAAAGGCAAGGCTAATGAAATCCTTGTTGACAATCCTTGGATGGAAAAAGCAGGTGCGGCGGCTGGTGCTTACGCCTTACAAAGCAGTGGTCTTATGGATCCACAAATAACTAAAGCGGGCTATCAAGGCACTGTACCAGATATGAAGGCTGTAATGGCCCGTGTTCCCTACTTACAAGACCCAAACCAAGATAAATCAAGGGCTTTCGGCAGACGTTATTTTTCAGATGTGCGGTATGTAACCGACCCCGATAAAGCTAGTGGTATAGCATCTACCCCTAGAGAACTATATGGGGCTACCCGCAAGACACAAGCTGAACAGAACGCCATTAAAGCGAACGACCCTACAGCTAGATTTAACAACCAAGGTTACAGGGTCAATGCTGACGGCGGGATAATGCAAGATGCAGACGCTACCCAAGAACTTAGACGTTACCTTGGTCAAACTATAGACGAAGGACGTGGATCACTTACAGCAGATCAACAAGCGGCATACAGACGAGGCACGCAGGTACTAGGTGATGTAGTACCCCAAGAAATAATGGTTCAACGAAAAGATGCTGATGGGATTATTGTACTTGACCAAGCTACAGGCGACCCTATATATGATACAGTGCCTAACCCAGAATATGGAACCGGAGATGTAGCGTCAGGTATAGACCCCGCTACAGGACGAAAAATTTTAGACCCAGACGCATATTTACTTGAAGGTGCTTATGATACTGAAGGTTATTTTCAATTTAACAATCCACAAACCCGCGATGCGCAATTTGATTCTGCTGGTTATTTAATAACCCGGCCAGAAGAGCGAACTGCTGGCTCTACATACACTGACGAGGGGTATCAAATTAGTACACCTGCTGTGGAATACACCAAGGAGTATGTGGCGCAACAACAAGCAAACGCGGAGGCCGCCGGATTAGCCGCCCTTAACTATGCAAATCCCTACGGAGGGCGTAACTATACTGGATCTCCATATGCTGAACCAGATACTAGTACGGTACAAGGAAATGCTAGGGGTGGGGTTATAGGGTTAGCTGGCGGTGGTCGGCCAACTCCTTACGACAGCACTAATGAGGAAGAAGAAAAAGATACTCAACCACCCATGTTTTTTGGTAAAGCTCAAGGTGGTATAACACAATTAGCCGGTGGTCGTTATTTAGACGGTATGTCCGATGGCATGGCCGATGAAGTTCCGGCGAACATTGATGGTGTACAGCCAGCGGCACTAAGTGATGGCGAGTTTGTTATACCTGCTGATGTAGTTAGTCATTTAGGTAATGGCAGTTCTAATGCAGGTGCTAAGGTCTTAGACGACATGATGAGCAACGTGCGCGAAACACGTACTGGTAATTCAGAGCAAGGCAAACAGATTAACCCACAACGTGTTATGGCAAAGAGTGGTTTAGCAGGGTACGCTAACGGTGGCCCGATTCGTAAGTTTAATGCAGGTGATATGGTTAAATTAGACGAGCCAATTTATATGGAGACGAGCGACGGTAATACCGAAAATGCTAACTCCACCGTTAATACGGAGCAACAACAAACTAACGCTAATGCTAATGTAGACAACACGTATGCCACAGGTAGCCAAGATACTTCTGGAGCTGTAGAGCTAGGCACAAAAACTGGCGAAGAGTCTTCTTTGTCTAATTGGGCTGGTGATTTTGTAACCCAAGACATACTAGGTGAAGCTCGCGGGTTAGATGAAAGGGGGTATCAAGCATACTATGATGAACTAGCCGCAGGGTCTTCTGAGTTACAAGATCAAGTGTTTGATACGGCAGGGAAGATAGATACCACCGGTTCACAGCTAGGATCATTTGGGGATTTAACAGCGGAACAACGAGCCGCTTACACGGATCCTTACTTAGAAGCTACTATGGAGCCTGAGTTACGCGCCGCTAAAGAACGTGCTGACAGAGAAAGAATGGAAAATGCCGCACGTATGACGCAGTCAGGATCTTTTGGTGGGTCACGTCAAGCTATCTTAGATTCTCTTAACCGCCGTGACCTATTAACAAGTCAATCTGATATTGAGAACAGAGCACGTAGCCAAGCATTTGCTAGTGCGGCAGATAGGTTTGGTGAAGACAGACGATTTGGATTAGATGCGTTGCAAACACAATCTGATCTTGGTGGTATACAACGTGGTATTGACGCTGATCTTATCGCCGCTCGTAAGGAACAGTTTGAAGAAGAAAGAGATTTTCCATACAAAAATATCAGTTGGAAAGCCTCTTTGTTACAAGACCTTCCTTTGGAAGCACAGAACTATAGTTATGCAGAGCCAGCCAAGATGGCTCAATTAATGTCCATGTACGATACCCTACTGGGCGGTGCAGAAGGTGAAAGTTGGTACGATAAAATAACTGCCGCTACTGCGCCTGATGAGCCAGCAGAACCAGAACCAGCTTCATTAGACGTATACGGTGTCACTTATACCTATAATGACAAACCAGAGGGTGTTGACGTGGCTACTTGGACAGCCGCAATAGATAGTGGCGATCCAGACCAAGTAGCAGACTTAATAGAGTAAAGAGAGAGATAAGATTATGGTTGCATACGCAGGTGATGGCATAGCAGAGACACTTGGCACGATAGACAAGCTGTCTGACGTATACTCACAAAAACCCGAAATGCTAAAAAACAAAGCTATGAGTGAGGCTAAAAAGCAGGGGCTAGGCGGTGTACCCATGGCTACGCTTGAAGCATTGGCGTTACAAAAAATGACCAGTGAGAAGGCGGCGGCGGCCAACAACATGGCTTTGCAGATGGAGAACAATAACCCCACTGTAGCGCAAGATTTAGAAAACAAATATAAAGAACGTACGACTAACGAACTAAAACAACAGTACGCGTCTACCATGCAGAACAAAGCCGCAGTCAATCAAAAAGGTCAACAGGACGCAATTAAAAAAGCTGTACAGGCTAGACAAAAAGGTACTGGTATCGCTAGTACAATGCCCCAACAAAGACCACAAGGTATGCCACCACAAGGTATGCCACCACAAGGTATGCCACCACGAGGTATGCCACCACAAGGTATGCCAGTGCGAGCGGCGGCACAAGGTGGCTTGATGCAGTTCCAAGCTGGTAAAAAAGTAGATTTAACAGACGCAACCATACGTAAACTAAAGTCACTACTAGCCTCTGGCGAACTCACTAGAAACACGTTAACAACAGAGTTAAAACGTGCAAAATTAATTGGTCTTAACACACCTAATCAATTAGTAGCTCTTCTACGCGATGCCGGTGAAAGTAAACTAGCGGATGACATACAAGAAGATGTATTGGGCCAAATAACAGATAGAGAGAATGCCGAAATAGATGCGGCAATAGACGCACAGAAAAAAGATGATTCTCCTACTACAACACCCACTACGTCTATGGCGCAAGCTGATTTACGTAATGTGCTTAGTGATGTAAAACCTGCGGCAAGTGCGGCAAGTGATGTAGACACGTCTAAACAAAGTCAGATAACTGACAAAGATATAGAAACATTTAGAAAAACAGGTAAGTTTAGAGGTCAAGGTGTCCCACCTCGTACGCTTGAAGGTGCATTAACTCCCGCCAAACTCCGTAACATGTCTAACGAAGATATACGGTCTAGGCTTACTTCTGACTATTTTGCTTCATCATTTAAACCAGCCGGTGGTATGGATACACGCGACCAAGGTCTTGCTTCAGCGGCACAAAATGTACGGAGTAAAACTAAAGTCGGAGAAGACGTTTTCAACATAGCGCAAGGGCCACAAATAGATCCGCAATCGTTGGGTGCGCGTGGTGGTATAACAGCCGCTGACTTTGGCGCAATAGGCATGACCCCTGATCAGTTCCAACAACTATCTCCAGAAAAACAAGCGCAAGCGCTACAGTTAATTAAAGATAGACGCACCGCTGGTCAAGTGGTACGTGGGGCAGGGGCTTTAGCGGCAGAAATTCCCGCAGATATAGCCGACACCGCAACAGCAGGAGTAGCGGGACTTAGAAACACGTATAGCAACTTAGCAGAAAGTAGGCTTGGTAGATTTGCTAAACTATCTAATGTAACGGATGACCCTAGACCTAAAATAGAAGGCACTAACTTCTCAAACTTTGATTTTAACTTGCCACGCGGCCCCGCTGACGACAGACCTATGGGAGAGGCTCTTACTGGTGAAGGTATGAGTGAGGCGGCTAGAAAAGCCATAGCAGGTAGAGATCCAGCACTAGCACAACAACAGACTGGACAACAGACCGGACAACAAACTGGACAACAGACCGGACAACAGACCGGACAACAAACTGGACAACAAACTGGACAACAAACTGGACAACAGACCGGACAACAGACCGGACAACAAGGTACAGGGCCGACAAAGGATGCTGTAAAAGCTTTAACCCAAGCAGGTACAGGTACAGGTGTAGATAGTTTAGCCATTCCTGACCAACCTAAATTTACAGATGAAGGCGTTATGCGTGGACGGGGTATGCAAGATGCGGCGGCACTTGGGCTTGGTACATATACTGCGGCTAAAGATGACAAACCTGCTTCATTTAGTCCGGCGTATATAACACCAGCAGTTAAAGCTCGCGCTAAACAAGATGGCATATCCGAACAGCAAGCGGCTGGTATAATAGAGAAAGAACGTTTAGATAAAGATTTAAAACGTTCTGAGCTTGGGGCAATGTATGACACACAAGCAGAAGAACGTAAAGCAATGTACGGAGATCCGTTAAACCGAACTGATAAACAACTTGCGGCAGAAGACAGGGCGGCAGATAGCGCGTTCTTTCAAGCTATGCCTGAGTATGGTTTCCAAAAGTCAGAGGTGGCTAAGAATAAAGTGCGTGCCGCTAACCGTGCCAGACAAGAAGGTATATTTGAGGCAGGGCAAAAAGCAGAGCGTGAGAAGTTCGCAAAAGACTTTGAGCGCGGCAAAGTATCTAACGAAGCCTACACTAGAGAGAAAGATAGGTTTGTAACCCAAGCGACATCTTTAATGGAAACACTGTCAAACTTTACCCTACAGGATAGAAAAGAAGCAGGAGAGCGGGCAGACCGACAATTCCAGCAGAACAAGTTGATAGTATCTCAGGCGATAGAGAAATATAAAGCAGATATAACCGCTAATGTTAGTAAAGAGCAAGCTCAAGCTACGTTGGTATCGGCTATGGCCGACGTAACAAGTTCGTTAGAAGAAACATACAAAATGCTCATGAAAGGTAAGAAAGGACAAGAACTTGAAGATTTGCAAGAGGCGAAGAGAAATGATTTAGCTTTCCAATTAGCGCCTATACTAATGCAGTTCGATGAAAGCAAACGGTCACAGCTTGAGGATCTATACGGTATAAATAAAACAGCGACAACACCACCACCACTTAATGATCCTAACGTGCAAGGCATTGCTGGCGACCTATTAGGTGGTACACCTTAATGGCTTATTCCAGAGAAGAGATTATACAAGCTCTGGATATTGCTAAACGCCAAAACAATGTTGAAGCAGTATCTGTACTAACCGAAGCGTTGCAAGCAGATGAGGTATACCAAGCCAACCTGTCTCCACTACGTAGGTTAGAGCTTTCGCAACTCAAAGCGGCAGAGTCTAAGAATAAAAAGTTCAACCCTTTTGCTGATGTAGTGGGTGGGCTTGGTAGTGGTTTTGTTAGCACGTTTGAGACGGGTGCTAAAGGCGCTATAGTTCCTCTTGAAGAAGACGCTGAACTACGCGCACGCGATGCTATAACTAATGTTGCTGACAAGTTAAGACCTGAATTCGGCGATCCCAAATCTCACCTGTATGAATTCTCTTCTGCTTTAGGTTCTTTTGCGGCCATACCTGCATCGGTTGCGGCGGGCGCAGGTATAGGTACTTTGGTCGGCGGCGTTCCCGGCGGTGTAGTAGGGGGTGGGTTAGCTGGTTTAAGCTCGGCTTTATTACCCGCATCTGGTGAGGCAAGTGAACGAGCTAGAGCATATGGAGCTACAGAAGAAGAACGTAACCTAGCGTCTTTAAAAGCGCTACCAGTTGGCGCACTTGAACTAGTCGCTCCAGCTAGAATATTTAAATACTTCTCTAAATTTAATGTTCCTGTACTCGATAAGATAGAAAAACGATTTGGTAAGGGTCAGTCAGAAAGATGGCGAGATAAGGTAGGAGATGCGCTTGTATCTGGTGGTGTAGAGGGTACGCAAGAAGCTACCACTGCTATATTACAAAACATGATAGAGCAAGGGTACAACCCAGAAGCTGAACTACTAGATGCTGGTGTAGGTAAAGACGCATTACTCGGCGCAGAAGTTGGTACGTTTGTAGATCTGTTCTCACAAGTTTTCCTAAAAGGTGGTAAAGCTGGTAGGTACGCGCAACTAAGAGCGGAACAAGAAAAACAACGTAAGGGGCAAGTAGATACTGAAACAGATACTAAAACAGATGCTCCAGTAACTCCTCCGCAAGAGTTTGATGATGACGATGCCGCACCTGTAAATGCCGAATTAGAACAATATGCTAGCACAGAACGTGTACCCCTAGAGTTTGCTAATCGTGTATTTGCGTATGCCGAAAAGAATAACGTTAGTAGGGACGAGGCTAGAGAGGCTATAGAAGCTGAAGATGCCGCCAAAGAACCCGTAAAAGAACCTACAAAACTTAACACAGCAGGAGAAAGACGTAAGGCGGTTTTTGATTATATAAAAGATAACCTAGATCAAGCGGTAGCGGACGGTGGTATTCGCTCAATCGGCTGGGACGGTAAGCTTGTAGTAAGACCATTTGATAAAAAAGAACAAGACTACGTAGACACGCAGTTAGAAAAACGAGCACTTGCGGAAGGGCAAGATGCCGATGCCGATGCTAAAGTTGGACAAGATGCTGAAGAAGCTAAGGACAGTAAGTTAGCTGTAGGGCAGACTGTTACTGTTGTGAAAAATAAAAATGTAGTAACGATAGATGACGATATTGACCCAAAGAAAGTGACTATTACCCGCACAAAGGTGTTAGACAACGGTGACATTATCTATATGGGTCAAATTGAAGGGGCCTATAAAGGGCAAAATTTTGCTTGGAATCAGTCCGAATTAGAAAAAGGCGAGGTTATTCTTAACCCTACACAAAAAGATGTTGACGCACTAAAAGCCAAACAAGACGAATACAGAGCGAGTTTGAGAAAACAACAGGAGAAAGAAGATGCAGACATTGATAAACGTGCTGACACAACCACAGCTGGAGAGAGCGTTCCAAGTAATACTGGAGGTGTGGGAGACGCAACAAAAGCCGGAGTCACTGCCGAAAGCACTGAAGGAACTGACACCGGAGCAGTGGGGGGACTTGATAGAAATGTTGACAGAACTGATGGAAGCGAAGGAGATGCAGACGCTACACTAGAAGAAACTGATGTGTTAATGGATCCGAGTCAAATTGCTATTCAAACTGGCGAAAGAGTGGTTAAAAAGGGAGCCGCGTTTCCTTTAGTTACATCAGAGGCTGACCCCACTGCGACAGGTAGAACTGTAGGGCAAAAAGCAACTAGTGACAGAGCTAAAGCGGGAATAGGGGCTTTAACTAAAGCAGAAGAGAAAATAGAAGCCGGAAAAGCTACGCTAGTGCCAGCCGCTACACCTACAGGGAGAATACCCCTAGACACAGTAGGGTTAAAACCTCTAGGTAAGCTACGCCAAGAATTAATTAAGAAAGACCAAGATGAGCTTGTATCAACGCGTAGTATGGCTGGTCAAAAAGCCCCGTCTAAAAAACAACTAGACGACAAAGCAAACTACTATGATACTGCGGCGGGCATCCAAAAACTGCTGACTGAAGCTAACAATCGCGGTATAAAAATTACTAAACAAGACAGGCTTAGGATAGAAAAAGGGCCAATGTTTAGTAAACCTAAGAAACGTTCGCCGGTTATTACTGAACCTTTTAACGAAACGCAATTAGCAGAAATACAAGCTTATCAGGGCAAGCTTAAACGGGATTTAACTCCTTTAGAAATAGATGCGCAAAACGTAGAAGCTGAAACGTACGTAAAAAACTATGAGAAAAGAATGTTACTTGGTTTACAAAACGTAATACCTGACTCTCAAGATCCAACTTCTAGGAGAGATATTCTAGCTTTACGTGATCTACAACAACGACCTTTGGAAAAACAAAAACCCGCTAAAAAGAGAAAAGGAGAATCTGACGCGGACTTTCAAAAAAGAAGGGACGATTGGTCTATGACCAAAGCGGCTAAAGCCTACTTTGACAACCCAAATAGAATAGTAGATAACATGTTATCTATGGAAGGGGATGTAGTTAATTTTGAAACAGGTGAGGGTCAAGGTAAAAAAGTAGTAGCCGATACTAAAAAAGATCCTAAACCAGAAGCCATAGCTGAATTAGAAGCGGATCAATCTTATGAAAACGCGTTACTAGCTAGAGAGTGGGCAGATCAAAACTTATCGCCAGCGTTAAAACAATTCAGACAAACTCAATATAAACGATTAACTGATTCTTACACTACTAAACCACCAAAGGGTTCAGAGCAATTAGCGCGTGAAAAAACCGTAGAAAATGCTAAGAAGACAGTAAAAAAACTAGATGCTATGAGATCCGCCAAAGAAAACAATAGACTGAGAAAAGAAAAAGGATTAAAAGGACAACCAATACAAGTTAAGCTCGACGAAGGTGAAAGAGTAGCGCCGGAAATAATTAAAAAAGCTAACAAGATTTTGAGGGAAGCCGATGAAACAAGAAAATTTAATAACCTTTCTTTAAAAGAACAGTTAGGTGTACTTGATTTAATAGCTGACAACGCTAGAGTTACTGGGCAAGTTATAGAAAGCGCAAAAGACTTATTTGCAAAGGTGGCTGAAACAACAGATACAGCGGTGGGGCAAGTAGCAAAAGGTGCCGAACCAACAGGCACACAGCAAATTGACGCTCTGAGTGCAGACATAGAAGGCGACAGCATATTTGCTCAAGAGGTTGCAGAAAACTTTTCTTCTCACGATGATAATCTTGCTGTTCAAGCGATTGTCGGTGATGGTATAACTGTGGATAGTAGCGCTATAGATATTTTTATAGACAACACAGAACCCGAAATATCAGAAAAAATATCAACCGTGCTAGAAGCATATATGGCTGATGGTGACAAGACTAAACTTAAAAAAGGTTTAAAAGACGCTTACAAACTTGCTGTAAAAATGGACGAGGAAGGTAGTCTTTTTGCGGCAGATGCCGAAATGATTGGCAATTTAAAACTGAGTATAAACAAACAAATAGATGTTCTTGTAAACAACTTAGGTTCAGTGCCTATTGTTATGTACAACAACGGTGAGGCTACAGGGAACTTTACCGCAGAGCAGATTGAAGTATTTGAAAACAGTCAAAAGAGAAATGTAAACCGCCAAAGAGCAAAAGCAAGAAGAAGAATGACCGAGTCTTTCGCTAAGTACATAGGTGCAGACCCTAAACGAGAAGACAGGTTTAAGAGAAAAAGTAAAGCTAGTCAAGAACGACAAAAAGAAAGATACTTCAAAGCGCTAATGGACGAAGACCCTAGCCTAAAAAGAATTATGACAAGCGACCAGCAAACTGCTGGACAATTTCAACCTTCCGGTGGTGGAGCTATTATAATAAACCAAAGTATTGACGGTGGCTTGAACTTACATACCGTGTTACATGAAATGACACATGCAGGTACACTAAGTACTATTAATGACCCAAACAGTAAGTTAGGTAAAGAATTTAAAGAGTTATATAAAGCGGCTAAAGAAGCAGACAATAATAGCTCTAGGTTTAGTAGTTACGGCCTTACAAATCCAGACGAGTTTGCGGCAGAGATTTTTAATAATCAAGAGTTTATTGATGAGATTACTCAGGTTTACCTACAAGCAAAACCTAATGGTAAGGTAGAGCCGTTAAGTCTTTGGCAAAAAATTGCTAATTGGTTTGGTAAATGGTTTAACCGTAGACCAATATACATTGAAGCTGACGGCTCTTACAACGGTGCTAAACTCGCAGAGCGTGCAAACTTGTTAGTGTTAAGTATGTTACGGCCCCACACAGACACGACCACGTTAGATCAAATAACCGCTGTAGACATGAGTAAGCCTCAAAGCGTAGATAAAATACTCGGACGTTCTTTTTATAGTCGTAAACAACCACCATTAACACGTAAACAACAAACTTCTTTTATAGATAAAACCAGCGAACTTTTTAAGGAAGAAGGGCCAGAGTGGGTTAAGGATAAGATGGCCAGCATACTGCCTTCCAAAGCCATGTCTGAGGCGGCGAGTAATGTATACAAACCGTTAGGTGATCTGTATACGGAGGCGCACCAAACATTTGAACTGCAACGTGGTGATCTAAAAAGAATGGACGACAATGTTACTAGCTCAGTTGAACTAGTAGATAGCTATACTAAAACATTGACTAACGAACAGGTAGATGAATTACATAACTTGATGGACGATGCTACTAGGGTATACCGAGTAGACCCCACTGCTAACATTAACGAGTATAGTAAATTTTGGTTGGCATACAGACAACACTCTGGTAACAACGCGCCGATAATACGTAAATCGTTTGATACTGCAAAAGATAGAGATGCGGCTATAGAAGCTAGAAACAAAAAATTCCCTGATAACAAGGCATGGAATGATGGAGATCTTGACCAAGCAAAAATAGATATATTTCCAGAACTACAGGCTAGGTACAAAGCATTACCAAAGAACGCTAAGTTGGCGTATAAAGAAGTAGAAAGATTATACGAAAGTATGTTTCAACAGTTACAAGAAAAGTTGTTTGGGGACATAGATAGTGATACAACCATAGACCCTGCAACTGGGCGTAAAATCAAAAACGATTTGTTTGCTAAGTTGTTTGCCTCAACAACACTTAAACCTTACTTCCCCCTAGACCGTGAAGGCAAGTACAAAATAAGATACGAGTTAAGCCCAGATAGGCATTCGGAGTTAGACCAAATACAAACAGTCATGGTAGATACCAAAGCTGAAGTAGATAGACTACTTGCAGTGCTTAACAAAGATCCTGACGTTGTGGGCGACCCCAAGGTAAGCCTAGTAAAAGATAGTATAAAAGATTTAGAAAAAGTACCACCTACAAAGTTTGTTAGGGAGACGTTAGAATATTTAAAAGAGGCTAAAGTAGATCCAGAAGTATCACAAAAAATACTTACTCTCTATATTGATGCTTTACCAGAATCAAGTTATGCCAAGAGTTTACGCCAAAGGGCGGGTATAGGCGGCGCTAGTAAAGATCAAACAGGCTATGTACTATCCAAAAAAGCTAGAGACTTAGGTAGGCAGATAGTAAGAATAGAGTACGGATCGAAACTACATAAATTAAAAGCTCGACTAGATGAGATGGATAAGAGTGGGCAAATACCTGAAGCAACCGGTAAGACTGCTAAGGCTCTTACAAGTAAAGACGTTATAGTTAAAGACCTAGACGAGCGTATTAACTTTGCCATAAATCCTACTTCTGCTAATTGGTCTATGGTAGCTAACAGACTAGCATTCTTGTATACCATAGGGTTTAACGTTTCGTCTGCTGTTGTGAACTTATCCCAAATACCTTTAGTTGTTTTACCATATATGACAGCTAGGTATGGTTTGAAAAACACTATGCGTGCGTACAAAGATGCTAACGTCCTACTTATAAACAGTGGTGTATCAAAGGGTGGTCGTACGATAGCGGGCACGGAAGTAGATGGTAGGTCTTACACTCCAGAACTAATAAAATATTTTAGGGTAAACAAAGAAGGAGAGTTAGAATTAAACGAAGATAAGTTTAAAGATATTGTCGGGCGCACAGATAAACTGAAAGAACAAGTGGCCGAGATGCAACCTTTAGTACAACTTGCTTATGAGAGAGGGCAACTTAACGAATCTCACTTGAGTGATTCATTAACACTTAAAGAAGATGGATCAAGAAAGACTTTTATGGACAAAGCAACCACTGTATCGGCGTGGTTTTTCCACAATGGTGAGCAACTTAATCGCCAAACTGCTATGACTATGGCGTACTTACTAGAAGTGCGAGCTAAGAAAGAAACTTTAGGTAGAGATACGTTAACAGATGCAGAAATGGAGTCTGCCGCACAAAGAGCTTTGTCTCAAACACAAGATACCAACGCAGGGTCTGTAATAGAAACTGGCCCAAGAATGTCGCAAAACCAATTTGGTAGGGTAGCATTGATGTATAAGCCTTACGGCATACAAATGTACTACACCATGATTAAGTCTGCTAGACAACTTCTTAAAAACCTGTTTCCCGGAAATGACGTTGTGTCAAGAACACAAAGAAACATAGCGTTTAAAGAGTTAGCAGGTGTGCATCTAACCTCAATATTGTTTGCTGGTGCTAGAGGCATACCCCTGTACGGCGCAATAAAAATGTTGTTTAACATGTTTGCCGATGATGATGAAGAAGATTTTGATATTGTAGTTCGTAAAAAAATTGGTGAAGAACTGTATAAAGGCGGTATGACTTGGTTGACAGGTGTTGACGTTTCGCAACGAATAGCGTTGTCACAACTTGTATTTAACGCTAATAGGTATAACCCAGACGCATCTTTAGAGGAAACATTGTTCTATGTGTTGGGTGGCCCCGCTGGTAGTGTAATTAAAGGGTACGAGCGGGCGTATAAAGATTTTAGAAATGGGCAGTACGAACGTGCGTTTGAGGCCGCCATACCTACGGCGTTCCGCAACATGTATAAATCCACTGTACGATACCCAAGAGATGAGGGTATGCTAACTAGACGTGGTGACCCAATATACAGTGATATTAGTAAAGGAGAATTAGTTGGGCAGTTTGTTGGTTTTACACCCAAAGAATACACTGAACGCCAAGAAATAAATATGGCAGGTAAGCGTATTGATGAGTCTATTAGGAGTCAACGATCTAGCCTGACTAAAAGATTTTATATTGCTCTGACTGGTGATGATGGCGTTGAAGCGGGTAATGTGTTAGATGAGATAGTTAAGTTTAACGACAAGCACCCTGAAGCATTTATATCACTGGCTACCATAAAACGATCAAATAAAATGCACACTAAGATAAGTATGACCATGCACAATGGTATTACGATAAGTAATAACTACAAGTACGGTATGGCAGAGCTACAAAGTGGGATAGATCAAGGGTTTAACTTAGGTTTAGGTGAATGGTTAAGTAGCGCTATGAGATAAAACACCTCTCTACCACGTTGGAGGGAGTACGCAGTAGAGAGGTCGTACGGGAGAATTGTAATTATATCATACGATTTGCCAGACGCGAACCCCTAACATATCTTTTTCTATAACAATCCTTATCTCTACAGAAATACCTTTGTCTTTAGTTATACGTTTAACTTGTTGCTTACACTCATGTGTGTTTACACAGGGCACAAACACTGAACGCCCCGGCGCAAGTGTTTCCCATCTGACTACTATTCGTACACCATCAGGGTTTAAATCATGTATTCTAAGAATCCCCTGATCCAACTTCTACCCCCTCTGGAACGTCTATATCAATCTTAAATATATAACAATATTGGTTCATATCCATTGCTGTGCCTTTAGTGAGCCGTGTTTTCTTATATGTAGCCCCCATCTTTTCTTTAAGGTCGGTCACTAGCTGTCCATAGTTTATTTGTTGTTCGACAGACCACGATTTTAAATACTTAGGTATTATAAATATGAGCTTAGTGTCAGGTTCATACCTAGCCACCAGCTTTTGTGACCTTGGAATAGCATCGGGTATGACTAACATATCCATACCATTGTCCTGCTCTTTACTAAAGCGTTGCGTGCTTTTTATCCACAACATGCTGTTGTAGTGATCAGTAATAAAGTCGTTAATTATTTGTTGTACGGAAACCGTCATGTCACTTACAGTATTCTTGTTTATTTCAAGCTGTTTCAGTGCCCATTTCTCTACTTTTTTTAAGTCATAATCTATAAGCCCTAAGTGCTTGGCTATCAACAAGCCGGTTAAAGTACAAGCAACTCCAGCCGACCAAAACCTGTTTTCGGCTTTCAAGCCAGCTTTCTTATCTAACCTAACCTGCATAGTCTTTAATGTCTTTCTAACTTGTTCTATATTATTTATAACGTACTGTATATAGATAGATCCGGCTTGCCCCCAGTTATCAGTTATAGTCTCTGAAAAGTCATCAGTAACTTCCTTGCTAACAAAGTGAGTCTTACCGGCTTTGCATTCAAGCATACGTTGAGCTTCAGCTATGGGTGCATTTTTGTACCCACTAATTGTTTCTACTGCACTTACATTACCATTAGTAACCGCGCAACATGCCCACGTATCACCCCTAGCACGTTCTTGGTTAGAGCCACTTTGCATACGACCCCTTTGCTTGCCAGAAGTGAGTTGGTACACAAGATCAGACAACTGTTTACCCCGTGAGTTGGTAAGCTCATCTATATAAAGTGGTAGGTTTTTATACACCTCGCCACGGTTCATCTTGCTGGCATGTGTATCTACTTCATCTAACACTAACTTCTTAGGGTTACCCCACACTGTAGCCGCAGACATAAGAGCAGTTGTTTTACCATGCCCGCTACCTTTACTGTGTAAGTGCATGGTAGAACATGACACTGAAGTAAGTGCCATAAGTGGCGAGCCGAAAGCCGTACCCATAACGTATTGGTGTAGTTCCATACCATCTTGAGCATAGAAATTAGCCATATCGCTCCAGCCTTGTAGCGTACCTTTTGGCTCAAAAGCAGAAAACAAGTCAGCCGTCTGAGTAGAAGGTGGGTTAAACCTAAACTCGTTACCACGTATCTCCGTATTGCCAAGTATAAACGCCTCACATTTATCATTAGTCCAACCGAATTGTGTGTGCGCCTCATCAGCTACTATCGTAGCCTGTAATTCATTTACCCAAGTAGTTGTGTATGACATAAGTTCGTCCATCTTTGTAACAGCCACACCTTGTGAGGACATAGCCTTTCTAAATTCTTCCCTTGACGTTACTGCGGTCAACGGTACGGTAAACTCTCTAACCCCATCTTTTGGTAAGTGTAGTCTCATGACTATAGCCTCACCCACTTCTTTATCTTTTAACCTACGTACCACGTACAAGTCGTTGTGGTATATCATCTTCTCATCTATTTCACCGTCTGCATCTGAGGAGCGTACGTAAACACCACCGTTCTTACCTCTAAAATACGGCTTGGGATATGTTGGTATAGTGTAGGTACTAATCGGAGCGTTCGGCAGATCAATGGCTGGTTCTTGTACTACTTCCTCCTCTGCCTCGGCTATCTTCTGCCCTAACACAATGGGAGATTTTACTTTACCAAAGTGTGGGCAATCAGTGCATACACCATTTACACGCTCGTCAAACGTAGAGCACGTATGTGGGTACTTTATATTATTGTATTTAGTGTCTGTTTCTTCTGCGTCATAGCCATCATACCCACGCGATAATTCATGTGCTTTGTCACGCCCTGCATCGTCACAATGTTTGGCTATAGATATTGCCGACACCCACACTGGTTCACTCTGCGTGTTGGGTTCATCAACAACCCTACGTAGTTGCTCACACCCTGTACCTCCCCTAGACTTGACTATTATGTCGTCAAAACTAGATATGATATTACTGTGTACAGCATCAAGAAACGCCGTAGTGTTCTCTACCTTGGTAGGTACTGGTATCATGTCACCACCCAGCAATTCATTGAAGTGGTCAAAGTCAACCGCTGAACTGTAGGATAGTAATTTTACTTCGGTAGGTGGGTCTGTCTTGTGGTTATGTGTGTTAGGTATACGTAATACCCTAGCGGCATCGGCAGTTACAGCGGCATCGGCGTACAACCCATGTTCGACACATAACTTTTTAAGGCGCTCTGCTACAGGAGTCCACTCGTTTATACCTATGGCTTCTTTCAACCGCCAGTAAACGTGTATGCCTCTGCCTGAGTCTATCAAGACAGGTTTAGGTAAAGATAGCTTCGCGCAAAACCTCTTTAAGGCGTTCAGCGCATCGTTTCTATCTTCAAAGTCTTTCCCCTCCCCGCAATCGAGGTCGAGAAAGAATGATTTTAACTGTGTTACGTTATCAACTTTACGTGAGTTAGGTTCTTTAAAACGTGCTGTAGCAAAATAAGTATCGTATCCCTCTGCGTCAAGGTCGTACGCCGATGCTTGTAACTCATCTATCGAACTAAAAAACTTCTGTACCTTACGATTTTCCGTAGGCTTTAACGCTAAAATACAATAGTGCCCTTCATCCCCCAATACCCCACACAAGAAATCTCGTGTTTTCATAGTTCTCTCCAAAACCAAAAATACCGTGGGGGTAATCCCCACGGCTAAAAGGGGTATTTACTAATCGTCCCAATCATCAATGAGGGAGCTTAGATCCTCATCTTTCGGTTTTGGCTTAGACTTTTTACTTACTACTTTTTTAGGTGCAGGTTCTTCTTCGGTAGCAGGTTCTTCGGGAGCGGTTTCAACAAAAGGGTTTTCGTCTTTTATATCAAACCCTTCTACTGTACTGAATGGGTTAGCCGATTCTTTCTGTTCAGCTAACTTGACGACTTGTACTGCTTTAAGCCGTAACGATACACCGTTGTCACGCATGTTGTAAGGGACAAAGACTACCGCTATGTTAACTGTGCTACCGGAAGTAAGTTTAAAATCATCAGGTAACTTGTTGCTCTTAGCATCAAACTGTGAAGGTTTTCTTGTAAGTTCTTCGCCATACGAACCTTTGAGTTTGGCCTTACCTATATACATACCGTCTTCGTCTTTGGTAAACGGCATATCTAATTTGTCCGGCCACTTGTCCTCACGTTTTTCTGCGTAGGCTTCTGACATTGCTTTAAATAATTCTTTTGCCTGATCCTTATTCATACAAAAAGATAATTCATATGATGAACCATCTGCTTTTGGGTCGCATGGTACTGACTTGTTTTCAGAAGTATCGAAACGATAGGTCTGATTTATACGGGGGTACATTGCTGTAACGTCATTTATTAAATGTGTCATTGCGCATTCTCCTTAGAATGGTTTATTTATGTACGTAACCTTCAACAGAATCGAAAGGTGACGAGGTTGCACTCTGCTCTTTAGTGAGAGAGGTTATTGCTTCGTGCGTATCGGGGTGGTCAATCATACCAGATACGGTTTCTAACTGCTCCTTGTTTAACCCTTGTATGGGTTTAAAAAAGAGTTTTGGTACTACACTGTTACTATCAAAGTATATTTTTGTTACAACAGATGCGGCTTTAGTATTATGTTTAGATAAATGTTTCGCATACTCTTGTAAGGGCATGTGACCATTTATAGTTTTACCAAATATAGAAGTCGCTGGCAACATAAGTTGGTAAACTTCTTCTAAATTATCTGCAAACACCACGGCCAATCTTTGTTGAAATCGGCAAGCGCGACCTTGCCCTGCTGAACCGCGTATATTTTGTTTACAATCTAAACATCTATTAGCTTGCCGTTCATCTACAAAGGGGTCGGGTCGTTGTGTGTCTTCAGACCAACACGTTGGTGCTACTGTGTTCTCACCATCAAACTCGTTTGCAAAGTATGCACGCGATACCCTAGCGGCGTTTACTATAACAACTTCTACAGCATCACCGTGGTAAGAAAACGTACCTCCTCGTATACTAAGCCTCTGCATCGTTGTTAAACAAATGCTTGGTTACTTTGTCTATATCAAACCTGTAGGTATGACCTATTAAGAAATAAGAATCTTTAGGTATATGTTCGCTACGTACCCACTTACGTACAGTAGAGTCAGATACCTTAAAATGCTTGGCTACTTCTTCAAGAGAAAAGTACGGACTTTCATCAGGGTGTCGGTGCTTTTGCACAAACTCCTCCAGTTGTTGTCGCGTTACGGCTTTAGGACGTAACACATTTTCTTCACTATCTATATCGGGTTCAGACATTATTTTTTCCTCACTGATAATGTGTATTCGGAATCCGCATTTAATCCCATAGGAACTAAGTCGGGGTTTTCTTCGAGGAACTGCCGTACATTACTCTGGTTCAAACGCTTGTCAAAGAACTCAGGGACTTCGTTATCCAGCACAAATTTGTACATGGATTCCCAATCACTTGTCCAGTAACGTGTTTTAACAGACCTGTAGAACAGCCCTTCGGAAGTGCGTACACTCTCAACACCATTGGCATCGCAGTATTCGAGTAGTGCTTTCTTTATTGTTTCTTGTTTCTCAAGAAGCTCTTTGTCGGCCTCTTTAAATTCTTTAGATAACTCAGAACGCTTGGCGCGTATCTTAGAATATACCTTTACTAACTTAGCTAGATCTTCTGACATGTGTACCTCCATACATTGTAGGATAGGAAGTTTAGTATCAGGTTCTATGTTAGTCAAGCATTTCGTTGTATAAATCTATAACTTTTGTGTGTACGTCTATTCTATTATCTAAAAGTGCGTAGATACGTCTTTCTACGAAAGAACCCTGTAACTGAACGACAGTACATTTATGTGTTTGTCCTGACCTGTGTACACGAGCATTAGCTTGCGCGTATGTTTCTAGTGAAGGTGTTGGCCCCCACCACACTACGGTATTTGCGGCAGTCAATGTCACACCATGTGCGGCTGACTGTGGTTGTATAACTAATACTTTGGGGTCGTCTTGTTCTTGAAACTGTTTAAATCTTTCGGTGCGCTTTGCGGCTGATACGTCACCACGTATGACCTCTGTAGTTATGCCATCACTACGTAGTTTGTTTGTGAGTACATCTATTACGTGTTTAAACGGTACGAATACCAACACCTTTTTACTTGACTCATCTATAACTTCACGTAGCACTTTGTACCTGTGCTTTATGTCAAACTCAAGTGCATCTCCGTTGTCTGTGTATATAGCGCCACAACTTATTTGCAGTAACTTGTTCATAACAACTGCGGCATTGGCGGCGGTTACTTCCTCACCAGCCGCGTGCATTATCATCTTATCCTTTAGCTCTTTATAGTATTTGTTTTGTTGTCGGGTAAGCTCTACCGTACGCTTGACGTACACCATAGGGGGTAAGTCTAAACATTCTTCTTTAGTAAAACGTATGGCTGGTTGTAAGGCACGGAACACTACGTCAGTCGAATCTTCTCTTGGAATCCATTTAAACTGAGTAAGTTTTACCATTACGTGGTCACGAAATGTACCAAAGAATCTAGGTACAGATTTAGGATTAACAAGTTTAGCTAAACCATAAGCATCTAGTGGGCTTTGTGCGGCTGGTGTACCGGTCATCAACCACAACCATGTGTCAGGTTTTAGTAGTCGATTAAGTGTTTTCCATCGTTTGGTCTGTACGTTTTTGTAGTGTGTAGCCTCGTCTACAATGATACAGTCGAATCCACCATTAGCTATGGCATCTTGCACTATCTCCACGCCGTCATAGTTTATTATCACAAAGTCAGCGTCACCACTTATTATCTTAGCGCGTTTGTCTTTCGCTCCATGTGCTATGTCAACTGTCCTGTGCATAGCGAACGTAAATAAATCAGCACGCCACGCGCTGTCCATAATAGACAAAGGGCATACCACTAGCACTCGGTTAATTTTACCCTGTTTCATTAGGTAATCAGCCGCCCATATCGCACTAGCAGTCTTGCCTGTACCTTGCTCATTGAAGCAAAACGAACGCCTGTTCATCGTCAAGAACCCTGCCGTCTTTTTCTGGTGGTCGAATGGATCGTGCTTACCTGTCCACTCGTACCTGCCCTCTATTGGGCTTGGCACTCTTATGTTTATGTTGCGTAGGGTTTTTGCTTCGTCTAGTCCCCAGTTTACCGCGACTTCATTTGCTCCTAACGTCTTACTCTTAGGTATCAAATTGGTTACGCGGGCGGGGTCGCGTAGGTTAAGCACTATGGCTTTGTTATCCACTATTCTCATGTTTCAAGTGCTAACATTATTTCTGTGGGCGATTCTGCTACGGTTATGTAATCATACTCATCCATACCAAAATAAATTTTAGTAAACGCACGCTCCCCACGTTTTTCATATTGCATCCATAACATGTTGTCTAAATTTACTACTGTTGTACCTTTATCATTTAGCTCAGTTAAATACATTAATTTCATTTTTTCTTCCTCTTGTAATTACGGCTACGGTTCTTACTACGGTCTTCTAACTTGTAGCCATCTTTGTTAGAGCCGCCATTGTGTAGTGACTTGTTGTGAGACACGTCTTTACCACTACGGTCTATACCTTTCTTATCCATAGCACGCCTAGCCCGTTGTCGTTCCATACGTGCTTTGTGCGCTTTGCTACCCACTGGAGGGTTAAACTGTTTCTTTCTGTCTTTCGGATTCTTGTATGGCATTAGTTTCTCCCATTGTGTGCGCACTCAAGTACATCGCACCACGCACGGCATAACCCACTAGGGTTCGGATTCCATACGTTGTTATCAGATGCGATTACCATTTGTGAGAACTTGTCTCTGTATTTGACCTCAAGGTCATTTTCCCGGCGGGGCCGCGTATATGACTCTGTGATAAGTTGTTTACATACAACAAACAACAGCCCCCCGTTACATGTGTGTATCTTTGGAAAGTGTTTGAATACTGCAAGAGCCATCAACTCTAGTTGTCCCTTGTCTGCATAGCGTGCTGACTTGCCGGTTTTGTAGTCCACTACCCACGCTATGCCATCTTCTTCATTGAGTATAATTAGATCAGCTATGCCTCTGAACCACACGTCTTCGTCCCAAAATCCACAAGGTTGTAAGTCCTCAGTTAGACCTAGCTCATACTCACATAGTTTCTTGCCTTTCTTACGCTTTAACGCATCGAGTGAAGGTTGTACGTAACTGTACTTTTTTGGTATAGGTTTGTTGTCACGTATATGTTCTTCACACGCGAGATGCACGTCTGTACCGTAGCGCATAGCATCAGTTTCTTCCTGCGGATATTGCTTTAATATTTTCACATGGTAAAACTGTTTGGGGCATGTCTCGAATGCCTTTAGCTTACTATATGACCACGGTACTAAACTCATTCGTAAAATTCTTCCTCATGCTTATCGTCTGCGTCAATTTCACCCTGACAAATGTAACACATCTGTGGTTGTCGTGCGCCATCTTCTGATACCAGTTGCCCACAATCTTGACAATTAAAGTAATCTTCCATTATCCACAACTCCCGTATGTTTTACCCACACCACTCTCACAATCAAGTGGCATACCCTCACACCAACTAGGCACTGCACGCATACACGTTTCTATAAACTGCTGTGCTTCGTTGACCTCATCTTCCGGCACGCAACAGATAATACTATCGTGTACCGTCATTACTACATCGTATGTCTTAGCTATCAGTAGCATCTGTTCACCAATGATACACCTAGCAACAGCTTGGCATATGTTCTCTGTTACCTTGCCACCATAGATGCGCGTTGAGCCTTGCCTAGTCTCATAATGAAACTCCAGACCTTTCTCACCCTGAAAATACCCCAAGTCTTTGTAGTGCATACACAACCCAGATGGTAGTTGTACCTCAACCCGACCCCCGTATAAATATTGTTCGCCCGTATCAAAGTGACCACCTACCGGCCAACACCTTATGAGATCATTAGTGCCTAAACAATAACCCATGTTTCTCGTCATTTGTAACAACATGTTTTGGCACTCACGCCAAAAGTGTTTTATCTTCCAGTTCGTATTGCGGTACACCTCTATTATTCTACGCGCTTCGTCTAACTCAATATCAACACCTGACTGTGCTTTAAGTTGTTCTTTAAAACGCACGCCACCCATACCATACCCTGCGCCTAGTATGGCTGTCTTACCAACAAACCTTTGTTCTTTGGTAACATCTTCAACTGCCACGCCGTAGATAGATGAAGCCATCTTCTTGTAAACATCTTCTCCCCTGTCAAATGCGTCTACTAGATCCTCTTGCCCTGCCAGCCACGCAAGTACACGCGCCTCTATCTGTGACGAGTCGCAGTCAATTAACATATATCCTTTGGGCGCACATATACTATCTTTGAGAGACTTGTTACCACGACTAGGTAGGTTCTGCATATTGATCTTGTCATCACCACCCCATCTACCTGTGTGTGCGGCGTAGTATTTTATCGGTGCTGGCAGTGCGCCACGCTTGGCGATACCCATAAACCTCTCGGTACGTGTCTCCTCAAGTGTGGACTTCACCGCTAATCTTGCTTCGGCTAACGCCTTGACGTATGGGTTTTGGCTCACAAGCATATCTTGGAATGCCCTGTCTGTCTTAGCAAAAGCATAGGCTTGTTTACCGGTGGTAGGGCTAGTCTTTGTGGGTGGTTTTATACCTGCGTCCATCAAAGAATCGGCAAACTTTTCATTGCTCATCAGCGTCTCTTTCGTCACCCCGGCGAGCTTGACGAGTGTATCTTTATGAGAACGTATTTGTGTGAGGTGAGAATCGAGCGCGGCGTTGTTGATAAAGAGTTTAGGCTCGATAAACATACGCAAGGTAACATCAATGAGCTTGAGTTCTTTCTTTGGAAATTTCTTACCCATGATACCGAATAGTTTATAGGTTAGTTCTACATCGTTGATACAGTAATCACCATATGCGGCTAACTCGTCTGGTCGAAAGTCTGCCCTCTTTTTGCCCAACGCGGATTCCACCTCTGTACCTTTCTCCCCAATCCCATAACGTGTAGCAAGTGCCTTGAGAGAGCCACCAACTTGAACCCCATGTAAAGCACGGGCAATACACAAAGTATCGGTATAAACGCGAGGACGAACATCAAAGCGCCAGTTGAGAATAGCGCCATCGAACATAGTATTGTGAGCAACAAGACAAATGTCCTGCCAATCGAATTGTTGTAAGTATTCTTTGAGTTCAGCTTCTGACCCACTAATCCATCTTGTTTCTTCTGCATTATATTTTACCCCCATTCCTATCACTTCGAACGTAGAACTACGTACGTATTCTTCGGTTGTTAACTTACTTAGTGAAAACTTCTTATCATAATATGTTTCAAAATCTATCGTTATTATATCCATAGTCCCTCCGACTAGTTAAGTGCAGGTTGTAAGTCTTACGCGACCTGCGGCTACGCCCTATTACTCGACTTACTAAGCATGGAGAAACTAGATTAATCCATGATCAATATCTGGTGCAGTTAGCCAACCAACATCGAGTAGCTTTTCAATGTTGTGCATGTTGTCCTCGTTTACCACCAAGGCTATACCACCAGCTATTTTTATCTGTAGTAAGTTCTTTTCCTGTAGTGGTGTAGGCTTGTTGTTACCAGCCTTGAGTTCAACCCCAAAAAACGTACCGTTGTAGCACCCTACTATATCCGGCACGCCACTCTTACCGTAGCCACCCGTTGCTGGCATAAAGTAGTAGCAGTAATCCAACTCATCAAGATACTTCCTGACTACTTTCTTGACTTTCCCTTCCGGTGTCATAGCCATTACGTTCCTCCTCTATCATGGTCACAAGTTTTTCTAATGAGCTTGCGATACGTAGTAACGCGTTACACGCATCAATTTCTATCTGTGTCATCTTCGCCTCCGAATACCCAAAACTTTTCTGCACTAGCTCTCCTACCAATAGTGTCTATGACATTACTATCGGCATCACAAAGCATTAGTATAGCTATCTTACGCTGTACCCATTCGGGCATATCGTTTATAGAATTGTAGTCCGACTGTAACTCATCGTCAACACAATCCATACCAATACAAGTAACGTGTACCTTACCTGTATTAGAATCGACATACACTCGGTGTACCCTGTCATGACCTGACTTAGCCATGCGCATAACTTTCTGTGCGGCATCATTCAACAACATAGAACACGCCCTCCATAACCTTCATGCCAACACCGTCAACGTATTGCTTATCCTCTAACACGTTTACAACAGATACAGCACCCTGTAGTGCTTCAGGTAACGTATCGACTATTTCAAACGACCAGTTAGTCCCTAGCGATGTAGCCGTGCACCTGAGCTTGTCTTCTTTACCAATGGTGAACGTATGTCTGCCACTTGCTAACTTTTCACGTACACGTACGTACCTAAGCGCACCTTGCCCATTGACTAACTCGGCGTGTTCTTTCTCCAACGCAAGCAAGTTAGTTAGCTCTGACCTGCAACCAAGCTCATGCCCTGCGTTGTACATATTTACCAAGTCAAGCATCAAAGGTGAGTTGCGTAGCAAGTCGTACTCGGCAGAGCGTATCACATACTCTTTGGCATTGAGCAGACCAGCCAGCGCCTCGTCTAGTTCTTTACTACTGTGGTCTAACGTGTTTCTACGACTTGCTTTAAAGGATTCATAATTGAGTACGTGTATCTCTGGGTCTGTGTACTCACGAAAATACTGAGCCGCGTTGCGTACTGCTTTGTCCATGCTTACTGATGATAGACAGTAGTATTTCTTTGGGTTGTACGGGTCTGACTTTTTGTTCTCAACGTATGGTGACTTCACGTTGTATGTTTTCTTCTCATCGGTGGTGTTTCTCAACTCCCAATCACGCTCATCACTGAAACTAATCCTACCACGCGCATACTTCTCGTCTTTGTAATACGCACAAGCCGTGTGAGCGTTTTCAAAGTAGAACAACATATCAGGAAACACTTTGTTTATGGCGTCTGTAAACAGAGCAAGCTCGTCACTACAGCCCATAACACCTGTAGCCGGTAATTCTGATACAAGGTTGTGCTTGTACCTGTTGTTTGTATCAATCTCCATTGTACATTCCTCCAATTTTATTAGTTAATAAAGTGTCAACTTCTGCCTGTGTAAGCTCTACGCCTTTGTTTTCGTCATCACTTACGCCGGCGTAAGTCTGATCAGGCGATACCAGTGCCGCGTCACTAAACTCACGTAGCTTTGCGAGTACCTCGTCAAACGTAAACTCTCTGTTGATAGCGTCATCACCAAAGGCTAACTCAAACACGTCCTCAATAAATTGTTTCTTGTTCATTTCTTCAT
>Ga0209535_1000572_pt1 | contig 26153 bp, 14 predicted proteins | sample LinPmetageLP28_FD_184041 | JGI IMG/M metagenome (GOLD analysis project Ga0209535, IMG submission 184041) | Marine viral communities from the Pacific Ocean - LP-28 (SPAdes) (version 2) | ecosystem: Environmental > Aquatic > Marine > Oceanic | place: Pacific Ocean | collected 2009-08-22
AGGCAAAGGGGGCAGCAGGTATTCTTGCTGGAACTATTGGTGCAGTGGGAAAAAAATTTAATATATTTGATTTCTTAAAAAATATATTATTGGGTGGATTACTTTTACTTGTTTTAAAAAATATTAAGAAGATAATTGAAGCGTTTGAATTCTTAAGAGATAAAACTTCTATTGTCTACACATTAATCAAAGCTACAATAAAATCATTTGTTAAATCAATTAAAAATATATTCAAACTGATAAAAGGTGGTGTAAAGAGTATTGGAAAATTAATAGCAGGTGGTATAAAGAATGTACTGAGTCCAATAGGAAATTTATTAAAAAAAGCTGGTAGTGCAATTGGGGATGGTTTAAGAAAAATAGGAGGTGCAATATTTGACTTTGCTGAGAGTATATTTGACAAATTGATTAAGGCAGCTACTGAACTTGGTGAAAAGGTAGGAAAACCCTTTCTTGAATTTATGCAATCTCTTGCTAAAAAAGGTGGCAAAGCACTACAAGAAGCAGTTGAAAAATTAACAAAGAAACTAGCAAAAACAGGAACACAAACAGCAGCAGAAAAAGCAGGTCAGACAGCAGCAAAAAAAGGAGTAGAAACAGTAGCAGAAAAAGCAGGTCAGACAGCAGCAAAAAAAGGAGTAGAAACAGCAGCAGAAAAAGCAGCTAGGGAAGCAGCACAAATAGCAGCAGTAAAAGAATTAAGAAAAAAGGCATTTAAAGAATTAGTTACTTCTAGAGCAATTCAAGAAGGTTTAGAAGGAGCAGGTCTTGAGAAAAAAATTGCTCAAGAAATGAAAGAGTTTGCTGTAAGGCAATCTGGATATCCAGATAGCGCATTTAAAGCAACTTCTGAAGAAGCAGCTGAAATAATCACTAGAGAATTAAGTGGACAAACTGCAACAAATGTAAAACCAAAACCAAAAGGATTTTTTGGTAGAATTGGTCAGGGATTAAGTGATGCTGGATCTAAGGCAAAGCAATTTGGATCTGGTTTAGTAGATTCTGCTAAATCTATTGGAAATGCATTCATGTCATTTCCTGGTAATGTAGTAAATCAAGCTAAAGAGGTAGGTGCAGGACTAAAAAACCTCAAAGATAAAACTCAAAAGGAGGCATTAGATACCCTTCAGAAAAAAATTGTTCCAACTGTTAAAAAAGTTGTTGAAAAAAATGATTTACTAAAACAATTTTTTGATTTAATTAAAAATCCAGGAAAAGCAAAAGACTCTGCAATTGAATTTGTTTCAAGTAATTTTGAAAAAGCACGAAAAAATAAACAATTATTAAGTGGTGTTGAATCTTTAAAGAAGGCAAGAAAAGCAGGCGGTGGTAATTTAGGACCACTTGATAGAATACTTACTGTAATAGAAACTATAATAAAATATGGTCTTGGAGAATCACCTATTAATGCAATAGTAACATCATTAGCAAATTTATTTGGATATGCTGCAGGATTTGCAGCAGCATCTGCTGTTCCAGTTTTGGGACAAAGTGGAATATTTAATTTATTAGGAGGTGTTGCTGGTAGCATAATCGCTGAAAAGTTAGCCAACGAAGGATTGTCATTATTGCTAGACGCAGTTCCTAGTTTGGGTACAATTGAAGACCCAATTGCAAATAAGTTAGGAGATGGTAGAAGACCACTTTTGAGAGATCCCAAAATTCCTTGGGATGTTTATAAAGAACAGTGGGGTCAAAAGAAAGGAGTATTTTTCTTTGGAAAAGAAGTTTTTAGTAATAATGAAGAAAAAGAAGGGACAAATGCAAAAGCAACTGAACCTACTGTTAAACCACAGACACCAATGATGAATTCTTCATCTAACTCAGAATCAGGTTCTGATTCAGGAAAACTTCAAGGTGGTGAAATTAATTTTGCCAAAGAGATGATTAAGATTCATGAGGGGTCTAATATTGTTGGTGGCGTTCATCAGGCATATAAGGATAGCAAGGGATTTCCAACAATTGGGTATGGTCATTTAATTGTTTCTGGTGATGGTTATGATATGAATTCCAAAATTAGTCAATCAGAAGCAGATAAGTTATTTGATAAAGATTTCCAAAAGCATTTAGTACAAGCAAAGGCAATACCAGGATATAATAAAGGAAATGCTCAACAAAAAGCAGCATTAATTGATCTTGCTTTTAATATGGGTGGTAGTTTCTATAAAGATTTTCCCAAATTTGCTGCTGCAGTAAAGAGTGGTGATTTTCAAACTGCTGCTGTAGAAATACAGGACAGTGATTATTACACACAGGTAGGACGCAGAGGTCCAGTCATTAGAGATCTACTTGCAGGTAAGGGTGTGAGTGCTTCTTATTTAAAAAATATTAAAGTACCTACAGGAGATAATTTATCAAATAAACAACCTTCAAGTAAAACAACAACAGATAGTAATGAAGGTGCTCCTATGCAATCTGAGAATGTATCTACAAATCAAGATACTGCATCAACTCCATCTCAGGGTCAAACAAGCACTGATACCAGTAACCAAGGTTCAGTTTCAATTCCATCTCAAGGACAGAAGAGCACTGGTAATATTGAAAAATTTGCAGGATATGAGGATGGAACTGATGAAGAAATAATTGTTCCAATGCAAGATCAAGGTCCTATTCCTATACCAGTTCCAAGTGGTGGTGGATCCAGCGCAGGGTCATTTAGTTCATCCAGTGGCTTGTTAAATAGTTACTATAAGAAACAACTTCTTGGATTACTCTATAAAGTAGGATAATGATAGATAATAGTTCAAAACCAGGAGATATAAAAAAGTTTCAAATAAGTCCTAATAATGGAGGACAATATGTTGAGGCATCAGCTATTGTATCTGAGTTTAGATACTATGAGAGTGTCCTTTCAAATACTGTCACAGCAACTGCAGTCATTGTTGAGACAGGACTTGAGACAAGTCAAGCACTGGGTGGTAGTAAAAGTTTATTAGATGGTCTACCTATAAGAGGTGGTGAAAGAACTGACATAGAAATTTCTGATGCTAATGATATAAAACTAAGTTTTACAAATGGTCTTTATATTAATAGAGTTAGAAATGGATCTCCTGGAACACAAAAAGATTTATACTTCCTTGATTTTGCATCAAAAGAATACTTTGCAAATGAACAAACAAGAGTTGTACGAAGATATAAAGATGCGCCAATCTCTACGCATGTAGGATCTATTATTGGATTGTTAGGTCCATCTATGTCTATAGAAGTTGATGATACAGCAAGAAATTATAATTTTTATGGGAATGATAGGAAACCTTTCTATATTTTAACTTGGTTAGCATCAAAATCAATTCCGTCATCAGCAGGTTCAAGACCAGGAACAGGTGGATCTGCTGGATATTTGTTTTATCAAACTATTGATGGTATGTTTTTTAAATCTATTGATATATTGCTAAAACAAGAGTCAAAGAAAAAATTTATCTATACAAATACTCCAGATCTTCCTGAGGGATATGATGGTAAGATTGTTTCTTACTCTATTGATGCTGATATAGATTTGCAGCAGAACATGGCACTTGGTGTATATAACAATAGAACTATTGCATATAATCCAGCAAATTTTAATTATATTGATCAAAGATTTGATATTTCTAAACAAGGGGGAGGAATTGAAACTGCGGGAAAAAGCAATTTGGAAGCAGGAAACCTTGTAGATAGAGATTTTACACAAACTCCAACAAGATTGATGACTACTATTATTGATGTGGGTTTTAATCAATCAGGAACAGGTGATGATATGATTAAAAATTATAGGAATGATAATGGAAATAACATCCCAAATGATGATGTTAGGAAAAATTTAGTTCAGCATGTTATGAGATATAATCAATTGTTTACCATTCAAACAAAGATTACTATTCCAGGTGATTTTTCAATAAGAGCTGGTGATATGATTGATGTAACATATGATCAATTGAGAGCACAAGATGGTAAAGCAGCAATAAATACTAAAACAAGTGGAAAATATCTAGTTGCTCATGTTTGCCATTCATTATCAAGATCAGAAACCTTTACTAGTCTTACACTGGTTAGAGATTCATATGGTGTACAATCATGATTGAACAAGGTTTTTTTAAGTCAAATTTTGTAGGAAGAGATGGTTTTGTATGGTGGATAGGACAAGTTGCGCCTAAGGATACTTGGAAAAATAATCAATCTGGTTTTCTGAAAGATAGTCAATCAAAGATTGCATCTGCTGCAAAAAATAATGGATATGGTGAAAGATATAGAGTTCGTATTATGGGTTACCATACTGCGAGTAAAAATGATCTTCCAGACAATGAACTACCTTTTGCATCTTTGATGTATCCTGTAACAGCAGGTGGTGGAAACAATGGTGCATCCCAATCATCAAATATAACTGAGGGAACTTTTGTATTTGGTTTCTTTCTTGATGGGGAGGATGCACAACAACCTGTTATTATGGGATGTATTGGGTATAATGAATATACCAAGGTAATGGAAGGAGTTCCTAATATAGGATTTATACCTTTTACTGGAAAAGAACCAAGTGCTGGGGGATCAAGATTAACAGCAGAAACAACTCAAACTCAATCTCTTGATAATGATACTGATGCTGTAAGTGATACAAATGCTAACACTCCTGCATCAAGTGTTGATAATTCTGTAGAAGGAAGCAAACAAACACTTACTGAACAAACTAAACAACAAGTAGCAGAAGTATCTGCTAAACCAGGTGCTATCCCTGATGCAAATGGCACTCTTCCAATGAGCGGAATGCAATTGGAAATATCAAAAGCAATCCAATCTATTGAAGTTTTAAAGAGATCAATTAATGCTCTTGGACAGGAGCAATCAGATAGACTTGAAGATCTTCAATCTCAAATTAACAATTACATTGATAAAGTATCTGAATTTATTGCATCAGGTATAAAATGGGTGTATGAGATGATTGAGAAGCAAGTTATGGATAAAATAACTAAAGGATTTCAAGCAGTGTATGCTGTTTCACTGCCCAATGAAATGAATACTGCTAAGAAAGTATCCAATACTGTATTAGATACAATATCTTGTTTCTTTAGAAAACTTTTTGGTCAACTTTTAAATATGATCAAAAACTTTGTGAAAGATGCTGTTGATAGAGTTGTAAATGTACCAGTTTGTTTTGTTGAAACATTTGTTGGTAAAATTCTTGGCACTTTAAGTGGTGTTATTAGTGATGCTTTAGGTGGAATTGGTGATTTAGTTAGTGGTGCTGTAGATCTTGCTGGAGAAGGATTAGACATTGCAACTGATGTACTATCATTAGTTGCAGATATTCTTTCATTTTTACAATGTGATGATGAACCAGACCTCAATGAAATTAATCAATGGAGCATTGTAAGTGGTTCAGGTGCTATTAGTGCCACAGATTTTACAAGCATTTTTGATAAGGCAAAGAATTTTGCACAAAAACCTCAACAACTAGGACTTCAAGCGCTTGATAATTTTAATTCAATAGCAGAAACTGATTTCTCTGATGTATTCACTAATGATTGTAATACTGATGAAGTTGCTTGTGGACCTCCAACTTTAGAATTTTTTGGGTCAAAAGATGGTTCAGGAGCTGCTGGTAACTTAGTTATTGGTACAGCAGGGGAGGTTATTGGTGTAGATATGAAATCTTTTGGTATTGGATATGATAATAATACAAGAGCTAGAGTAGTTGATGGGTGTGGAAAAGGAAGAGGTGCTGTTATAAGACCAGTTTATGGACAAATTCGTCCAGGTAATAATACAAGATCAAATAGAAATTCAGGAACGCCAATAGGAACACCTGATAATATAGGATTTGGTCCATTCGCAGACTCAAATGTACCATTCTATCCATTTAGTGCAGATATACCTGGTTCATCAATAGCAGCAACACCATTCAGTCCAAGAATGCAAGCATATGGAACACCATCATATGGATTGGGTCCAAGTTTTTCAAGAATTAATCAAAAAACAGATGGAAATCAATTATCTGTAAGAGGGGGTGATGATCAAATTGAATTTGTTATTGAAGAATTTTTTATACAAGATGGTACAAATAGTAGAGCAGAGTTTCCTAGAATTGCTTTTGCTATTAAAGACACTAGTATTTCAGATAGATATAACACAAATTTTGACTATACTCCAGATGATACTACTTTCAAACCTGTTCAAAAAGGACCAGAATCAACAATACCTACTTTTTCAGACACCACAATAATATTCCCACTTAATTATACAAATCTTAATAGCAGTAATAATTCAATTAGAGTTACAAATAATGGTAGAAAAATTAGATTAAAAGATAGTGATGGTGATGATACAAATGCTGCAATCAATATTGAAAATGTTGAAGGGGGGATTGCTAGATTTACTGATGATGGTAGAGGTATTGAGGTTACAGGTAATGTAAGAGCTAGAATTAACCTTGATGTAATTGATAATCCTAATACTAATGGAATTTCTTTGGATTCTGTTGAAATTAATGGAGTTACTTTTAATAGGATAGGATCACAAGGTGAACCTGCTAAAATAGTTACATTTGATGCAACAAAAAATGTTAATAATACAACAACAATTGAAACTGTTCCTATTGACACTAGTGCTTTAACTGTCTCTCAGAGACAAAAAGTTGTTCCAGATGAAAAATATGATGTAAGGGGTTTCATTGCATTAACAGGAGACCCATTACAGAGACCATTAATAGTTACTGATAATGGAAAAACAGTTAGGGCTGATGGAGAAACAATAAAAATAAGAATTGAGAAAAAAGAAATAGAAGTAAAAGATGAAGCTGAGGAAGCGCCATTAAGTTTTCAAGGTCTTCACGAAGCAAATACAAATGAAACAATATTTGAAAAGGGTAACAAAAAACTTGTTTTTAGAGATGGTGATGGTGATGATACTAATTCTGAGTTAGAAATTGAAAGTGGAAATGCAGTTTTTGCTGTTAATGAAAATGGAAATATTGTTCTAAGAGGAGTTGGGACAATTAATTTAAGATTTAAATATGATGATGATCCAGATGATGCTGGTACAGCATTAGATGGTGTTGCTATTAAGAATCTTTTCTTGGGTAAAAAACAAAAACCTGGATCTGTATATAAAGATGCTAGAGAAGCATATAATGCAGGTGACATAAGCAACCTTTCAGATTTTGCAAAAGATATAATTGTGGGCCCTTCATGGAAATCTTTTCCAGAGAATCTTAAAGCACCTGGACTTTACGAAATAGCAGTAGGTGCATTTAGTTCAGAAAATAATTGGCAAGTTGACGCAGATGACGATGAGCAAGGATATGTTCCTTTGGGTGTGGCTGAAGGGGGTGATGAAAAAGGTAAATCATCAGGTTCAGTTAATTTATCACCACAAACAAGAGTGATAGTTACAGAGGAAAAAATAAATGAACCAGAACTTGGTGATAATGACTATGATGATTTAGTCATTACTGCAAAAATAGGTAAATTTAAACAAAGAAAAAATGGATCAATATTTTATATATTAAAAGATGATGATGATGATGATGATTCTGTTGGTATTGGGACTGATGTTCCTATAAGTATTGAAATTACACCAACACCAGGACCTTTAACGCCAACACCACCTGGACCTGGAGAAATAATTTTTCCTTCTGGTGGAGGCGATGGTGGAGAAATTCCTGGAATTCTTTCTCCTGGACCTGGAAGTAATCATACATTTCATCCACATCCTGGAACTACAACATTAGGTCCAGGTGTTTGGGTTCCTGGTCCTGTTCCTTCTGGAGGTGGTGGTCCTCATGTTGGACCTGCTGTGTTTATACATGATGGTAAATTTATTGGAGATTTGATTGGTCAAACAGGTAGTCCTTTATCAAGCACTAATATAGGTAGTTTTGATCCTGGATCAGGTGGGGCTGGTGGTCCTGGAATTCCTGGTAGTTTTGATCCTGGAACTCCACCTGGTTCAATTGGCCCTGGTCCTGGCCCTGGAACTCCACCTGGTTCAATTGGTCCTGGTCCTGGTCCTGGTGGTCCTGGCCCTGGAACTCCACCTGGTTCAATTGGTCCTGGTCCTGGTGGTCCTGGTCCTGGTAGTTTTCCTGGTCCTGGTCCTGGTCCTGGTGGTCCTGGTCCTGGTGGTCCTGGTCCTGGTGGTCCTGGCCCTGGTCCTGGTGGATTTGGTCCTGGTCCTGGTCCTGGTCCTGGTGGATTTGGTCCTACACCTCCAGGAGGTGGAGGTGGTCCTGGTCCTTCTGACCCAGGTGGACTAACACCTAATATTGGTGGCCCACTTACTCCTGGTCCAGGTTACTGGAACCCATTCCCTGGACCCTACCCTGGAGATCCAGGAGCTACTGGTGTTCTTGTTCCACCTGACTTTGGTGGAACCAGTGGTCCTGGTATAGGCATTGTAGATATTATTATTGAAGAACCAGGCACAGGATACTTATCTGGACCTGATGGTAGTCATGGGGGTGATGGAAGAACTTATGCTGATAAATGTGATGTTAGAGTAACCAGAATTGATGGCAGAAAAGAACTTCCTTATCCTGTTGGAACTACAGTATGTGTTAATGAAGGTGATACTGTAATTCTCCCACCAGGAACATCTACAATAACAGAACCTTTTGATAGTGAAGGTGGAGGAGAAAATATTTTAGGAGGATCTCCTCATGTAATGATCAACGCTGGATGTTTCACAGTAACTGAGTGTCCTGATGCACCTAAATCAGAATCAACTTACCCTGTTCTTTTATATCTGTGTGATGTTATAATTAGATCACCAGGAAGTGGATATAAATCCACTGATACAATATCAATTAATCCAGATCTTGGTGCTAAAGCGCAACTTGTTGTGGATAAATTTGGTAGAATTACTGATGTAGTGGTTACAGAGGGTGGTCAAGGTTATCAAGTGATGCCAACAATTACCATTATAACTACTACTGGTAGAAATGCTGTTCTCCTTCCAAAACTTTGTATAGATAGAGTAGATGATGATGAAATCTTGGATCAGGAAAAAGTAATTTCAGTTGTAGATTGTGTGGGTAAATTCTAATGGCAGAAGCAATTAATTATGAAGCATATAGACTAGGAACTAAAGATGGCGAAATCATGTTTGGTCATCTTAGGGCTGATAATTTTATAGACAGTGTTTATATTAGTAATTACTATAATCCTTCTTCTCAGCATTACATTGCACTTACACAAACTGGTCAGACATGGCAAAGAAATTCTACAACTTGTAGATCTACTGGATCATTTCAAGTATTAGCAGGTGATGCAGTTCAAAAAGGAGACCCTGGAATTTATTTGGAAGCAAATAGTGGTGATATCATCATTAAAGCACCATCTGGAAAGATAAGAATGTCTGCTCAAAATATTGAGATGGTAGCAGATGGTCAAGATGGTAAAAATGGTATTATCAAGATGAGAACCAATGAGAAAATTATATTAGATGCTGGACAAATGATTGATATCAAATGTCCTGTTTCTGTAAAGATATTCTCTGATAAAACAGTTGAAGTAATTGGCAAGGGTATTTGTAATGTGTATGGGGGAGTATTAGATTTGAAGGATGGTGCTGATTCAGCTTGTTCAGCAATAGCAAGTCCATCAAAAGGAGGAGGTTCAGATAATGAATCTAGACAATCACCAACAGGAATTTAAATAGGAATTTAGTATAATGTCAAATACAGGAAATTTAGGAGTAGGTGGACAATTAAATGTTGGAGATGGTAAACCAGAACTTTTTGGTAGAGGACCACTTAGAGTAAGAGGTTCAGCGTATATTGAAGGTCCAGAAATGGTTGGTGACCCAACACAATTTCTTCCTGGAAATATATTTGAAGAAGCTTCATTGATGGCAGGTCAGACAGGTAATGCTGATACTGTTAAGTCACCAATGCTGACACCTTTTTATGCACTTTTTGTCACTAGTTTTGCAAGGATAAAAAGTTTCTTAAAAGTTGACCTTCTTCTTAATGCTAAGATTATAAAGTCAAAGGTCATCTATGCTGAAGTGATTATGGCAAAGGTAAAAAACTTTTCCATTCCACATCCAACACAACCAAATACTAATTTGGTTTATGCGTGTCTTGAAGGACCTGAAAATGGTGTGTACGTTAGAGGCGTATTAAAGAACAATGACACTATTAAGTTGCCAGAAGTTTGGAAGAATCTGGTAAATCCAAATTCTATTACAGTTTCATTAACTCCTGTAGGTGCTGAACAAAGTCTTATAATTAAAAGAGTATCAAAAAATGAAGTAGTTGTTGGATCAAGACCTGGTATGCCAATTCATTGTCATTACCATGTCTATGCTGAAAGAATTGACGTTGAAAAATTAGTAACAGAGGTAAGCATCTAATGTCTTTTTGGAGAGGTTTATTCCCAGGAACACCTGAGGGTGGCATAGAAGGTTCTTTGCCTTTTAGATTTGAAAACTTTGGAACTTTTGCTGGACCACAGTTTAGTTCTACAAACTATGACTTTGATAAGTTGTCAATTGAGGGAGCATGGTATCTTACTGTCCCTGGTGACTATACATTTAAAAATTTGGATCTTGGAGCATACCTTTTTAATAATGCAACAAATTATGTTGGATTTCATTGTGATGGTGTAGCAACTGCACAAATGTATCTCCAACATTCTGCTGGTAATATTCCTATTTTTAATGTATTTGCTGACACTACCAATGTATTGGGTAACATTAATGCTACTGGTAATATTGTTAGTAATGGTAATATTACTGCTAATGGTGTTTTTGCATACAATGGTGCAATGACATATACTGGTCCATTTACTTTAAGTGGAGTTGGTGATGTTGCCACAAGAATCAACAATAATACAACCATTGCTAATTCTAAAAAAGGTTTTGATATTTCTCACCCCTCAAAAGATGGTCATAGATTGAGATATATTTGTCTTGAAGGACCAGAAGCAGAGGTTTATTTAAGAGGTAAGTTAAATGGTAATAGTGTAATTGAACTTCCTAGAGTATGGAGAGATCTTGTGGATCCTGAGTCAATTGGCGTGACTCTTACTCCAATTGGATGTTATCAGGAATTATACATGGAAAAAATTGAATGGGGTACTCAAATAACTATTAAGAATAATCTATCGGGACCTATCAATTGTTCTTATGTTGTTTATGGAACAAGAAAAGACACAGCAAGAAACATTTCTGAATATAAAGGCTTGACAGTTGATGACTATCCAGGAGATAATGTAGAATATAATATCAATGGATTGTAATGGGTGCTGTTCATGAGATCTTTCCTTTGATAGTATATCAAGGAGAAGTTGAATGTCATGATAAATTTAAAGAGAAAAATCTCAATGAGTTAAAAAAATATTGGTTTGATGGTTATAAAAATGAGAGTCCAGAAAATTCTGGAAGAATATTTGTCCACAATAAATATCAATCTCTTTTTCAATCTTTAAAAAAAAATATTGATGAATATTTTAATTTGTTAAATGTTGACCATTCTCATTTATCTTATCATGTAGCAAAATCTTGGGTAGGATGTCATTATGAAGACACTCCTGAATTGAATCCTCATGATCATAATGAATCTAACATTGGGTTTGTTTATTATCTCAATAGTGACAGCACATCTGATAAATTTTGTGCAGTACAGAGAGAAAATCCTAATGAATTGGTTGGTGGATTATTTCAAACTGGGCAGAAAAATTTACTTAAAGGTTATAACAAGTATAATTGTAATTTTTATACATTCACACCAACTGAAGGAACAGTTCTAATCTTTCCTAGTTCAATGTATCATAAAACATTGAAAATTGCAGAAAGAGTGGCAGACAGGATTGTTATTGCTGGCGACATCAAAGTTACATTAAATATTCAATCACCAGATTATCACCAAGGAACCACTCATCCAAGTCAGTGGTTAGAACTCTAAATATTTAAAAAATTAATTGAAATGGGATTTGCAGTAACAACTTATAGTGACCCAGCAGCATTACATAATCCAGTTGCTGTGGGAATTTTATCATCAAGAATATCGTCATTAGATCAGACACTCAATTTGCCAGAGTCAGTAACACAAACTCAGGTATCTTTAGATAGGTATAATCTATTCAAGGATCCTTCTGAAAAAATTGATGGAAATTGTTTAAATATTTTTGTAGATCCAATCAATCTTAAAAAAAGTCAAATTGAGGAAAAAGGAGATTTTGGAGTTTTTGTTGGAGCACCACAATATCATAGTTCAGAGTCTGCTGCTTTTAGTGCATTAGAGACAGTATATGGTTCTCATACTGCTACTTCTGGGGTCTACTCTTCAAGACAAGCAGTTGTTCGTTTAACTTTTACTGGAGGAACTGATGCAGATGGAAATCCAACACCTCCAGCTCTTAGTTCTCAATCTGCAGGATCTGTTGTTTCTTTACAAAATTCAACCACAGGTGGTAGTGCATCTGGAGTTTTATTAGATTCTTTCAATGCAGTAGCAGGTGTAACAACTCATGCTCTTGTGAGAGATGTATCTGGTGATTTTGCAACAGGTGTTGGGAACACAATATCAATTGTTGGTGCAGCATTTACAACTTCTTCTGGTATTCAATATGTTGGAATGGCAAGTGTATTTGATGATATCATGGTGTTTACTCAGTTCCCTCATCTTGAGCCAACAATTAATATAAATCAAGATAATCCATTTGATGGTAGAAAAACAGTTCTTCTTACAAACTCAAATGAAGGTATTGGATTTGCAAATACTTTTTTTGCAAATGGATTATCCACATCAAAATCATCACCTACACCTACATTAGATCAATTTGTTGTTATTGAAGGATCAGCATCTGGTAAAATTTCATTTACAGGTGATGTGTTTGCCTTTGATACATCAGCAAATACAGAAAGTGCCACTTCCATTACAAATTTAAGAAATGAGATTGTAACCCTAAGAGTGGGTACTGGTTCTAATAATAATATTGGAGTAACATCTTTTCAAAATGCAGCTGATGCTGTTAAACAACAGAAGAAGGGACATGCAATTAATTATTGGTCTGGTAAGAGAATGGATTTGATAGCACAACAAGATAAAAATACATTTGAAACAGCGATTGAAATTCTAACAAACCCAGCATACCAGTAATAAAACTGTCCACATGCTCTTGACTCTACCTTCACCATACCCTATACTACAGAGGTCAGCAAAACAACTATGACCTCATCCTACAGACCAGATGACTACTACTCAGATAACATGGAGGATGAGTATCTAACAAAAGTTGTTGTTGATACGTGTGCACGTAAATTTTACCTTTACTCTAATGAAGGTGAAACTAGAGAAGTTGATTGTGATAATGTAGATGAGTTCATGAATGTGTTAGAGTTAGTCAGAGCTGTGGTGGACGAAGACGCTGTTTCATATTCTGAACCTCTGGTCAAAAACCCACTTTAATTCCAAAAAAGGGGGTAAAAAAACTCCATAAAATTTTTGACCCCTTTACTTTTAAAAACTATGAGAACAGAAACACGTCAATCAATGGAAATGTTATTCTATGCAAAGTGGAATGTTCCAAAAGCAGCAAAAAATGCAGGATTGACTGATAAGGAGATGAAAATTACTTTTAATGAGTATTGTCAATTTCATCCTCCAATTTACAACAAAGATGGGAGTGTGGCGGAATAGGTAGACGCACCAGACTTAAAATCTGTTGACCAATAAGGTCGTGGGGGTTCAATTCCCCCCACTCCTATGATATATAAGGTGCCTTTGTGGCATTAATACTCCCTTTAATAGGATAATGAAAGTTAATCTGTGGTATTCAGAGCACTCAAAAGAATGGAGATGGACATTAATGTGTGATCAGGACCCCAAATTACAAGAAAGTGGTGGTCAAAATAATCTTAGAAAAGCAATGGAAGATATTGCAAATACTGTAGAATATATTATGGATGCTAATAAATAAGCAAGTGTGAAGGAAGTGTGAGAGGGGGAGATTAATCTCCCTCTTTTTTTACGAATAAATAGGTCATAATAGAACTCTGCGAATAAGATGCCACTCGCTCGCTTAGATAATTTCCTGAAAAATGTTCGTGGAAATATCCTGTATGTAAGTCCTAATGACCTTGATTCTACTGATGCGATTGAAAATCAGGGAAATTCAGCTGCAAGACCCTTTAAAACAATTCAGAGGGCACTGATTGAAGCAGCAAGATTTTCATATCAAAAAGGACTAGATAATGATAGATTTGGTAAAACTAGTATTCTTTTAATGCCAGGTGAACACTTGGTTGATAATAGACCTGGTTTTATTCCTTTATCTGGATCTAATTTCTTACAAAGAAATGGTGTAGAAACATCAGATTTTACTGCATTTAATTCAAATTCAAATTTTGATGTTGAATCAATAACCAATGATTTATATAAATTAAACAGTGTTCATGGTGGATTGATTATCCCCAGAGGTACGTCTATTATTGGTTATGATTTAAGAAAGACAAAAATAAGACCACTATACGTTCCAGATCCAACTAATTCAAACATTGAAAGAACTGCCATTTTTAGAGTGACAGGTGGAAGTTATTTCTGGCAAATGACTTTCTTTGATGGTAATTTGAATGGAACTGTGTATAAAGATTATACTGATAATAAATTTGTACCCAATTTCTCACACCACAAAATAACTTGCTTTGAGTATGCAGATGGTGTAAATAAAGTATTTTTAAATGATATCTTCAATACAAACAAGCAGTTTGATAGAACTGATCTTGATATGTATTATGAGAAAGTTGGTCTTGCATATGGACCTGCTTCTGGAAGAACTATAGAACCAGACTTCCCATCATCCAGTATTGATATTCAATCAAAAGTTGATGAATTTAGAATTGTTGGACCAAAAAGTGGAAGTGTAGGAATTTCAACAATTAAATCTGGTGATGGAGTAACTGGAACTAAAGTAATCACAGTTAATTTAGGTGCTGGTCCTGATAACCTTCAAGGAATTACTGGACTTCAAGTTGATACAATGTTCCAGGTGAATGATTGTAATGATAGTGCATATAATGGTCAATTTGTAGTTGACACTATCAACAAGATAGATACATCTTCTGGAAATGTTCTTGAGTTTACGTATCAAGTCCCAGCAATACCTGTAGATCCTTTAGAGAATCCAGCATCTGCATCAGTTTCATTGGATACTGATACTGTTAAATCTGCTTCTCCATACATTTTTAATGTATCATTGAGATCAGTATATGGAATGTGTGGAATGCACGCTGATGGCAACAAAGCAGATGGATTTAAATCCATGGTTGTTGCACAGTTCACTGGAGTTTCTCTGAATAAAGATGATCAGGCATTTATTAAGTATAATAAAACTGATGGATCATTTACTAGAGGAACACCAAATATTCACAGTGATGGTGATGCAAGATATCATCCAGATTATTACAGTTTCCACATAAAAGCATCAAATAACTCTGTTATTCAGATTGTTTCTGTATTTGCTATTGGTTATGCGCAACAATTTATAACTGAATCTGGTGGTGATTTCTCTGTTACTAACTCAAACTCAAACTTTGGTGAAATTGCTCTAAACTCTTTAGGTTATAGAGAAAAAGCATTTGCTCAAGATGATGTTGGATATATTACTCATATTATTCCCCCTCAAGAAATTACAACAGATAATTTCAACCTTGAGTATGATGCAATTGATGTCTCCAAAACTATAGGTGTAGGATTATCAACTAAATTATATCTTGCCAACAGAACAAATGTTGATGATAAACCAAATACTCTTGTTCAAGGATATAGAATTGGCGCAGCAAGTAATGATACAATTAATGTTGGTGTTTCCTCTGACAATAGTGGAGTAAAAAATTATTCAGCTAAAATTGTAATGCCTGAAACACAGGTAGTTGGTGGAAGTCAACTATCTGGATCTAAAGAGTTTAATGTAGGAAAAAGCGTAGGCACAGGCAATAGTATTTCTAGTAATATTATTACAACTACTGCAGATCATACAATTATCAATGGAGAGACCATTAGATTTATTTCTGACAATGCAAGACTTCCTGATGGATTGGAGGTAAATAAAGTTTATTTTGCAATTGCTGATGGTTTAAATGATGATCAAATTAAAGTTGCAGCAACATTTAGTGATGCCTCTGCTGGAGAAGCGATTGAAATTAATAATCTTGGTGGCTCACTTAAGATTTTAAGTAGAGTAAGTGATAAATTAGTTGGTGATGTAGGTCATCCTATACAATTTGATAGTGCTCAATCACAATGGTATTTGAACGTTGCTGGAACTGCAGAACTTAATACATTATATCCTGCTATAAGTGGAATGGGTGTGGGTGTTGTTGGTGATGCAACATCAAGGACATTTATTACTAGAAAGGCAGACACAAGACCACTTGGTGATAAAGTATATAAATTTAGATACGTTCTTCCTGCAGGTGCTGGTATTTCATCAGCAAGACAACCTTTAACATCATATGTTATTGAAGAATCAAACACTGTAGTTGGCGCAACAAATTCAGAGGTAGCATTACAATTCAGTCCTATTTCTGTGACAATGGGTAATCAATCTGAAATGAGAAATTTCAGATTTCTTAAAAATGCACTTTCTGATGGAACATTTAATTATTTTACTAGTGAAACGCCACATGGTTTAACACTTGGATCAGAAGTAAAAATTAATAATGTAACAAGTTCAGTCAATACAACTGGAGTTGCTAATTCTGGATACAATGCAAAATATACTGTAGTATCTGTTCCCAAAAACAACCAATTTGTTGTTCAAATGGGCACAAATAACCCTGGAACATTTACAAACAATACTTCTCTGAGAAATACAAGTCTTCCAAATTTCAACAGAGTAAAGGCACCTAATAATTATTTTGTATATGATGTCAATACAATTAATGAATATAAAACAGGTGTCTCAGATGGTGTTTACTATTTGACAATCCTTGATGCAACTAATATTCCAGAAATTGCACCATATAATGATAGGTTAAAGTTTGCTTTCTCGCAACCAATTAAAAACCTCTTCCCACAATATGATAGAGATAATCCTAATTCAAATCCAGATTCTGCTGAAGTTTATGCTTCATCACAAACCCTAGGAAATGTTGATATTGATGATCCCAAAAACAGTTTGACAAGATTTGTTGCTTCTCAGGGTCAAATTGACCTTGCAGTTGGTTTTGGTATCACTGATATGGTTTCTACAGGTGTAGGAACAGCACATACTATCTTTACCAAGACTGAGCATGGACTTAACAGAATTACAAAGTTAAGCATTACTGCTGCAGGTGCTGGATATGGTAACAACACAGGAAGTGTTGAGAGTCTTTATAATGCAACACTAAATGGAGGTAATGGTATTGATGCAAGCGCAAGAATTACAGTCAACTCATCTGGTTCTGTAACTGGTGTTGAGGTAATGGATTCTGGAACTAATTACTCACAAGGTGATGTTCTAACAGTTACTGGAATTACAACTTATGCACCTTTCACATCATCTACATTAACTGTTGATAAAATCTATGATAATATTGGAGATACAATAAGAATTGAAAATATCTCATCATTTGAGAGAAAACCATACAATAAATTGTATGAGATTACAGGTATAAGCACAAATAAAGAAATTGAAGTTAAATCAGTAGGTGCAGTGAGTGGAGCATCTACTACAGGAATTGGTGCTACTGTTACCAATGGAGCATTTGGTACTCTTACTGGAATTGGACTTACAGTTGATAATTCATCTTTTGTATATAATGCAACTACTGGTATTGCAACATTTACTACCCTCAAAAATCATGGATTTAGGGCAAATAACCAAATAACAGTAAATGGTGCAAATGAATCGCAATATAATGGTGATTTCATTGTATCACAAATTGTTAGTCTCACTAAATTCTCAGCAAAAATTGGAATTAATACATCTGCCCCATCAATAACAGGCACAGTAAAAGCACTTACTCCAGGATTGATTCCACAACCAGGAATTATTAATCTATTTGATGAAAACTTTGGTGGAAGAGTTCTTAATGTATATGATAATCTTACAGCACAATTAAATTCTCAGGTAGCAAACCTGACAACTGATGAAGTTAACATTGCTAATCTTGCCAATTTTGACTTCAAGATTGGTGAATACATTAGAATTAATGATGAGATTATGAGAATTAAGACATCAGTCACTTCTAATCCAATTAAAGTTTTTAGAGGATTGATGGGAACCAGAACATCTACCCATGTATCTGGTTCTGTTATTAAAAGAATTCTTGTTGAACCAATTGAACTGAGAAGACCATCTATTATTAGAGCATCTGGGCATACATTTGAATATCTTGGATTTGGTCCTGGTAATTATTCAACTGCTTTGCCTGAAAAACAAAACAGACAATTAACTATTAAAGAACAACTATCTTCACAATCATTCAATAGTGCTGGTGGTATCACAGTATTTACTGGAATGAATGATAGAGGTGACTTCTTTGTTGGTAATAAAAAGATTTCATCAAATACTGGTAAAGAAGAAGTATTTGATACTCCTATTCCAACAATTACTGGTGAAGATATCTTCTCAGTTGGTACTGACACTGGTATTGATATCATTAATCCTGCTGAGGTCACTGTATCAAGAACAGTTAAAGTTGAAGGTGGAAATGATGGATCACTTCTATCTCAATTTGATGGACCAGTATTGTTCAATAAAAAGATTACTTCTACCTCATCAGAAGGTATTGAAGCTAACCATGTTTATATTCAAGGAAATGCAAACGTTTCTAGAAAATATTCAGTGGGAATTGCCACACCAACAAACTCTGGAACTGCTGGTGATGTAGTTTGGAAATCCACTCCAGAAGAGGGTTCAAATTGGGGATGGGTATACACCACAGACAATGAATGGTATCCATTTGCAAATATTAGTATCAATAAAGATCAAGACATATATGTCTTTGATGGTGTAGGAGTTGGGACCACAACTCCAGGAACAAATACATTGCAAGTTGGTTCTGGAACTTCATTGATTGCCATCAATAGTGATGGTGGAACTGGTATTGGTATTGGAACCACTGCTAATGGGTATGATATTAGAACTAATGGAATTGGTATTTTTGTTGGTTCTGGAGGAACAATATTTGGAGATGGTAGTGGACTTACTAATCTAACAAATGATAGTCTACTAGAAAATGTTGCTAGTGGTCTGGGAGTTGGTATTCATCCAATAAACAATTTAAATGTTGGTATTGGAACCACTGCATTTGATAATACATATAAACTTCATGTTGGAAGTCCAGGAACAGGTGGAACTGATCTTCTTGTCAACAATGGAGCGCAGTTTATTTCAACAGCAAGGTTTGATGGTGATGTTAACATTAATGGTGCATTATCAATAACCAACTTTAATTTAAATTCTTCAAGTTCAAATGTTATTGCTGGTATAGTAACTGCATCTGAAATAAGAGTTGGAACTGCAGGAAGTGTTCTTACAGTTACTGGAAATGGAGTTGGTATTGGGTCTGAAATTCCTGCTGCCAAACTTGATGTTTCAAGGCAGGCAAGAATACAGTCATCTTATGAACTCCCTGTAACAATAACAAGTAATTCAAATGTTGTTGGAGTTGCCATAACACTTGGAAATACTTTCTTACACACCACCACTGAAAATGTAACTAAATTTGAGTTTACTGGTGCTCCATCTGGTAGTGCTGCATCATTCACTATCAAAATAATTCAAGGAGCAACACCAAGAACAGTTGCTGTAGATAATTTTGAAACCAATGGTGGAGTAAATATTCCAGTTTATTGGCCAGGTGGAGTTATTCCAACTGTTACTAATGTAGCAACTGCAATTGATATCTATTCATATGTCACATTTGATGGAGGATCATCACTCTATGGTGTTGTAGGAGGACAAAACTTCTCATGATAGGTTTCAATCATTTCCGCCAAGTTAATACAAATTTAGATCTTAATGGTCCAACTTTATCTACTCAAAAAACTATCTCAGTAGCTAAAGGTAGTGAAACATCTTTTACAATTTCACCTGCTTTGCCTGATGGTTCTACATCTATTGATTTATCAGCATTAACTTCAGATTTTTCAAATTTCGCATCATCAACCATTTATGATTTAACTGCTAATGGAACATTCACTCTTACAATGGAGTTAGATGGTGCAGCTGGAGGAGTTGGAGGAAGTCAAAATTTTGGAACAGGTGGTAAAGGTGGAAATACAAGAGGAACTATTACTTTTGAATCTGGAGTTACTTATAAACTAGTTCTAGGTTCTAAAGGAGCATTCAATGCTGGTGCAGGAGCAGTTGGTGGAGGTGGATCTTCTTCAGGATTTGGTGGTGGATCTGGTGGTGGATTTACTGGAATATTTAAAACAAGTATATCACAAGAAAATGCACTACTAATTGCTGGTGGTGGAGGAGGGGGTTCTGAGCAGGATGATCCTGATGATGGTGCTAGTAGCTTTAAAAAAGCAAATGGTGGTGATGGTGGAGGATTATCTGGAGGATATATCAAACCTGGTGGAACTGCAAAATTATATAACTGGAAGAGTGGTGTACAAGTTTCTGGTTGGAGCTCCAGCAACCTTTCATCTTTTATGTTTGATGGACGGTTAAATAGGTTTTCAAAGGCAGAAACAAGTGGACGTTTAGTTGATTTTCTAGGATGGAGTAATAGTGGTGATCTCCCTATACTTGAAGGTCCTGTGGAAATTTGGATTGCGTATGCACAATATGGAGGTTATACATTTACAGTAAATGGTGTATCTGTGACTCCAGATACAACTGGATCAGAAGGGGAAGGTGCTTGGGTTAAAATTAGTGATGAACCTGTTAGTAGTTTTAGAGCTACAGCAATACGAGCAGGACTTAATGTTCAAATTGCTGGTGTCAAATCAAACGGAGTATTGTTGCAAACAGATGTGCCATATGTTGAAGGTGATCCAAGAGCTAAAATCAATATCAGAACTTTTTCAGTTTCAGGGTCAGGTGGAACACAATTGAGTGGTGGTGGTGGCGGAAGCACTAACTTTATAGAGTATAAAGGAAGTGATGGTGCTGCACTATTGGGAGGTGCAGGAAATACATTTAACAGCACTGGTGGTGGTGGAGGAGGATATTTTGGTGGTGGAGGTGGAGGTTATGTTGCTTCTACTATTAATGGTTCAGGTGGTGGTGGATCAGGATTTTTTGCTACTACAAATGTTGTTAATGCATATTTTAATGTAGCAACAAACACTGGTGGTGGAGTAGTCAAAATTATTAGTGGTTCTGCAAATAATCGCAGTCAAAAAATTACAGGAATTGCCACAGCACAATTTCCTGAAGGACAATTATCAAGAAATACTAATACTGGAAATATAATTTATAATTGGTATGAAGAAGGTGTTGGACCATTATCTGATGGAACAAATATTGTAGGAACTGCTACTACCATTCTTTCTATATTAAACACATCTTTTGCTGATAATGGTAGAAAGTTTTTCCTTAGAGCAAATTATGAAAATTCTGCATATTTTAAAACAGGAATTGCAAAATCAACTGCTAATGCAGTGAATGAACCATTTGATTCTGAATTGTTTATATTGGGAGCACCACCAAGTATATCAATTATAAGTCAACCTACAAACTCTTCAATTAATAAAAATATTGATACTATATTTTCTGTTACTACAAAAATTCAAAGTAATGAAGATGATAAAACTACTTTTGATTGGCATTATAATGGAGAATCACTAGATTCTCTCAGTGGATTGAGCAATTTGACATCATCAGTGATTAATACTTTTTCTATAGATGGAGCAAGTTCTAATTTAACTATAAGAAATTCTGTTGCTGAGTTGAGTAAAATCAGTTGTGTAATAACAAATACTACAGCATCTCCTTCAACAATATCTACAGAAGAAGTAAACTTTGATGTTAGTGCAACAAATAGATTATTATTTGAAAGATATGGATCATCATCTACTGGTTCCAAAACAACTGTTGTAGAGATTGGTCAAAGAGATCTTGGAAAAATGGGTGCTTTATCATTTAGAGCTAATGCAATTGTAGAAAACAGACTAGTTTGCATTCATGCTCCTGATGAAGATATTGATGTAAAGATTACATTAGGTGGCGCTGCAGGTGCTAGTCGAAATGGTAATAGAGGAGGTCATGGTGGTACATCGGTCTTCAAAACTACTTTAAAGAAAGGTGATGAATATATAATCAAACTTGGTGTTAATTATAATCAGGGTGGTGGACCAAGAGGTGGTGTTGGTGGTGGAGGAGGTATTGCTGCTATCTATCGCAAAGCTAAATTGATTGCTGTTTGTGGTGGTGGAGGTGGAGCTGGAACAAATGGAAGAGGAGGTGATGGAGGAGGTCTTGCAGTTGCTGGAGAAAATGGTCAAGGTTCTGCAGCAGGATTTGGTGGAAATACTATTCGTCAAGGAACAATGCCTACCTATGGAGCTTTTGCTCCAGATGGTGGTGATAGTATTGGTAGTGGTAGAATATCTGGATGCACAATTGGAGGATATTGGAAACAACAAGGAAAATCTCCTTGTGAGGATGTTGGATTAACTCAATTTAGAACAGCTAATGGTGATGTAAATACTGAATCATTTACAATTCAAAGAGGATTTAAATCTGGCACAGGGCATAGAAATAATGGTGGAGATGCTACTGGTAATCAAGGTGGTGGAGGTTCAGGTGGAAGAGGAGGAGGTGCAGCAACAAATAATGGTTCAGGTGGCGGTGGAGCCTCAGGATATGCTAGTGATGAAGTAGAACTTTTAAATAGCACTGTATATAAAACAGGATCAATTTCTGGTGGAAATGATGATGTTGCATTTATTTCTATTGAGGCATTCTCAGAAACAAAAGATCCATCACCATTGATTCCACCAAATTCTGGAACCCCAGATACACTTTTTAGAACAGTTTTCTTTAATGCTTCAAGAAATGGAGGTGATAATAATACAGTCACTTTTACAAAACAAAGTGGCATAGGACCAGATACATTTACTTTTGGTCCAAGTGGGGGAGGAGTTTCTGCTCAGATTTCATTTGGTGCTGTTTATACTAGGACAAGTTTTACAGCATCTGGTGGAAGAGGATTATCTTTCAGATTGGGCACAACAACTGATTCTAAACAACTTCCAGTATTAGAAATAGATGATAATCTTGACAATGATTTTGATGATTTACAAGTATATTCAGACATTGGAGGATTCACTAGTGACTCAAGGTGGGAAGCTAACTGGTAACTATTATAAATAATAAAAACCTGAGGGGATAGTGAACCTCCTAGCTTATGGCTGTAAATAAGAATTTTGTAGTCAAGAATGGAATTGAGGTAGCAACCAATTTAATTGTTGCTGACTCAACCAATAATAGAGTTGGTCTTGGGACAACTGGTCCTGAGACTTTTCTTGACGTCAGAGGTCCTGTTGAGATAAAGGATGGTCCTTCTCAAATTGCTGCTGTTGACATTGCAGGAATCACCACAGTTCGTGAGGATTTCAGTGTAGGTGTTGGTGGCACAGTTATTTTTGCTGATGTTGGTACTGGTAAAGTAGGTTTACTTACTGCTTTACCATCCTTCTCTTTAGATGTTCAATCAAGAGTTGGATCTGCAGATACTGCAGTTGCCAGATTTGGTGGAAATATAGTTATTGATGGAAACATCAATGGTACTTCACTAAATGTTTCAGGTCTAACAACCACAATTGATCTTGGTGTAACTAGAAACTTAAATGTTTCAGGTATAACAACCACCTTTGATCTAGGTGTTACTAGAAACTTTTCATCAACTGGTGTAACAACACTTGCTTCCTCTGGTGGTATCACTACTACTGGTGGTGATCTTTTTATTGGTGGTAACTTAAATGTTATTGGTGATATCACATATGATGAAGTTACTGGTAGAAACATCAACATTACAGGTGTTGCTACTCTTGGAACAGTACAGATTTCATCTGGAATTATAACTGCAACAACTGGAGTTGTTACTTATTTTGGTGATGGTTCAAATCTTACTGGTATTGCTACAGAATTAGTTGCAACTATTGGTATTTCTTCTGGTGGAAATCAGATTGGTTCTGGTGTCACTATGATTGACTTTACTGGAACTAATGCAGTTATTACAGCAACACCAACTATATCTGGTGTATCTACAATAACTATTCAACCTAGTGTTTCACTTGGTTTGGTAATCGCACTTGGTGCTTGATAAATATCTCTAACACTTAAAAAACAATGGCAGAAGCATTTTCAAATAAATTAGTAAGAGCAGCAGGAAGTGTACAAACTTCAACTGGATGCACTATTGGTATTACAACTACTAATATTCTGGGAGTAACCACTGCAGGTCTCAGTGTAGGTGATTTGGTTGATAATCAGAACTTTATTGCTGGAACTAAAATTGCTACCATTGGAGTAGGATCTATATTTGCAAATAGAGATTCAACAAACACTGGATCAAGTTCTGGAAACTCAGTCAAGTTTTTAGGTGTAACCACTGCTTACAGTTCAGCATCTTCAGTTAAATCAATTATTATTGGTGGAACATTTGCAAACAATACTAACAATCAAGTAAGTTTGAGTGTTGTTGTTGAAGATAACAGCACAGGGACTGATGTTGCATTAGCAAGTAAAATTCCTGTTCCTGCTGGAAGTTCATTTGTTATCTCTGACACTGGTAAGACTCTTCTTGAAGGGGATGATAAAGTAAAAATTTATGTTGATGCCAATAATGCAATTGATGTAAGTCTCAGCATTCTTACAGGAGTTAACTAATGGCAGACCGTAACGGATATATTGGAAGGGCACCTGGAGACTCATCTGTTATTGTTTCCAGGCAGACATTTTCTCCCTCAGGAGTTACAACAGATTTTACATTTCTATCAACATATACTGTTGGTTATCTTGACCTTTATATTAATGGTGTAAGATTAATTGAAGGAACTGATTATACTGCAACAGATACGTCTACTATATCTGTTTTAAATGGAGGTGCTGGTGGTGGTGATGTTCTTGAAGCAGTTGCATATAAAGCATTTAATTTAAATGATACAAAAATTGGCATTCAATCAGCAGGAACTCTGATTGGAAGTGTTAACAGTATTAATTTTGTAGGAGCTGGTAACTCTATTTTGTTAAATGGTGGAACCATTGATGTAAGTATTTCTGGTGGTGGTGGATCAGCAGGTGCTGGTGGCACTTGGAGTAATTTTGATGGTGTAACTGGTGTTACAACCACAAAGAAAGTAAAGATACAAAATGATTTAGAAGTTACTGGTGTAACAACATCAACTGGTGGTTTTGAGGGTAATTTAGAGGGTAATGTAACAGGAACTGTATCTGGTAATGCAGGTTCTGCAACTGTTTTAGCATCATCCAGAAACATTGGTGGTGTTGCTTTTAATGGATCTGGAGATATTAACCTTCCTGGAGTCAATCAATCAGGAACTCAAAATACATCAGGAACTGCTGCTGGATTATCTGGTACACCAGACATAACTGTTAGAAATATAATTGGTGTTGGTGCTACACTTTCTGGTCTTTTAACTTATGAAGATGTAACTAATATTGATTCAATTGGTGTTGTTACTGCAAGAAGTGGTGTTCAAGTTGGAGCTGGACAATCTTTTGGTGCTAATGGACCAACCGCAGTCTACTATGGTGACGGATCAAACCTCACCAACTTACCTGCTGCTGGAATTGCAACTGCTGCTGGAACTGCTGCTGGTATTGTTACTACACTTTTCTTAAGTTCTGCACAAGACCATAAGGTAACTGCATCTGGTATTACAACCATCACAGTGTCTGGTGGAACAGAAGCAGATAGTCATACAGTAAGGATTATCAACTCTGGTATTACAACTATAGGATTTAGCACATACTTCTTATTCCCATCAGGATCTACACCCTCACTACCTACTGCAAGTGGAGCAATTAGTTTGATTTCATTCACGGTAAATAGGGTAGGAGCAGGTGGAACACAACTGCTTGCTGGTGCATCACTTAACTTTAGCTGAGGGTAGATAAATGGGAATAGCATTACCCGGAGCAGGTGGGGCAACCAGACAAAGCATGGCATCTGGTGCTCAGGTTATTGATGGTAGTTTGAAGTTTAATAGTGGTTCATCAAATTATTTAAGTAGAACACCAAGTTCTGCATCCAACAGAAAAACCTGGACC
>Ga0209535_1000573_pt1 | contig 26144 bp, 12 predicted proteins | sample LinPmetageLP28_FD_184041 | JGI IMG/M metagenome (GOLD analysis project Ga0209535, IMG submission 184041) | Marine viral communities from the Pacific Ocean - LP-28 (SPAdes) (version 2) | ecosystem: Environmental > Aquatic > Marine > Oceanic | place: Pacific Ocean | collected 2009-08-22
AACAATGAAAGGTAAAAATAAAGATGAGAAGAAAGAAAATCAAGGAGGAACTAACAGCATATGAAATTCTTGAACTATATAAAAAATCAATACGAAAGAATCCTGTCCGTAGACTCAGAATTCCGTTTCGATACGACAAAAACAATCCCAGAGAAAGTAGTATGTTTCTGTTACACTGATGTTATCACCGGATCTAAATTTGAATTTTGGGAAGATGACAAAAGTAATTTTACACCTCACTTTGATTATGACAAAGTTTTACTTGTAAGCTACAACGCAACAGCAGAGTTTGGATCTTACCTAAATATACTTCATGGAAGACCAATTAATATGTGGGACTCCATGGTTGAAACTGCAAGACTATATAAACCAATGCGATCAGGTAAAGGTGCCTTGACACTTCTAACAACAGCAGAAAAGTATGGAATTGAGGATAGACTAACAGAAGTTGAGAAAGCTGAAAATATAGATTTAATTTTAAGAAGAAATAAATTTAGTGAATTACCTTTTGACTACACACTAGCAGAACAAAAACAAATTTTAGAATACTGCTTATCAGATACAGAAGTTTTACGACAAGTTTTTATAAAACAAGTTCAGGACATTGAAGATAAATTAAATTTAAAAACAGACGAAGACTTTGATAAAGAACTTTGGCAGATCTTAAATAGAGGTTATGCACAAGGTTGTGTGAGCCTTGCAGAACGTAATGGTATTCCTGTTGACACTAGACTTATATATAAATTCAATAAATATTGGCCCAATGTTAAAGATGATTTAGTTAGAAAAATTAATAAAGATATTGATGTATTCACAGATGATTTAAAATTTAACCATAAAAAATTTAATGAATTAATTATTAAAAATGGACTTGGTGATAGATGGCCAAGAATGAAATCAGGAAACTACACAACCAATAAAACTAAATTGCAAGATAACCTACACATTGAAGATATTGCAAAATTGAATGAGATTAGAACACTACAAAACTTAACGAAGCTAACATCATATACACCTGGTTTTGATGGTAGAGTTAGAACAAGTTTTAATATGTTTGGAACTATAACTGGCCGTGCTTCACCCTCCTCATCTAGATATCCATTTAGTGCAAGTAAGTGGGCAAGGAATTTTATTAAACCCGCCCTTGGTTCATGGTTAGTGTACTTGGATTATGCTAGTCAGGAACCCGCAATAATGGGTTATCTATCCGGGGATCAAAATAAAATAAGGGCTTATCAATCACAAGATATTTATATTCATACTGCAAAGCTTTTTAATATGGTCCCTGATAATGCAACCAAACAATCCCACCCAGAAGAAAGAGGAATTTTTAAAGTTATAGATCTTGCAAATAATTTTGGTCAAGGTCCTGATGCCGTCGCTAAATCTTTAAAGTGTTCTAGATCCCACGCTAAATTTTTAATGAATAAATATAGAGATATTTTTAAAGTTTATTTTGAATGGCTTAATGGGTTTCTTGAGGCCGGATTATCTAAAGGTTATTTAACAACAAAGTATGGCTGGCAAAGACACATTAGAGATCTGTGGAAGTTTAATAAAGATGGTAAGAAAATTGACATTAGAAGAAGCTTAATGAATTGGCCTATCCAATCACACGGGGCAGAGATCTTAAGAAAAGCTTTAATAGATTTAACCGATGAAAATTTTAAAGTTTGTGGTTTGGTGCATGACGCGGTGTTATTGGAAATACCTGTTCCTGATTTTAATAAAAGAAAAAATGAAGCTAAACAAATCATGGTCAATGCTTCAATAGAAGTTGTTGGAGGCCCTATTAGAGTTGATGAAGAAGTTATAAAATCAAACTATGTTCAAGAACCACAATTCCAAAAAACATTTGATGAGATCATGGAAGAAATTAACACGTACACCCAAAATGAATCAAACGTACACCCAGAATGAGAATACCGCCCCATATAATTAAGAATATAATTATATATTTATTATAATATGATACCCGATAAGAAACATAACAACATGCCATTAGATGAAGAAGATACATTTTATAGTGGCGTTACATTTACAAAGGGACCAATGCACATAAACCACTTCTATGAAATATCTTTATGCGGTGTTAACGCATTAAGATTATACCAATACATAAGAACGATCCAGGGCTTGAGATACCCCGGTAAAATTGAAAACTCTCACCTACCAATTAAAGTTGATAATAAAAAACTCTATGAATGGTTTGGAGTTAACCCGTCTAAGAAATGGGAAGCACTAAACAAACTAGAAAATAAAAAAATTATTGAACTTAAACGTGGTGGTAGAGGAAGATTGCCAACAGTTAGAATAATAGCACCAAAGAAAAAACTAAATTAGACGTACACCTATCTAGGGTATTGTAAAAACAGGTTGTGAGATTTATTATACAAACACATTAGTAATATACTCTTAACCTTGTCTAAATTTTAAGAGAACTTTAAATCCAGGTGCTTATGCCCATTAGTGCCTGGATTTTATTTTTCCGTCCGTTTTAGCCGTATATAAGTGACCGGTATATTTAGAGTAAAGAAATGATTTGTTTATGGATAAAATATTTAGATTAACCTCTAGTGAATACGCAAAACTACTTGATTTATCTAACGAAGCGTTAAGATCAAGACGCAGAAGAAATTTAGAAGATGGAAATTTTATAAAAATTGGAAAAGAATTTTTTTGGAAGACGCCTGTAAGAGGCCGTCCTGACATGGTGTTAGCCACTGCAAATGACCGGGGTCTAAAATATGGAATCCCTGGTTCCAGATCCTTAAAACGTAAAAGACGTAGAGGATCCATGAAGACCGGAGATACAAACTATCACAATGCACCAAATGGTTGGCAACTTGAACAATTAAATCAGGTAAGGGCTCTAGGTAAAATTAGAGATGGTTTAGGTGATGATGTTGTTGACGAATTGTCCCTAGAAATGTTTGAACTAGCAAAGAAGAAATTAGCAAAAAAGAAAGAAAAAGAATTTAAAAAAGAGATGGAAAAAGCACAACGGCCACCAACAGATAGAATAGTTGGCCTTGATTATACGCCCACGAAATATGGAACAAGGTTAAATTCTAGAGGCCTTAAGAATGTAGATGATAATAAACATCAACAGCTTTTAAGAAGAGATAACCAAAAATATACGTCAAAATACGTCTATAAATATGACTATGCGGGAAAAGGCTATTATTCTAATCAATTTGATTTCTCAGACCCGGGTCAAGGTAGCACTAAATTTGGGTCAGGTAATAACAGATATTATGAGGTTGGAGTACCTATTGATGATGGATCTGTATATTTTGATGATAGAGATTTACCACCAGATGACCGTGAGCCAAGATTTGAGAGTAAAGTTCAAGAGAGTATTTGGAGATTAAAAAATAATAAATAAATTCCTGATCCGTGGTTCTTAAATAGCTTTAACTTGTTTAGCGTTAGCAGAATAACATGTCTTGCAGATTGATCCGGTGTTGTATTCATACTCAGAAAACATAATCGTGAAATCTGTCCTTGCAATCTCAGTTCGATCACCACCGCAGAAGATACATCGATCATGGCTCGTGTTCTCAAATACTGATTTATGATTTTCTTTTCCTGTAGAATTGTACCAAGCCATAATTTTTTCTAAAATATTTTTTGTAATAATTTTTTATAATATTTTTTTAATAAAAGATTCATTTTAATTGTTTTATCCACGGATAAGTTTTCTGAGCGACTAACTCTATGAAACAGACAATATATACCTAACTATAAGTTACATCTAACACCACAGGGGAAGTTGCTTTTAAGAGTCCATAGAAGAACGCTAAAGGCTTGGGGCCCGCTATCAAGTACATTCGACCTTGGAAGAATGAGCGGAGCAACAGCGACGCTCTCAGGACGTTTCTCTACCAAAAAAGCGAGTTAAAAATCCGCATAAAGACTCAACTATTTAAAAACAAATTGCATTTATAAATTGAATAAGTGATGATGATGGGTGTTGATTTATTTAAGTTCTATTTTTTCAACGTAAGTGATTTGTAAGTGATTTATAATTGCTTAACTTGACGTGAGTCTAGAAGTAAGTAGTATCAACAGTAATGAGAGGAAATTTTAATAAGCTATTTGATTTGTAATCAATAGGTCCGCGGTTCGACTCCGTGCGGGGGCACCACACAAATCATTTAGTTTCCTAACGTTTCTGATCAGTAGAAAGAAAAATAATGATTAGAACAACAGCGAACGAAGTACATACAAAGCACGTAAGTAGAACTTCCGTAAGTGATTTGTAAGTGATTACGTTTTTATACGATGATCGCGTTCGTCGTATGTTCTGTTTGGTTGTTAATTTTCTTTTTAAATCTAAATTAGAAAACAGACAAGGAACTTATGGGCAAATCAAAAACAAAGTTATTAAGCGATGCAATCTGTCGTGATTTAAATAGATTAGATAAAAGATATTACAAACAAGGAGATTATCCTGGTTTAGAATTTTGGGTTATGCCAAGTGGTGTTAAGACTTGGTTCTTTCAATACAAAGTTAAAGGTAAGAAATATCAGCAGAGAAAAAAGATTGGAAACTATCCTGTAGTTGGAGTTGTTGAAGCAACTAATAGAGCAAAGGTATTAGCAACAAAAATCTATAATGGTGAAGATCCAAAAGAAACAGAGAAAGCCGACATATTAAAGATGCAACTAGGTGAGGTTATCAGGTCCTACTACCAGGAAGAATTAACCACAACTAATCAACATGAACCAACAACAATTAAGAATATAAAAGCAACGTTTGGTCCCTGGATATTTAGAAATACTTATGACAAAGAAATACTTAATCGAGTTGCTAGAGTTGAGGACCTACAATACAAAAAACTTTCTTCAATAACTCCTAAGATGTTTAAGAACTTGTATCAGGTTTGCAGTACCAAATCCCCCACTACAGCTAACAGACTCCAGGAGTATATGCGTAAGATGTGGAATGATTTTGTTAAGACAGATGAAAATCCTTTTGTGATGAAGAAGAAATATAAGAATACTGAGAATATATATTTAGATTTTTTAGACCAAACAGAACTACCTAGAGTGATGGGTATGTTAGTTAAAAAAGATGAGAGATCAGGACGTCTTAATTACAATTACTACAAAGAGAAAAACCTTAACCCCGTTTCATGTTTGTTGTTAGCATTCTTATTGACAACGGGACGTAGACGCGAGGAAGCTTCATCATTAACATGGGCCCAATATAAACAAGGTGTTTCACCAAGGATTGAGTTATTTAAAACTAAAACCTCTAAGAAAAATCAAAAGAAAATATTTAACTTAGGGTCAGATGCCGAGGATATTCTAAACCTGATATCGGTTGACAGATTAAACAACCCTAAGTCAAAGTTCTATTTTCCTATTAACGATCCGCGGAATAAATATATTTTTCCATCTAAAGATTATGGAAGAAAACTGAACGGTGGTAAGTGTAAAACCTTGCATATAGTTGACCCAAAAAAAACCTGGAAGAGTGTTTTATCTATGTCAGGTATTGAACGCCATATGAAGATCCACTCTACCCGTCATACATTTGCAACAAACTTTTATCGTGTTACCAAAGATATAAAAGCATTAGCAGATGCACTTGGAACTACTGAACAGATTGCTTTGAAATATGCAAAACTTGTTAATGAAACAGTTGTAGATGGTATCAATAAAATTAAATTCTTTAATGATGAAAAAACAATACTGAAACAAGTTAATTAACCACGGTCTATATTTGTTCTGTTGATCCGATATCCGTGTTTAATGTATAGTAGGTGTATGGGCAAAGTAGCAAAAGACAAATGGGACAAGGTTATAGAATATTTAACACACAGTAATCGGGACCCAGAAAAAGTATTAAATTTATTAAGAGGCAGTGACCAAGGAAAAGAATCTAATTACGATGTAAATAGAGCTTCTTATTCATTAAATATAATTGCAATAATTACACAAAAACAATTAGACCCACAAAACAAAGGTAAAAGTTTAACTCACATAATTAGACATTGGGTTAAGTCTAAAGACTTTATTCAGTTTTATAATCTTATGAAAAGTGAAGAAAAATTAACCTGGGATAAAGATAAAGTTGAATTATATACAAAGCAATTACAGGACCTGTGGTACAGCAAAGCACAATCTAAAAACAAAGAATATTTTAAAAAGACAGATGGTTATTACATGCTTCAAATGGGTTTTCAAAAAACAACCGGCCTTAGTATGGATCAAGCTAAAAATAGAAACCTTGTTGGAAGTAGATTACACAAACCAAAAGCAAAGGTGATTGAAACAGTTTTTAATAAAATAAAAAAGAGCGAACGATCAAATAAGAAAAAATCTGTAAAAGAATAACCGATGGTACCGGACCATCGTCGGTAATCACTTCCCCGCTATATTGTTAAATAATTCTAATCGATTATTTACAATGTATGAAAACAAAAAACATAATCGAAAAAACCTTAGAGAAATTTGGAGTGGAAAAAGAATTACCTGGCAGAGGTGATCTATCCGAAAAAAATAAATTAATTAAACTTGCTTCTGAAACAGCTAGTGAAGAAAAAGCATTATCTGAGTTTGGGGACATGAAATACAAAGAGGCTCTAGATAGATTTCTAGAAGCTAATCCAGGTAAGACAGAAAAAGATTTCCAAGACATGGTAATTAGGATCCCTCTTAACGATGGTGGATCAGCTAAGATTATAAAATTTTCTGATTACAAAGATCCCGCAGAAAAAGTCAAAGAGATAGATCTAGCAAGCTTATTCACACCAGGAAAAACTCTAGCCTCACTTACAGACTCGGAAAGAGCACAGGTGAATTTACTTTTAAAAATGACATTAGGAAAAAAAGATTAATGAGCTACGACGAAAATAATCCAAACCATAGAAAAGAACTTGAGGCGTATCTTACTAGACCTAAAGCCACACAAGAAGAAGCAAGAGCAACTTGGAACAAACGAGAATCAGAGTTTAATGAAGATAGAAAACAAAAATTAAAAGCGGATAAAGATATAGGAAACAAAAGTATCATAGATCAAGTTGTTGCCTACTCACCTAAGCCCGTTCAACCATATATTCCTGGATTAGAACCAATAACCACCAAACATATTGCTGATACGTTAAACAAGTTTGAAGATCCTGACTTTACCGCACAAGAACTAGAAGATTTTAAAGCTCCCATCAAAAAACAGGACCCGATGATAAATTATGTAAAAAATAATAATGCTAATAATAAAAACCCTGGAACATTTAAAAAGTTAGTTGAAAAAGATGAAAGAGATTTCAAAGATCAAAGAGGAAAAAGATTTATAAATAAAACTTTAAAACCTGTTGAAAGGAATGATAACCCAAAAGGTGTAGCCTTTAATCCAACAACACAATTATTCACAAATAAAGATCGAACAATAGCTTTTAAAACTTATGATGAAGCCGATACATGGAACAAAGCTATAGGAATAAATACAGAACCTAAACCCTATCCAACACAAGCAACACCCGAAATGGTTGGTGCATTAGCCACAAGATTAGAACGAAACGCCCAGATGTCCGGGGGCAAAGGCCCGTTTACAAAGATTGCAGATAACCTTGGTAAGAAAAAACCTATTATTAAAAAACCATTTAAGCCTACTGCTACTAACTACAGCTCTTTCAAAATAGATCCTGTACTACCAATAGATTTTTTTAAACCATCTAAACCTGATCCACAATTAATGGAATTGCAAAGACGTGTGGAGGATAGCTCAAGAAGAAGTAGAGAAGAAAAAATAAGAGAAGCGAATAGTGGTCTTGGTGGTTTGATAGGTGGAGTGCAATTCGATAATGAGTAATACAAAATTCATACGACCTAAAGATGTTGAAGAAATATTTTCAATTAAAACTTCAACATTATCAAAGCAACGTCAGGGAAAATACGGCCTGCCTTATACAGTTGTTGGACGTAAGAAAAATAATAATAGAGGCGGTGTAATTTTATACAACGTGGACGAGGTTAACGATTACCTACATAGGAAAGGTAGGTCTACGCTGTATTAACAGCTTAATAGACAAGGAGATATAACTATGGGCAAATTTAATAAAGAACTAGCAAAGAAAACACAATTAGAAACCATGAGTGGTGATAACGGTCCCGCAGATAGTCAGGGGATTGAAATTAAATCACCTGGTAAAATGTTTTGGTTCACGATCAAAGGTGAAACATATGAAGACCTTACAGAAGTTCAAACTGTAGCTTTACACGATCCAGATGGTTCTCTTTTAGACTATGTTGTTCAAGTAGAAGACAAAGGTTTAAGAGAGAAAATTTTTAACAAAGCAGATGATAGTAACAATACTAAACTACTTATAAGATGTATTAATTGGTTCGGTACAGAGTTTCTTTGGACACCATCAATAAGAACTAAACTATCTAAACAATCTGTATTTAAAGCTATCGATAGAGGTCTAGATGGTAGATGGATCAAGGCTAAATGGAAAGATAATTCAGTTGGTTGGCAATCCTGGTCACATCCTGGAACTGATAAAATTGCTGAGTGGTCCAATATGAATGATGAAGAAATCATAGACCAAGTATTTGATGAGAGAATTATCGAAACCCTCGACCATGAAGCGTTAATCAGGAACGCGGGAGGGAAAATATAATGAAACAGATGGACATGATTGACGAATTAGAAAAAGCTAAGAAATTAGAAAAAGCTAATGAAACAGTTACAGTAAAGAAAGCTGATCTTGAGACAATTATAGAGTCTTTAGATGCATCATATAAAGTTTTTGAAACTACTGAGGAAAGTGAAATTGATTTTATTAAAAATGAATTAATACACGGAGACGCAGAGGATCAAATACATGGTGGGTTTATGCTTATGAACATAGGCACCTGGAATTTAGGAATACCCCTATTAGTCAAGATGCAAGATCAATTGAACCCGGCCAAAAAGAAAGAAACCGTTAAGCCGATTGTACCACCAGAAAAAAAAGTAATTACAAAAGATACTTTTACTAATTGTTTTGGTGAGAAGATTGAGAGGCAAAAATGAGTATTACAACAACAATGAAAGGTAAAAATAAAGATGAGAAGAAAGAAAATCAAGGAGGAACTAACAGCATATGAAATTCTTGAACTATATAAAAAATCAATACGAAAGAATCCTGTCCGTAGACTCAGAATTCCGTTTCGATACGACAAAAACAATCCCAGAGAAAGTAGTATGTTTCTGTTACACTGATGTTATCACCGGATCTAAATTTGAATTTTGGGAAGATGACAAAAGTAATTTTACACCTCACTTTGATTATGACAAAGTTTTACTTGTAAGCTACAACGCAACAGCAGAGTTTGGATCTTACCTAAATATACTTCATGGAAGACCAATTAATATGTGGGACTCCATGGTTGAAACTGCAAGACTATATAAACCAATGCGATCAGGTAAAGGTGCCTTGACACTTCTAACAACAGCAGAAAAGTATGGAATTGAGGATAGACTAACAGAAGTTGAGAAAGCTGAAAATATAGATTTAATTTTAAGAAGAAATAAATTTAGTGAATTACCTTTTGACTACACACTAGCAGAACAAAAACAAATTTTAGAATACTGCTTATCAGATACAGAAGTTTTACGACAAGTTTTTATAAAACAAGTTCAGGACATTGAAGATAAATTAAATTTAAAAACAGACGAAGACTTTGATAAAGAACTTTGGCAGATCTTAAATAGAGGTTATGCACAAGGTTGTGTGAGCCTTGCAGAACGTAATGGTATTCCTGTTGACACTAGACTTATATATAAATTCAATAAATATTGGCCCAATGTTAAAGATGATTTAGTTAGAAAAATTAATAAAGATATTGATGTATTCACAGATGATTTAAAATTTAACCATAAAAAATTTAATGAATTAATTATTAAAAATGGACTTGGTGATAGATGGCCAAGAATGAAATCAGGAAACTACACAACCAATAAAACTAAATTGCAAGATAACCTACACATTGAAGATATTGCAAAATTGAATGAGATTAGAACACTACAAAACTTAACGAAGCTAACATCATATACACCTGGTTTTGATGGTAGAGTTAGAACAAGTTTTAATATGTTTGGAACTATAACTGGCCGTGCTTCACCCTCCTCATCTAGATATCCATTTAGTGCAAGTAAGTGGGCAAGGAATTTTATTAAACCCGCCCTTGGTTCATGGTTAGTGTACTTGGATTATGCTAGTCAGGAACCCGCAATAATGGGTTATCTATCCGGGGATCAAAATAAAATAAGGGCTTATCAATCACAAGATATTTATATTCATACTGCAAAGCTTTTTAATATGGTCCCTGATAATGCAACCAAACAATCCCACCCAGAAGAAAGAGGAATTTTTAAAGTTATAGATCTTGCAAATAATTTTGGTCAAGGTCCTGATGCCGTCGCTAAATCTTTAAAGTGTTCTAGATCCCACGCTAAATTTTTAATGAATAAATATAGAGATATTTTTAAAGTTTATTTTGAATGGCTTAATGGGTTTCTTGAGGCCGGATTATCTAAAGGTTATTTAACAACAAAGTATGGCTGGCAAAGACACATTAGAGATCTGTGGAAGTTTAATAAAGATGGTAAGAAAATTGACATTAGAAGAAGCTTAATGAATTGGCCTATCCAATCACACGGGGCAGAGATCTTAAGAAAAGCTTTAATAGATTTAACCGATGAAAATTTTAAAGTTTGTGGTTTGGTGCATGACGCGGTGTTATTGGAAATACCTGTTCCTGATTTTAATAAAAGAAAAAATGAAGCTAAACAAATCATGGTCAATGCTTCAATAGAAGTTGTTGGAGGCCCTATTAGAGTTGATGAAGAAGTTATAAAATCAAACTATGTTCAAGAACCACAATTCCAAAAAACATTTGATGAGATCATGGAAGAAATTAACACGTACACCCAAAATGAATCAAACGTACACCCAGAATGAGAATACCGCCCCATATAATTAAGAATATAATTATATATTTATTATAATATGATACCCGATAAGAAACATAACAACATGCCATTAGATGAAGAAGATACATTTTATAGTGGCGTTACATTTACAAAGGGACCAATGCACATAAACCACTTCTATGAAATATCTTTATGCGGTGTTAACGCATTAAGATTATACCAATACATAAGAACGATCCAGGGCTTGAGATACCCCGGTAAAATTGAAAACTCTCACCTACCAATTAAAGTTGATAATAAAAAACTCTATGAATGGTTTGGAGTTAACCCGTCTAAGAAATGGGAAGCACTAAACAAACTAGAAAATAAAAAAATTATTGAACTTAAACGTGGTGGTAGAGGAAGATTGCCAACAGTTAGAATAATAGCACCAAAGAAAAAACTAAATTAGACGTACACCTATCTAGGGTATTGTAAAAACAGGTTGTGAGATTTATTATACAAACACATTAGTAATATACTCTTAACCTTGTCTAAATTTTAAGAGAACTTTAAATCCAGGTGCTTATGCCCATTAGTGCCTGGATTTTATTTTTCCGTCCGTTTTAGCCGTATATAAGTGACCGGTATATTTAGAGTAAAGAAATGATTTGTTTATGGATAAAATATTTAGATTAACCTCTAGTGAATACGCAAAACTACTTGATTTATCTAACGAAGCGTTAAGATCAAGACGCAGAAGAAATTTAGAAGATGGAAATTTTATAAAAATTGGAAAAGAATTTTTTTGGAAGACGCCTGTAAGAGGCCGTCCTGACATGGTGTTAGCCACTGCAAATGACCGGGGTCTAAAATATGGAATCCCTGGTTCCAGATCCTTAAAACGTAAAAGACGTAGAGGATCCATGAAGACCGGAGATACAAACTATCACAATGCACCAAATGGTTGGCAACTTGAACAATTAAATCAGGTAAGGGCTCTAGGTAAAATTAGAGATGGTTTAGGTGATGATGTTGTTGACGAATTGTCCCTAGAAATGTTTGAACTAGCAAAGAAGAAATTAGCAAAAAAGAAAGAAAAAGAATTTAAAAAAGAGATGGAAAAAGCACAACGGCCACCAACAGATAGAATAGTTGGCCTTGATTATACGCCCACGAAATATGGAACAAGGTTAAATTCTAGAGGCCTTAAGAATGTAGATGATAATAAACATCAACAGCTTTTAAGAAGAGATAACCAAAAATATACGTCAAAATACGTCTATAAATATGACTATGCGGGAAAAGGCTATTATTCTAATCAATTTGATTTCTCAGACCCGGGTCAAGGTAGCACTAAATTTGGGTCAGGTAATAACAGATATTATGAGGTTGGAGTACCTATTGATGATGGATCTGTATATTTTGATGATAGAGATTTACCACCAGATGACCGTGAGCCAAGATTTGAGAGTAAAGTTCAAGAGAGTATTTGGAGATTAAAAAATAATAAATAAATTCCTGATCCGTGGTTCTTAAATAGCTTTAACTTGTTTAGCGTTAGCAGAATAACATGTCTTGCAGATTGATCCGGTGTTGTATTCATACTCAGAAAACATAATCGTGAAATCTGTCCTTGCAATCTCAGTTCGATCACCACCGCAGAAGATACATCGATCATGGCTCGTGTTCTCAAATACTGATTTATGATTTTCTTTTCCTGTAGAATTGTACCAAGCCATAATTTTTTCTAAAATATTTTTTGTAATAATTTTTTATAATATTTTTTTAATAAAAGATTCATTTTAATTGTTTTATCCACGGATAAGTTTTCTGAGCGACTAACTCTATGAAACAGACAATATATACCTAACTATAAGTTACATCTAACACCACAGGGGAAGTTGCTTTTAAGAGTCCATAGAAGAACGCTAAAGGCTTGGGGCCCGCTATCAAGTACATTCGACCTTGGAAGAATGAGCGGAGCAACAGCGACGCTCTCAGGACGTTTCTCTACCAAAAAAGCGAGTTAAAAATCCGCATAAAGACTCAACTATTTAAAAACAAATTGCATTTATAAATTGAATAAGTGATGATGATGGGTGTTGATTTATTTAAGTTCTATTTTTTCAACGTAAGTGATTTGTAAGTGATTTATAATTGCTTAACTTGACGTGAGTCTAGAAGTAAGTAGTATCAACAGTAATGAGAGGAAATTTTAATAAGCTATTTGATTTGTAATCAATAGGTCCGCGGTTCGACTCCGTGCGGGGGCACCACACAAATCATTTAGTTTCCTAACGTTTCTGATCAGTAGAAAGAAAAATAATGATTAGAACAACAGCGAACGAAGTACATACAAAGCACGTAAGTAGAACTTCCGTAAGTGATTTGTAAGTGATTACGTTTTTATACGATGATCGCGTTCGTCGTATGTTCTGTTTGGTTGTTAATTTTCTTTTTAAATCTAAATTAGAAAACAGACAAGGAACTTATGGGCAAATCAAAAACAAAGTTATTAAGCGATGCAATCTGTCGTGATTTAAATAGATTAGATAAAAGATATTACAAACAAGGAGATTATCCTGGTTTAGAATTTTGGGTTATGCCAAGTGGTGTTAAGACTTGGTTCTTTCAATACAAAGTTAAAGGTAAGAAATATCAGCAGAGAAAAAAGATTGGAAACTATCCTGTAGTTGGAGTTGTTGAAGCAACTAATAGAGCAAAGGTATTAGCAACAAAAATCTATAATGGTGAAGATCCAAAAGAAACAGAGAAAGCCGACATATTAAAGATGCAACTAGGTGAGGTTATCAGGTCCTACTACCAGGAAGAATTAACCACAACTAATCAACATGAACCAACAACAATTAAGAATATAAAAGCAACGTTTGGTCCCTGGATATTTAGAAATACTTATGACAAAGAAATACTTAATCGAGTTGCTAGAGTTGAGGACCTACAATACAAAAAACTTTCTTCAATAACTCCTAAGATGTTTAAGAACTTGTATCAGGTTTGCAGTACCAAATCCCCCACTACAGCTAACAGACTCCAGGAGTATATGCGTAAGATGTGGAATGATTTTGTTAAGACAGATGAAAATCCTTTTGTGATGAAGAAGAAATATAAGAATACTGAGAATATATATTTAGATTTTTTAGACCAAACAGAACTACCTAGAGTGATGGGTATGTTAGTTAAAAAAGATGAGAGATCAGGACGTCTTAATTACAATTACTACAAAGAGAAAAACCTTAACCCCGTTTCATGTTTGTTGTTAGCATTCTTATTGACAACGGGACGTAGACGCGAGGAAGCTTCATCATTAACATGGGCCCAATATAAACAAGGTGTTTCACCAAGGATTGAGTTATTTAAAACTAAAACCTCTAAGAAAAATCAAAAGAAAATATTTAACTTAGGGTCAGATGCCGAGGATATTCTAAACCTGATATCGGTTGACAGATTAAACAACCCTAAGTCAAAGTTCTATTTTCCTATTAACGATCCGCGGAATAAATATATTTTTCCATCTAAAGATTATGGAAGAAAACTGAACGGTGGTAAGTGTAAAACCTTGCATATAGTTGACCCAAAAAAAACCTGGAAGAGTGTTTTATCTATGTCAGGTATTGAACGCCATATGAAGATCCACTCTACCCGTCATACATTTGCAACAAACTTTTATCGTGTTACCAAAGATATAAAAGCATTAGCAGATGCACTTGGAACTACTGAACAGATTGCTTTGAAATATGCAAAACTTGTTAATGAAACAGTTGTAGATGGTATCAATAAAATTAAATTCTTTAATGATGAAAAAACAATACTGAAACAAGTTAATTAACCACGGTCTATATTTGTTCTGTTGATCCGATATCCGTGTTTAATGTATAGTAGGTGTATGGGCAAAGTAGCAAAAGACAAATGGGACAAGGTTATAGAATATTTAACACACAGTAATCGGGACCCAGAAAAAGTATTAAATTTATTAAGAGGCAGTGACCAAGGAAAAGAATCTAATTACGATGTAAATAGAGCTTCTTATTCATTAAATATAATTGCAATAATTACACAAAAACAATTAGACCCACAAAACAAAGGTAAAAGTTTAACTCACATAATTAGACATTGGGTTAAGTCTAAAGACTTTATTCAGTTTTATAATCTTATGAAAAGTGAAGAAAAATTAACCTGGGATAAAGATAAAGTTGAATTATATACAAAGCAATTACAGGACCTGTGGTACAGCAAAGCACAATCTAAAAACAAAGAATATTTTAAAAAGACAGATGGTTATTACATGCTTCAAATGGGTTTTCAAAAAACAACCGGCCTTAGTATGGATCAAGCTAAAAATAGAAACCTTGTTGGAAGTAGATTACACAAACCAAAAGCAAAGGTGATTGAAACAGTTTTTAATAAAATAAAAAAGAGCGAACGATCAAATAAGAAAAAATCTGTAAAAGAATAACCGATGGTACCGGACCATCGTCGGTAATCACTTCCCCGCTATATTGTTAAATAATTCTAATCGATTATTTACAATGTATGAAAACAAAAAACATAATCGAAAAAACCTTAGAGAAATTTGGAGTGGAAAAAGAATTACCTGGCAGAGGTGATCTATCCGAAAAAAATAAATTAATTAAACTTGCTTCTGAAACAGCTAGTGAAGAAAAAGCATTATCTGAGTTTGGGGACATGAAATACAAAGAGGCTCTAGATAGATTTCTAGAAGCTAATCCAGGTAAGACAGAAAAAGATTTCCAAGACATGGTAATTAGGATCCCTCTTAACGATGGTGGATCAGCTAAGATTATAAAATTTTCTGATTACAAAGATCCCGCAGAAAAAGTCAAAGAGATAGATCTAGCAAGCTTATTCACACCAGGAAAAACTCTAGCCTCACTTACAGACTCGGAAAGAGCACAGGTGAATTTACTTTTAAAAATGACATTAGGAAAAAAAGATTAATGAGCTACGACGAAAATAATCCAAACCATAGAAAAGAACTTGAGGCGTATCTTACTAGACCTAAAGCCACACAAGAAGAAGCAAGAGCAACTTGGAACAAACGAGAATCAGAGTTTAATGAAGATAGAAAACAAAAATTAAAAGCGGATAAAGATATAGGAAACAAAAGTATCATAGATCAAGTTGTTGCCTACTCACCTAAGCCCGTTCAACCATATATTCCTGGATTAGAACCAATAACCACCAAACATATTGCTGATACGTTAAACAAGTTTGAAGATCCTGACTTTACCGCACAAGAACTAGAAGATTTTAAAGCTCCCATCAAAAAACAGGACCCGATGATAAATTATGTAAAAAATAATAATGCTAATAATAAAAACCCTGGAACATTTAAAAAGTTAGTTGAAAAAGATGAAAGAGATTTCAAAGATCAAAGAGGAAAAAGATTTATAAATAAAACTTTAAAACCTGTTGAAAGGAATGATAACCCAAAAGGTGTAGCCTTTAATCCAACAACACAATTATTCACAAATAAAGATCGAACAATAGCTTTTAAAACTTATGATGAAGCCGATACATGGAACAAAGCTATAGGAATAAATACAGAACCTAAACCCTATCCAACACAAGCAACACCCGAAATGGTTGGTGCATTAGCCACAAGATTAGAACGAAACGCCCAGATGTCCGGGGGCAAAGGCCCGTTTACAAAGATTGCAGATAACCTTGGTAAGAAAAAACCTATTATTAAAAAACCATTTAAGCCTACTGCTACTAACTACAGCTCTTTCAAAATAGATCCTGTACTACCAATAGATTTTTTTAAACCATCTAAACCTGATCCACAATTAATGGAATTGCAAAGACGTGTGGAGGATAGCTCAAGAAGAAGTAGAGAAGAAAAAATAAGAGAAGCGAATAGTGGTCTTGGTGGTTTGATAGGTGGAGTGCAATTCGATAATGAGTAATACAAAATTCATACGACCTAAAGATGTTGAAGAAATATTTTCAATTAAAACTTCAACATTATCAAAGCAACGTCAGGGAAAATACGGCCTGCCTTATACAGTTGTTGGACGTAAGAAAAATAATAATAGAGGCGGTGTAATTTTATACAACGTGGACGAGGTTAACGATTACCTACATAGGAAAGGTAGGTCTACGCTGTATTAACAGCTTAATAGACAAGGAGATATAACTATGGGCAAATTCAATAAAGAACTAGCAAAGAAAACACAATTAGAAACCATGAGTGGCGATAATGGTCCCGCAGATAGTCAGGGGATTGAAATTAAATCACCTGGTAAAATGTTTTGGTTCACAATCAAAGGTGAAACATATGAGGACCTTACAGAAGTTCAAACTGTAGCTTTACACGATCCAGACGGTTCTCTTTTAGACTATGTTGTTCAAGTAGAAGACAAAGGTTTAAGAGAGAAAATTTTTAACAAAGCAGATGATAGTAACAACACTAAACTACTTATAAGATGTATTAATTGGTTTGGTACAGAGTTTCTTTGGACACCATCAATAAGAACTAAACTATCTAAACAATCTGTATTTAAAGCTATCGATAGAGGTCTAGATGGTAAATGGATCAAGGCTAAATGGAAAGATAATTCAGTTGGTTGGCAATCCTGGTCACATCCTGGAACTGATAAAATTGCTGAGTGGTCCAACATGAATGATGAAGAAATCATAGACCAAGTATTTGATGAGAGAATTATCGAAACCCTTGACCATGAGGCGTTAATCAGGAACGCGGGAGGGAAAATATAATGAAACAGATGGACATGATTGAAGAACTAGAAAAAGCTAAGAAATTAGAAAAAGCTAATGAAACAGTTGCAGTAAAGAAAACTGATCTTGAGACGATTATAGAGGCTTTAGATGCATCATATAAAGTTTTTGAAACTACTGAGGAAAGTGAACTTGAATTTATTAAAGATGAATTCATACACGGTGATGCAGAGGATCAAGTACATGGCGGGTTTATGCTTATGAACATAGGCACCTGGAATTTAGGAATACCCCTATTAGTCAAGATGCAAGATCAATTGAACCCGGCCAAAAAGAAAGAAACTGTTAAGCCGATTATACCACCAGAAAAAAAAGTAATTACAAAAGATACTTTTACTAATTGTTTTGGTGAGAAGATTGAGAGGCAAAAATGAGTATCACAACAATAACAATGAAAGGTAAAAATAAAGATGAGAAGAAAGAAAATCAAGGAGGAACTAACAGCATATGAAATTCTTGAACTATATAAAAAATCAATACGAAAGAATCCTGTCCGTAGACTCAGAATTCCGTTTCGATACGACAAAAACAATCCCAGAGAAAGTAGTATGTTTCTGTTACACTGATGTTATCACCGGATCTAAATTTGAATTTTGGGAAGATGACAAAAGTAATTTTACACCTCACTTTGATTATGACAAAGTTTTACTTGTAAGCTACAACGCAACAGCAGAGTTTGGATCTTACCTAAATATACTTCATGGAAGACCAATTAATATGTGGGACTCCATGGTTGAAACTGCAAGACTATATAAACCAATGCGATCAGGTAAAGGTGCCTTGACACTTCTAACAACAGCAGAAAAGTATGGAATTGAGGATAGACTAACAGAAGTTGAGAAAGCTGAAAATATAGATTTAATTTTAAGAAGAAATAAATTTAGTGAATTACCTTTTGACTACACACTAGCAGAACAAAAACAAATTTTAGAATACTGCTTATCAGATACAGAAGTTTTACGACAAGTTTTTATAAAACAAGTTCAGGACATTGAAGATAAATTAAATTTAAAAACAGACGAAGACTTTGATAAAGAACTTTGGCAGATCTTAAATAGAGGTTATGCACAAGGTTGTGTGAGCCTTGCAGAACGTAATGGTATTCCTGTTGACACTAGACTTATATATAAATTCAATAAATATTGGCCCAATGTTAAAGATGATTTAGTTAGAAAAATTAATAAAGATATTGATGTATTCACAGATGATTTAAAATTTAACCATAAAAAATTTAATGAATTAATTATTAAAAATGGACTTGGTGATAGATGGCCAAGAATGAAATCAGGAAACTACACAACCAATAAAACTAAATTGCAAGATAACCTACACATTGAAGATATTGCAAAATTGAATGAGATTAGAACACTACAAAACTTAACGAAGCTAACATCATATACACCTGGTTTTGATGGTAGAGTTAGAACAAGTTTTAATATGTTTGGAACTATAACTGGCCGTGCTTCACCCTCCTCATCTAGATATCCATTTAGTGCAAGTAAGTGGGCAAGGAATTTTATTAAACCCGCCCTTGGTTCATGGTTAGTGTACTTGGATTATGCTAGTCAGGAACCCGCAATAATGGGTTATCTATCCGGGGATCAAAATAAAATAAGGGCTTATCAATCACAAGATATTTATATTCATACTGCAAAGCTTTTTAATATGGTCCCTGATAATGCAACCAAACAATCCCACCCAGAAGAAAGAGGAATTTTTAAAGTTATAGATCTTGCAAATAATTTTGGTCAAGGTCCTGATGCCGTCGCTAAATCTTTAAAGTGTTCTAGATCCCACGCTAAATTTTTAATGAATAAATATAGAGATATTTTTAAAGTTTATTTTGAATGGCTTAATGGGTTTCTTGAGGCCGGATTATCTAAAGGTTATTTAACAACAAAGTATGGCTGGCAAAGACACATTAGAGATCTGTGGAAGTTTAATAAAGATGGTAAGAAAATTGACATTAGAAGAAGCTTAATGAATTGGCCTATCCAATCACACGGGGCAGAGATCTTAAGAAAAGCTTTAATAGATTTAACCGATGAAAATTTTAAAGTTTGTGGTTTGGTGCATGACGCGGTGTTATTGGAAATACCTGTTCCTGATTTTAATAAAAGAAAAAATGAAGCTAAACAAATCATGGTCAATGCTTCAATAGAAGTTGTTGGAGGCCCTATTAGAGTTGATGAAGAAGTTATAAAATCAAACTATGTTCAAGAACCACAATTCCAAAAAACATTTGATGAGATCATGGAAGAAATTAACACGTACACCCAAAATGAATCAAACGTACACCCAGAATGAGAATACCGCCCCATATAATTAAGAATATAATTATATATTTATTATAATATGATACCCGATAAGAAACATAACAACATGCCATTAGATGAAGAAGATACATTTTATAGTGGCGTTACATTTACAAAGGGACCAATGCACATAAACCACTTCTATGAAATATCTTTATGCGGTGTTAACGCATTAAGATTATACCAATACATAAGAACGATCCAGGGCTTGAGATACCCCGGTAAAATTGAAAACTCTCACCTACCAATTAAAGTTGATAATAAAAAACTCTATGAATGGTTTGGAGTTAACCCGTCTAAGAAATGGGAAGCACTAAACAAACTAGAAAATAAAAAAATTATTGAACTTAAACGTGGTGGTAGAGGAAGATTGCCAACAGTTAGAATAATAGCACCAAAGAAAAAACTAAATTAGACGTACACCTATCTAGGGTATTGTAAAAACAGGTTGTGAGATTTATTATACAAACACATTAGTAATATACTCTTAACCTTGTCTAAATTTTAAGAGAACTTTAAATCCAGGTGCTTATGCCCATTAGTGCCTGGATTTTATTTTTCCGTCCGTTTTAGCCGTATATAAGTGACCGGTATATTTAGAGTAAAGAAATGATTTGTTTATGGATAAAATATTTAGATTAACCTCTAGTGAATACGCAAAACTACTTGATTTATCTAACGAAGCGTTAAGATCAAGACGCAGAAGAAATTTAGAAGATGGAAATTTTATAAAAATTGGAAAAGAATTTTTTTGGAAGACGCCTGTAAGAGGCCGTCCTGACATGGTGTTAGCCACTGCAAATGACCGGGGTCTAAAATATGGAATCCCTGGTTCCAGATCCTTAAAACGTAAAAGACGTAGAGGATCCATGAAGACCGGAGATACAAACTATCACAATGCACCAAATGGTTGGCAACTTGAACAATTAAATCAGGTAAGGGCTCTAGGTAAAATTAGAGATGGTTTAGGTGATGATGTTGTTGACGAATTGTCCCTAGAAATGTTTGAACTAGCAAAGAAGAAATTAGCAAAAAAGAAAGAAAAAGAATTTAAAAAAGAGATGGAAAAAGCACAACGGCCACCAACAGATAGAATAGTTGGCCTTGATTATACGCCCACGAAATATGGAACAAGGTTAAATTCTAGAGGCCTTAAGAATGTAGATGATAATAAACATCAACAGCTTTTAAGAAGAGATAACCAAAAATATACGTCAAAATACGTCTATAAATATGACTATGCGGGAAAAGGCTATTATTCTAATCAATTTGATTTCTCAGACCCGGGTCAAGGTAGCACTAAATTTGGGTCAGGTAATAACAGATATTATGAGGTTGGAGTACCTATTGATGATGGATCTGTATATTTTGATGATAGAGATTTACCACCAGATGACCGTGAGCCAAGATTTGAGAGTAAAGTTCAAGAGAGTATTTGGAGATTAAAAAATAATAAATAAATTCCTGATCCGTGGTTCTTAAATAGCTTTAACTTGTTTAGCGTTAGCAGAATAACATGTCTTGCAGATTGATCCGGTGTTGTATTCATACTCAGAAAACATAATCGTGAAATCTGTCCTTGCAATCTCAGTTCGATCACCACCGCAGAAGATACATCGATCATGGCTCGTGTTCTCAAATACTGATTTATGATTTTCTTTTCCTGTAGAATTGTACCAAGCCATAATTTTTTCTAAAATATTTTTTGTAATAATTTTTTATAATATTTTTTTAATAAAAGATTCATTTTAATTGTTTTATCCACGGATAAGTTTTCTGAGCGACTAACTCTATGAAACAGACAATATATACCTAACTATAAGTTACATCTAACACCACAGGGGAAGTTGCTTTTAAGAGTCCATAGAAGAACGCTAAAGGCTTGGGGCCCGCTATCAAGTACATTCGACCTTGGAAGAATGAGCGGAGCAACAGCGACGCTCTCAGGACGTTTCTCTACCAAAAAAGCGAGTTAAAAATCCGCATAAAGACTCAACTATTTAAAAACAAATTGCATTTATAAATTGAATAAGTGATGATGATGGGTGTTGATTTATTTAAGTTCTATTTTTTCAACGTAAGTGATTTGTAAGTGATTTATAATTGCTTAACTTGACGTGAGTCTAGAAGTAAGTAGTATCAACAGTAATGAGAGGAAATTTTAATAAGCTATTTGATTTGTAATCAATAGGTCCGCGGTTCGACTCCGTGCGGGGGCACCACACAAATCATTTAGTTTCCTAACGTTTCTGATCAGTAGAAAGAAAAATAATGATTAGAACAACAGCGAACGAAGTACATACAAAGCACGTAAGTAGAACTTCCGTAAGTGATTTGTAAGTGATTACGTTTTTATACGATGATCGCGTTCGTCGTATGTTCTGTTTGGTTGTTAATTTTCTTTTTAAATCTAAATTAGAAAACAGACAAGGAACTTATGGGCAAATCAAAAACAAAGTTATTAAGCGATGCAATCTGTCGTGATTTAAATAGATTAGATAAAAGATATTACAAACAAGGAGATTATCCTGGTTTAGAATTTTGGGTTATGCCAAGTGGTGTTAAGACTTGGTTCTTTCAATACAAAGTTAAAGGTAAGAAATATCAGCAGAGAAAAAAGATTGGAAACTATCCTGTAGTTGGAGTTGTTGAAGCAACTAATAGAGCAAAGGTATTAGCAACAAAAATCTATAATGGTGAAGATCCAAAAGAAACAGAGAAAGCCGACATATTAAAGATGCAACTAGGTGAGGTTATCAGGTCCTACTACCAGGAAGAATTAACCACAACTAATCAACATGAACCAACAACAATTAAGAATATAAAAGCAACGTTTGGTCCCTGGATATTTAGAAATACTTATGACAAAGAAATACTTAATCGAGTTGCTAGAGTTGAGGACCTACAATACAAAAAACTTTCTTCAATAACTCCTAAGATGTTTAAGAACTTGTATCAGGTTTGCAGTACCAAATCCCCCACTACAGCTAACAGACTCCAGGAGTATATGCGTAAGATGTGGAATGATTTTGTTAAGACAGATGAAAATCCTTTTGTGATGAAGAAGAAATATAAGAATACTGAGAATATATATTTAGATTTTTTAGACCAAACAGAACTACCTAGAGTGATGGGTATGTTAGTTAAAAAAGATGAGAGATCAGGACGTCTTAATTACAATTACTACAAAGAGAAAAACCTTAACCCCGTTTCATGTTTGTTGTTAGCATTCTTATTGACAACGGGACGTAGACGCGAGGAAGCTTCATCATTAACATGGGCCCAATATAAACAAGGTGTTTCACCAAGGATTGAGTTATTTAAAACTAAAACCTCTAAGAAAAATCAAAAGAAAATATTTAACTTAGGGTCAGATGCCGAGGATATTCTAAACCTGATATCGGTTGACAGATTAAACAACCCTAAGTCAAAGTTCTATTTTCCTATTAACGATCCGCGGAATAAATATATTTTTCCATCTAAAGATTATGGAAGAAAACTGAACGGTGGTAAGTGTAAAACCTTGCATATAGTTGACCCAAAAAAAACCTGGAAGAGTGTTTTATCTATGTCAGGTATTGAACGCCATATGAAGATCCACTCTACCCGTCATACATTTGCAACAAACTTTTATCGTGTTACCAAAGATATAAAAGCATTAGCAGATGCACTTGGAACTACTGAACAGATTGCTTTGAAATATGCAAAACTTGTTAATGAAACAGTTGTAGATGGTATCAATAAAATTAAATTCTTTAATGATGAAAAAACAATACTGAAACAAGTTAATTAACCACGGTCTATATTTGTTCTGTTGATCCGATATCCGTGTTTAATGTATAGTAGGTGTATGGGCAAAGTAGCAAAAGACAAATGGGACAAGGTTATAGAATATTTAACACACAGTAATCGGGACCCAGAAAAAGTATTAAATTTATTAAGAGGCAGTGACCAAGGAAAAGAATCTAATTACGATGTAAATAGAGCTTCTTATTCATTAAATATAATTGCAATAATTACACAAAAACAATTAGACCCACAAAACAAAGGTAAAAGTTTAACTCACATAATTAGACATTGGGTTAAGTCTAAAGACTTTATTCAGTTTTATAATCTTATGAAAAGTGAAGAAAAATTAACCTGGGATAAAGATAAAGTTGAATTATATACAAAGCAATTACAGGACCTGTGGTACAGCAAAGCACAATCTAAAAACAAAGAATATTTTAAAAAGACAGATGGTTATTACATGCTTCAAATGGGTTTTCAAAAAACAACCGGCCTTAGTATGGATCAAGCTAAAAATAGAAACCTTGTTGGAAGTAGATTACACAAACCAAAAGCAAAGGTGATTGAAACAGTTTTTAATAAAATAAAAAAGAGCGAACGATCAAATAAGAAAAAATCTGTAAAAGAATAACCGATGGTACCGGACCATCGTCGGTAATCACTTCCCCGCTATATTGTTAAATAATTCTAATCGATTATTTACAATGTATGAAAACAAAAAACATAATCGAAAAAACCTTAGAGAAATTTGGAGTGGAAAAAGAATTACCTGGCAGAGGTGATCTATCCGAAAAAAATAAATTAATTAAACTTGCTTCTGAAACAGCTAGTGAAGAAAAAGCATTATCTGAGTTTGGGGACATGAAATACAAAGAGGCTCTAGATAGATTTCTAGAAGCTAATCCAGGTAAGACAGAAAAAGATTTCCAAGACATGGTAATTAGGATCCCTCTTAACGATGGTGGATCAGCTAAGATTATAAAATTTTCTGATTACAAAGATCCCGCAGAAAAAGTCAAAGAGATAGATCTAGCAAGCTTATTCACACCAGGAAAAACTCTAGCCTCACTTACAGACTCGGAAAGAGCACAGGTGAATTTACTTTTAAAAATGACATTAGGAAAAAAAGATTAATGAGCTACGACGAAAATAATCCAAACCATAGAAAAGAACTTGAGGCGTATCTTACTAGACCTAAAGCCACACAAGAAGAAGCAAGAGCAACTTGGAACAAACGAGAATCAGAGTTTAATGAAGATAGAAAACAAAAATTAAAAGCGGATAAAGATATAGGAAACAAAAGTATCATAGATCAAGTTGTTGCCTACTCACCTAAGCCCGTTCAACCATATATTCCTGGATTAGAACCAATAACCACCAAACATATTGCTGATACGTTAAACAAGTTTGAAGATCCTGACTTTACCGCACAAGAACTAGAAGATTTTAAAGCTCCCATCAAAAAACAGGACCCGATGATAAATTATGTAAAAAATAATAATGCTAATAATAAAAACCCTGGAACATTTAAAAAGTTAGTTGAAAAAGATGAAAGAGATTTCAAAGATCAAAGAGGAAAAAGATTTATAAATAAAACTTTAAAACCTGTTGAAAGGAATGATAACCCAAAAGGTGTAGCCTTTAATCCAACAACACAATTATTCACAAATAAAGATCGAACAATAGCTTTTAAAACTTATGATGAAGCCGATACATGGAACAAAGCTATAGGAATAAATACAGAACCTAAACCCTATCCAACACAAGCAACACCCGAAATGGTTGGTGCATTAGCCACAAGATTAGAACGAAACGCCCAGATGTCCGGGGGCAAAGGCCCGTTTACAAAGATTGCAGATAACCTTGGTAAGAAAAAACCTATTATTAAAAAACCATTTAAGCCTACTGCTACTAACTACAGCTCTTTCAAAATAGATCCTGTACTACCAATAGATTTTTTTAAACCATCTAAACCTGATCCACAATTAATGGAATTGCAAAGACGTGTGGAGGATAGCTCAAGAAGAAGTAGAGAAGAAAAAATAAGAGAAGCGAATAGTGGTCTTGGTGGTTTGATAGGTGGAGTGCAATTCGATAATGAGTAATACAAAATTCATACGACCTAAAGATGTTGAAGAAATATTTTCAATTAAAACTTCAACATTATCAAAGCAACGTCAGGGAAAATACGGCCTGCCTTATACAGTTGTTGGACGTAAGAAAAATAATAATAGAGGCGGTGTAATTTTATACAACGTGGACGAGGTTAACGATTACCTACATAGGAAAGGTAGGTCTACGCTGTATTAACAGCTTAATAGACAAGGAGATATAACTATGGGCAAATT
>Ga0209535_1000574_pt1 | contig 26138 bp, 43 predicted proteins | sample LinPmetageLP28_FD_184041 | JGI IMG/M metagenome (GOLD analysis project Ga0209535, IMG submission 184041) | Marine viral communities from the Pacific Ocean - LP-28 (SPAdes) (version 2) | ecosystem: Environmental > Aquatic > Marine > Oceanic | place: Pacific Ocean | collected 2009-08-22
GAAACCATTGTCTATCCATTGAACTAATTCTTCAACAGTAGTGCCGAAAAACTCTGCACGTTTGTTTAGAACTGTCATTGCACCTTTGATACGCATTATAAATCTCCTTATGCGGCAGTTTGAATGTAAGGGGTATCCCAACGACCAATGTGGATGTCGGTGTAATAAGAACGATGAAAGTAATCAGTCATTGCATCGTCATCGCAGAACCAACCTTCACCTTTCATTGCAGTAACCATCTCTTCTAGAAATGCAGTCTGCTTAGTACCAGTACCGTAGAACTTTTCTACATGGTACACATTGACTTGCTCATAGTCATCGAACTGTAAAGGACCTTCTTTAACACGAACAACTAAAGAAGAATGGTTGTTGATACCGATAGTAACTTTCATACCAAACTTCTTGGCAACTGCTTTGATAGCAGGAGCAAGTTCTTTTTTCTTTTCTTGTGAAATATACGCCATAATAATAACCTCTCTTTGTGTTTCAATTCATCTTACTTATATAATATAACAGATGTTTGCCACAATGTCAAGGGAAATCCACATAAAAGATGAAATAAAAACCATTGAAAAACAAGGGTTTAGTATTTTTCTTTAAGAAAAGTTAAAAGAAAGTGTAACTCTCATGTCTGAATTATTGTATCCTACATAATGTTCTAACCAAGATGGGAACAGAACTAGTTTACCTGTCTCTGCTGGTATGTTTATAAACTCAACATCGTAATCTGTACTACCTCCTATAGATGGTTCGTACATCTTATGTGCCATGAGCGGATTAGCAAAAGTGATAGGCGCCGCATCTTTATCAGCGTGAAGATAAAATGCTCCACTGATAACCGAGCGTCTATGATTATGTTGCATTATAGTAGAACCTTGCTTTTGAATATTGAACCAACTTCTACCTAATTTCACATCTTTCATATTGATACCGATTTGTTGTGCAAAGGTTCGCACTTCAGATGTGATGACAGACCTTGCTAAAGAAAAAGATGAATGCTCTAAGATGTTAGTTTCAGTCGTGAAGGTGCTTTGTGCTTCTCCATGTAATAGACCATGGTCTTCACTTTCAATATCTAAGCAAACCTGTAGCATATCACTAGTATCAATGCGAGTATCTTTTATGTAAATTGCACTAGGAAAAATAGATAATATATTATTCATCATAACTCTTTAGCGAGTGGAAATATTTTTGCAATAACTTCTGCACAAGTTTCTGCGATTGCCATATGCTCTCGTTGTGTTCCATTTTCTTTTCTTAATTCTATATAATGCATCCAGGAACGTAATGTTCCATTCATATACATTCTAGACATTGTGCAACCTTCTGGTAGAACTGCCCTTGCTTGTTCTTTAGCAATGCCTTGTTCAATCGCCCACTCATATACTTCTTTAGACTTTGCGATAACTTCTTGTTGCTTCATATCCCACATATCTTGTATAGACTGAGGCGCCGCATCAATAGAGTTCTGTCTATTCTTAGGGTCTTGTAATCTAGCACCTCTGCGAACAAATTCTAAATCTGTTGTGGGATCAGCATAGCGTTGACTGAATTCTTGAAAAGAGAAACTACGATGCCGTAAGATTTGTCTTGCGATATCTCTTGTTGTCTCAATCTCTAAACAAGCAGACACCATTTCAAAAGGTGACCAATGTTTATGTTTTGCTAGATACGACAACAGTTTTGCCGATGTGTCTTCATTGAGTTGATTTGATGGGTTAGAAACTCTGGCGCAATAAGCGATAAGTTCTTGTACGTCTTGACCTACATAAAGTTCATTTTCATGTGGTTGACTGTAACTAATTAATCTGACTTTCAATACTGTCTCCATTATATTATAGTACTATGTATATGTGCAATTTTGTCACATCTGTTGTGCCAAATAAACATCAGTAATACTGACGTTTTTGGCGTTTCATTGTATATATAGTTGCGTAAGTTGGGTCACTGATTTACACTTTTCACATAACTAGAAACATAGTATAACACATTTGAGATAGTGTGTCAAGCACTTTGGCGTGCATAGAGGAACAAGATGAAGACTATAACAACATGGATCAAACAATTATTTGAACCTAAACCTAACCAAACAGATATGGTCAGGTTTATAAGAACAGAATTTGCAAACGATACTAAACATTTACAAGATGCTGACTGTATCTCGTATTATCAATCATATTTAAACGGGAGGAGAACCTAATGTCAATAGGTGTAGCATTACATTATAGTTATGAATTTACTTGTGAAATTTGTACAAAAATAAGAGCAGTCTTTTTAGCAGGATTAGTAGCAGTATGTGCGTTTACTGAATCCGCTGGTAGAGCAAGAGCGGCATCTGAATTATCTAGAATGGGATATTATAAAGAAGCAAAAGCATTAATGCTTGGTAAAGAAATATCTCAGGAGGAAAAGATAAATGATTAATATGATTGTAAAATGGTGGAATAATTTAACGATGGATCCCATCGAAAAATATCTATCTAACTCTGCTGACTTAGTAGACCTAGAAAATAGAATGAAAAATCTTAAACGTAAAGGAGTGTGGTTATGATGAAATTTCTAAATAAACTTTTTGCAATCAATTTGTATGAAGGCAATCCTCTACGCTATCGTGAAAATCAATTCACACTAGCAGAGTTAGAAAAGCGTTTAGTAGAAGAAGTGAATGGATATAAAGAAAGATAATTATCTTCTTTTGTTTTTTAGTTCATTTTCGATCCATGCTTTAGCAATATAATTAGTTACTTTTTGTTTAACTAATTTACCAACGTGTTTCCAAACTGAACTGAGATATACATCCGATGCTTCATTATTATCAACAATGATAAAGTTTTTCTGACCAAATAGTGATTGAAACCCACCGATGTTCTTTTGAACTTCATTCCACATTTTTGTAACTTCATCTCTAGCAAGAGTACGCTTTCTTTGTTGATTGCGTTCTTGTGCGACTTCTTCACTAGTGTTTACGAAAATCATATAAGTATCGTAACCTAATCCTTTGAGGGCGCCTGCTTGTTTTTGTATCTTAGAAATATCTTTACCAGTACCATCTATAACTAGACCTAATCTTCCTTTTAGAAAATTTGATTGTCTTGCTTTAGTCATTTCTTTTGCACGACCACGAAGTGCTTGACCTTTATCTGAATAGATATCTTTAGGCACACTCTCCATACCAGCGTCTTTTAGCAACTTCTCAAATATATCATCTGAGTTTACTACTTTAAGACCTCTAGCACCAGTCGTTCTTTTCTGAACATATGACTTACCAGAACCAGGACCACCTGCTAAGAAGAATGCTTTGAAGATGCCGGGATCGTATACACCTTCATTGAGTTCTTTTGCTTGTTCAATAAACAAGTCATCTTTGATATCTGAAAATTTTCTTATCATTCTAACCTCGATATATATGCTATGTTATTATTTATAACTTGACAAATCGTATAAATACTATTATATTATATAAGAGGATGGAAAATGTCAGAATCAGATTACGAAAAGACGCAACGAAAAATAACTCCTAAAGGCGATACTCAATATATTGTTGGTGGTAGTAGACATCAGAACACCACTACAAGAGGTGATGTTATTACTAAGGTTGGGGTCATTAGTCCTGGCGATGTCATGTCGGCGATGATGAAAGATGTGCCGCCTGAAATATCTAGAAAGAATATGAAAGCACTTGACCAACAAGGATATATTGATAGAGAAGCATTAAAGAAAGAAGGTCTCAAGTTTATTTTAGAAGATGAAGTTGATGATGAAGCAACTCATGTCTACTATGGTAATAAGAGATATCCAAAAACATCAAAACTATTTCCTGGTGATGTGATTGAAGTTGTTAAACCTCACGACCGGCGAAAGCACGGATCACTTGCTAGAGTTGTTCATGTAAGAAATTTTGAAAATTACACAATATCTGCAAATTATTTTGAAGGTGACTATATGGGATTAAAAGATGTATTAACAGTGGATGAATATAAAGTAATACGAAGAAATGACGGTTCAATTCCAAGAGACATGAAGAGAGTACGAACAGATATCGTAAAAGAAGATGACGATAACATAGACAAAATATAGTGGATGATATTATGATGAATATTGATTATGTATTTCCTCACCCCATAGGTGAGATGAGTTTACTAGAAAAAGTAGACAATGATAAAATCAAAGAAACAATAGAAAACCTATCATCAGACATAGATGAACATACTGGCGCAAGAGTTTGGGACTGTAAAGTAAAAACATCTTTTGAGAATGATGCCTTGTCAATGGAATTCACAAAACGTCATTCAGACTTTTTAGAAGTAGTTAACGAAGCAGTCAATCAATACATGGTTCAGGTTGGTTGGTACGAACCTTCTAAACCGAATAAAGTTACTCAATGTTGGTGGAACAAGTATGACGAAAGTCATCACTTTCAAGAAGCACATCATCATGGTGTGCATGAAGTCTGTGCAGTTTATTATGTAACAAATGATACTATACCTACTTGCTTTCATAATCCTAACTATTATACAGTACAAAGTCGATATGATAATACTCCTGGTGGAGAAACAGAAGTTACGCAGAGATTGCATGAGAAATTTGCAACGGCAGGAACTTTGATTATATTCCCTGGTTATATGATGCATTCAGTACCATATATTAGAAAAGGTAAATATCAAGATAGTGATTTGATGCAAAAGAATAGAATTACTATTGCCATGAACTTTCATAAATATGAACAAGACTTATTGACAAGAATAGAAGAAGACCCTAATCAAATTCACATAAAGTTCGCCGAATGATTATTGCCATAAAAAGACTTGACAAATGTAAACAACTAGAGTATAGTGTGTAGTATGAGAACATTTAATAACAATTACAACAAACCACGAAAACCTAACTTCAAAGAAAGACCTAGAGATGGTGGTCTAGAAGTTACTGTTCGTAATGGTGACCTTGAGAAAGCACTAAAGATTTTCAAACGTAAAGTTCAGAAGTCAGGTCTTCTCAAAGAACTAAAACAAAAATCATTCTACGAAAAACCGTCTGAGAAAAAGCAACGTAGAAAAAAAGAAGCAGTGAAGCGTTGGCGTAAACTTCAAAAGAAGTTAGAGGACAAATGATAAAAGTTTTATTATCTGTAATTTTTGCTTTACTTATTATAATATGTGTGATATTAATACAAGTACACTATCAAATAAATGATATGATGATGTATCTGGATTCTATCTATCTTGAACTTTCAATATGCGAGGACCTTGGTGATGAATATATTCTACCTACACAATGACCCAAAGCAATGTGCAGAATGGCACGTTGATAAACACGTTTCTAAAATGCTTGTTGAGTACGCTCAACTTATGAGTACCGCTCATAGGGTCTTAGACGGTGAAGAATATACTGCTTATAGTAAGAATAATAGAAAAGTCAAACGCTGGCGTTTGAGTAACCCTAATGAAGAGAATACAATATATAAAGCGTGTCATGTCAATCATCCTAGTGCTATTTGGGTTAGGCAGTCTGTTACTCACTACAAATGGTTGTACGACCTTTGGTGCGAACTGTACAAAGAGTTCCAGTTACGATACGAAAACGAACACCTTAGTTATACGCTACTGCATGAAATACTAAAAACCCCACCTAAGAATATTGCAGATACCTCTTTTGTAGAACCACCACAAGCAATGAAAGAGTTTCCGCAGTGTATGGTTGAAGATGATAGTATCTCTGCATATCGTAATTTCTATATCGAAGCAAAGAAAGGTTTTGCTAACTGGAGAAACAGAGAGGTTCCGTATTGGTATGAATATTCCAACAATCAATCGCAGACTGCTTTATCTATATAAAGCAAAGCACAACGCACAAGACCCTTGGTTCAAAGATTACTGGCAAAAAGTAATTAATTATATGGAAGAACTCAAGCGTAAGCAAATGCACTAACTAAATAATATTATTGGAGTATAATACATAATGCCTACATACAGTTTTATTAATCAAGCAACAGGAGAAGTTGAAGACCACTTCATGTCATTTACTGAACTTGACGATTTTCAAAAAACAAATCCTCACTTAGATAAAGTGATTACTGCTCCTGCGATATTGGGAAGTGTATCCATTAGAGATAAAAGACCTGATGGGTTCAAAGAAGTTATGTCTAAGATAGCAGAAAAGAATCCAGGTTCTAATCTAGACAGTTATCGTTCTAAATCTATTGCTGAAGTAAAGACAAAAAATATTTTACAAAAACATAGGAATAAAAAGAAGTGAGAGAGTTAATTTACGACTTTGCTCAATGGTTATCAACTAAGAGTTATTCGCCTCCTAGAGTAGAATACTATTCGCATATTGCAGGTATGGATAAGTGGGCACCAGTTCAACCTACTGCTAGATTTATGCCTAAGTGGTACAAAGACTTACCTAAGAGAGATACTACTGATGAACAGTTGACAGACCATAAAGAAGGTCAAGCACTCTCAAGAGGTATACCTCATGGCATTCATCCAGACTTTGATACATGGGGTCACACAATCAAAACTTGTCCTGGTATGCAAGATATTCTTACACTAGGTTACACTGTGCCTTTTTGGGCGAACAGTGTTCTTAATACTACTCTAGATGGTAAACAAGTATTAGCACACACTTCTTCAGAAGGTTCTTCTTATAATTACGGTGATCCAGAATATGCTAATGGAGACCATACAAAAATTAAAACACTAGAACCTGACAGTGAACAAGTACGAGCATATCTAATGGGACTAGGTTACACCGCAGAAGATGTAGGTGATTGGCGTAAATTTCATAAGAGAGAAGATATATCTCCTAGTTGGAAGACACATCCTCAGTCTCAATACTCAACAATGATAGATGAGTTACCTGAAGAGTGGTGTACTGCACTTCTTAAATTAGAGACACCATGGAGAATAGTGACGCCCAAAGGTTGGAGTACTCTTTTGATTGATCCTACATTTCAATTTAATGATTGTATGCAGGCAGTTCCTGGAATACTTAATACTGACTATTGGCACGAAAGCAATATGTTCTTTTTTGTTAAGAGAAGAGGTGTGCAGTTTGCTATGACGTTCGGTCAACCTCTAGTTACACATATACCAATTCAGAGAAAGAAGTTACCTCTTGAAATACGATTAGCAAATGATGCTGATGTAGAAAGAGATAGAGAAGCATTCGACCTAATCAATACTCAATGGAGAGGATCGAAGGCATATAGAATAGCAATGAAGACGCTAGGATTTAAGCAAGAAAAAGAGAAAGGGGGTAAGTGTCCGTATAACCACTGATGATGAGATTTGATGACCTTATAAGATGGTGACACATTCAAAAGGAGAACTCATGTCAAGACAACGTAAAAATAAAGTACCAGTTCGTGCAAAGTGTTTAACTAAAACATCATTAAAAAATATTGAACCAATGACAGTCAATCAAAGTAAAACATTTGACGCATTTCAAAATGATAAGAACTTAATGTTGCATGGTTGTGCAGGTACAGGAAAAACATTTATAATGATTTACCTTGCGATGAAAGCAGTGCTTTCAAGAAGAGTAGAACAGACGAAAGTTGTCATCGTGCGTTCTATGTTACCAACAAGAGACATAGGTTTCTTACCTGGTTCGCAGGAAGAGAAAATGTCTGTTTATACAGAACCATATTATTCATTATTCGATGAGTTGTTTCCTGAAGTAGAGAACCCATACGAACTTGCTAAATATCAAGACATACTAGAGTTTATGCCCACATCATATATAAGAGGTATAACATTAAAAGATTCCTATATTATTGTAGATGAATGTCAGAATTTGAACTTTCACGAATTAGATACAATCATTACTAGGGTTGGTCAAAATTCTCGCATCTCATTTTGTGGAGACTTTATGCAAACTGATTTAGTAAAGCAATCAGAGCAAACGGGTATTATCCAGTTTATGGATATTATAAAGAATATGTCTTCTTTCGATATGATAGATTTTACCGAAGAAGACATTGTAAGAAGCGGTCTAGTTAAAGAATACATCTTAGCAAAGAACCGCAAAGAGTACAGAGGGTTATTCGAAAGTGTAGACAAAAAAATGTCACAAAAACTCTGTGCATAAATAATAGGAGGTCAATATGACTACATGGATTAAAGACAGAATTAAAGAAAGAACAAGTTGGGATGGCGCTGGATTAATTATTCTCGGTTGCCTAGTACTGTTCCTGTCACCACTAGCAAAGATTGCCGCAGGTATTGCCATTGCGTGGGGTGCCTGGACAATCATTAAAAAAGGATAAAGTAAAATGGCACAACATAATTTTGGAAACTGCGTTCATAAAGTATTACGACATGAAGGCGGTTATGTAAATCATCCTGATGATCCAGGCGGAATTACAAATTTGGGAGTTACTAAGAAAGTCTATGACGCATGGACTGGAAAAGAAAGTACAGTAGACCAGATGAAAGCATTGAATGACGAAGATGTAAAACCAATCTACGAAGAAAACTATTGGAACAAAATCAAAGGCGATGAACTACCAAATGGTTTAGATTTGTGTATCTTTGACTTTGGCGTAAACGCAGGACCTAGTCGTGCCGCCAAGATGATACAGAAGATGGCAGATACTACTGTTGATGGTGGAATCGGTCCTAATACTATTAAAGCAATTAATGCTCTAGTAAAAAAAGATGGACTTGAAGAAGTTATTAATTTGTATCAAACAAAGCGTCAAGCATATTATGAAAGTCTAAAACACTTTGATACATTTGGTAGAGGTTGGACTCGTAGAAATGAAGATACAACTGCATATGCTCTAGAGATGGCAGAATGGCCAGAGCAATGGAATGAACAGTCGCCAGAAGAAAAAGCAAAAATCAAAGCAGAAGAAGAAGCGGCGAAATAAACACTTGACTTTATTATAACAGTGTGATATAATACTATATTACACTTGAGGATTATGATGTGCTATTTAAACACTTAGAAGAAAAAAAGTTAGTTGAACTAAAAACAATTAACGAGAACAATCGAAGACTGTATGTGACACCAGAAGGTAAACAATATCCTTCAGTCACTACAGTCCTCGGTTGGGACACTAAGCAAGGTATCTTAGAATGGCGTAAGCGAGTAGGCGAAGCGGCGGCGAATAAAATAAGCAGACAAGCATCTGCTAGAGGTAGTCGCTTTCATTATCAGTGCGAAGATTATCTTGATAACAAAGAACCTAAGATAGAAGGTCCTGGTGAGAAGTCAATGTTCACTAGTATAGTGCCTTTTCTTAATAGAATACAAAACATACATCTACAAGAAAAGAGTTTATACTCTGACCACTTGCAGACTGCAGGTCGTGTAGATTGTATTGCAGATTTTGATGGTAGACTATCTATCATCGACTTCAAGACTTCAAGTAAACCTAAATCAAAAGAATGGATTACAAATTATTTTTGTCAAGGTTCTGCTTATGCAGTTATGTATGAAGAACGTACTGGTATACCGATTGATACTATTACTATTCTTATGGCAGTTGAAGGTAATGAAGCACAACTCTTTCAAGTAAAGAGAGATGATTATATCAACAAATATCTTGATATAAGAAATAGATATAGAGATGCAAATGGACATTGATAATGTGCGACTTTTTATCACAGAGATATATAAAGCATTTTTACCAAAAGATATAATACATAAAAGTAGAGAAGACCCTTAGGAGATTAATATGAACACTAAAATATTCTTATCAGGTTGTGTCGTAGTTTGGTCGCTAACTTTCATGGCAGGCCTTGCTTTTGGTGAACCAAAGCAAGACGATAATTCACCAACAGGCGAAATGTTTGGGTTAGAGAAACCAGTATCGTGTACCACAGATGACTATGACGAAATCAAAAAGAAACTACAGAAGTCTCACGGAGAAGTGGGAGTTGTTAGATTTATTTCAGCAGATGGAACTGTTGTTGAAGTATTAGCAAATCCTTCAACAGGAACTTCAACTGTATTAGAATTTCTTGCTAATCGTGAAGTAACTTGTATAATATCTACTGGTGGTGGTGCAGAGTATAATACTAATCTCTTTAAGGGTATTAACCCACCAGGAATTTCCACATAATATAAATATTTGATACGGCAGAAGGAGAATGCTATGCCACCTCGTAATCATAAGCAGTGGTCATCTGCACCACAAGTAGAAGCAATCAGTAGTGCTTGTTATAATAGTTTTGAAATCCATCAACAAGAACAAGATAAAATCTTTTCTAAAGTTTGGGTTCCCATGTGTCACAAATCAGAGATGCCAAATGCAGGTAATTTTAGAACGACACAAATTGCAGGCGTTAATATTATTGCAGTCAATAACGGCGATACAATTAAGTCTTATCTGAATACAGGTAAGATTAATACACCTTCAGGAACAATGACTAGAGTAGAATTCCTAATGAATGATTATAAGGAATTATATACAGAAGTTAAACACGGAGGTATGGTGTGGACAACTCTAAACGAAAACCCCACACAGTCAGTAGAAGAATGGACTGCAGGTGCATTTGATTGTATTGCAGACGCAATCGACACAGAAGAATTAGAAGTCTTTCACTATCATAAGGCAGTGATTAATACAAACTATAAATTGTGGCATGACACAAACAGTGAATTCTATCACGACTTCATGCATTACTTTAATAGAGTATCAGGATTCAACGATGAATATTTCGCTAGAAAGAATATTCCTTTTGATAACGGTCATGTTAATGTTAGTAGTTTTACTGTTAATTATGAAGAGTATTCAGGATTTGAAGATAGAGGGGAATTATCTTTTCCCAATCTGCCGCCCAACCAGTGGTACATGGTTGACCTCTTTCCAGGATTCAACTTTAACCTCCGTGGGAGTGCATATCGTTCAGACGCAGTGACACCACTAGGTCCGAATAAAGTTCTGATTGAGTTTCGTGGATATGGATTGTTAAGTGATACGAAAGAAGAAAGACTAACTCGTATCAATCATCATAATTCTATATGGGGTCCTTTTGGTCGCAACTTGCACGAAGACTTGATTGGTGTTGCTGGTCAAGGTGTAACAATGCGTGAAGGTACAGAAGCAAGAAACATTCTTCATGGTAGACATGAGAACAGTACAATACATGATGAAGTCGGTATGAGACATTACTATAGTGAATGGGGAAAGTATTTAGATATTGATCCATATTTTTCAGAAAAAGTACTTGACAAAGTTGCTTGAGTATGATATAAATAAGATTACAGTTTGTTGATACAATCTGAATGACGGACAGGACGAGGGTGCGATACCCTCCGCCTCCACCATAATTACTTGAGGACAATATGTTTGATAGACTAACAGAGTTTTTTATAAAACTTTTTAAGATACACGAAATTCCACCAGTAAGATATCTATCAGGTGTTGGTAAATCGAGTAATTATGATGGGGGCGAAATAGGATCGACTGACGTAGATAAGAAAGAGTAGAACTGTCGGGTGACTGCGTAATTGGTCAAACACTACAAACGCAAACGATAACTTTGCACATTCAGAATACGCCCTAGCGGCATAATCTGAGGGGTTGGTCACTTACCTTGCAACAGAAAAGTGACACACACACATACACAAGTATGCGTGACACACACATACACACAAGGAGAAATAGTATGAGTAATCCATTCGATTTACGCTTCTCAATGATTGAGAGTGCTAAACAAATTCTAATAGAACAGTATCACACTGACTGTGGACATCTAAAAGAGAAATACTTTGCAGAACTGGAAAGAGGACTAGATGTTCAGTTTCCTGAACTGCCAACATTTCCAACATTCGGAGATATCAGTAACCTGGCAAATGAGATGAACTCTTTCGTTTCACAACGCTAACTAATAATGAGGGGTTGGTCACTTACCTTGCAACAGAAAAGTGACACTTTATTATAGGTGTGTGATGTATAGAATAACTGGTTACTTCAAAAATCATGTTGTAGTGAGATACTACGCTGACAAATATGATGCAATAGATTTCAAAGATACTATAGATGCACACTACCCTTTGAAAGTAACATTTGAACAAGGAGTATATCCAATGAGAACTTTTATTGTGAATTCTTGGAATTCAATTATGAATGCTGACTTTAACCCACTCAGAAACATTCCTGACTTACAGGTACGACATTTAGTATTACAAGTACTTGCTTGGATGTGGTGCATCGTATTTGCTTTTATTGTAGGTAGTTGGACTGCTTTCGGTATTAGTGCAGTAGTTCATGTTCTACTACTTGCCGCAATCGCAATCACAGTAGGAACATTTGAAACTGCCAGACGCAATCCTCAGTACTTCGGTGGACTAGGAAGAGCAAACGGCGGCGAACACGAATAACTTTCACCATAAAAAGACTTGACAATCTAACCTAAATGGAGTATAATCTGTTTATGAATAAATTTTTATTAACTACAATATTATCTGTCGTTTCTTTTTCTGCAAGTGCAGAACCTGTATTGCCAAGTTCAAATCCTGCAATATGTCTTGCTAATAATATTTACCATGAAGCAAAAGGTCAACCTGATGCTGGTCAAGTTGCAGTTGGACTCGTAGTATTGAATAGAGTACAAGATAGTAGATATCCAAACACTGTATGTGAAGTTGTATATGATGCTAGAATGCGAGAGAGTTGGAAAACAAAACAGTATCCAGATTTACCAGACGATGAAAGAAAGTATTATCCTAGAAAACATCAATGTCAGTTTTCATGGTATTGTGATGGTAAAGCAGATAGAATTAGAGATAAGAAATCATATGCAAAGATTTACGCATTAACAATTCGTATCTTAACAGGTAGGTATGATGGATTGATTGAGGGTGCTACACATTATCATGCTCATTATGTCAGTCCTTCATGGAGTAAAACACACACATATGTAGGTCAAATTGCTGACCACATATTTTATAGATGGGACTAATTAATGAATGACGTAGAACCGATGACACCTAAAAGATTTTCTAAGATAGTTGAAGATATTGTTAAAGATAAACAAGTCAATTATATGGATGCAATATTAATTTATTGTGAGAACCATGAACTTGAACCAGAAGATGTTAAGAAGTTTGTCAGTAAGACATTGAAAGAGAAGGTTGCAGTTAATGCTCAAGATTTACATTATCTTCCGAGAACAACTGCAGAGTTACCAGTATGATTTTAAAGTATCAATTTTCTGAAACAAAACGTATATTAGATGATGCAACCATTGCAAAGATTATTGATATGGGTAATTCTAATATTGAACCAGCAAAGATTGATGGTACTGAAGAAGCAATAAAAAACCATCGACTGAGTTCTGTTGCATGGTTCAAAAGAAATGCACAAACTGAATTCTTTTATAAACCTCTACTTCAGATGATATATTTAGAGAATGTTAATAATAAGTGGAACTTTGATTATGATATAATTGAAGACTTGCAGTTTACGAAGTATGAAGGTAGTAAGAAGCAACATTACGACTGGCACGCCGACCAGAGAAGCACTCCCTACTCTTCTAATGACGTATCTAAAGAACTAGCAGGTAAGATAAGAAAGATTAGTTTTTCTATCATTTTAAATACTGATTACACTGGTGGTAACTTTGAGTTTGAAGTGGGGGCACCACACGAAAAAAATAGAACAGAAGTCTTGACACCTAAGTTAGGATGTGCTATAGTGTTCCCTAGTTTTATGTTTCATAGAGTAACTCCCGTAACAGAGGGTACTCGTTATAGTTTAGTAGGATGGATATGCGGCAAACCTTATCGATGAATGAATTTGATGCTTTTAATGTGTACCTTGCTTTCAAGTTACACTTCACGACAGATAGATATGATATAACAAAGACCAGAGGTGCAGTCAAGACAAAAGACGAAACCTTTTATAAAAGGTCTGACCAGTTTAACTTCAAGAGACTTGCAGAAGAGTTTAGTGAAGATGAACTACCAAAGTTTCTGATTGCTAATCATGTAGATGGTAATCGGTGGGGTGGTGCTTTCATTTATGAAGAAGCACTACAAGTATACAATATCTGGAGAGGTCGTTTACAGAGTTTAACAAAGAACTTGACTAATGACCTAGAAGAAATTTGCTCAGAACTTGAAGAAGAGAACATCAACAAGTTCGACAAATGCTTTGTAGTAAAAGATGAGCAACATCCTCTGCTACTACAAATGTATAGTCGTGGCGATGTTAAAATCGAAACGATGCTTATACTAGATGCTATTAACAACTACTTGTCATATTGGGACAAGATGCTCGGTGAAGATTTCTTCTGGAAAGAAGAACGGCGAAAGTTAATCAAATACCGACCTTTTCTTGATTTAGATGTTGACAAATACAAGGTAATAGTGTATAGTAGAATACAGAAATATGATGAAAGTCATATAAATAGTCTTATATCATGTTAACGTGGATAAGATAAACTTATACAACGCAATATAACGTACATACGAGGTAAAAACATATGAGTACATTCGCACAACTAAAGAAGTCTAACGACAATCTTTCCCGTCTACTAACAGAAGTAGACAAAGTAAATACCCCCCAAAAGTCTAATAACAGTAATCAAGATGAACGCTTCTGGCGTCCAGAACTAGATAAGTCTGGTAATGGTTACGCAGTTATTAGATTCCTTCCAGAGAGTGAAGGTGAAGAACTACCATGGGTTCGTATCTTCAATCATGGGTTTCAAGGTCCTACTGGTAAATGGTATATTGAGAATTCTCTCACTACGCTAAATCAGAAAGACCCGGTTGCAGAGCATAACTCTGTACTATGGAACTCTGGTACTGAAGCGAACAAAGACATTGCGAGAAAGCAGAAGCGTAGACTTTCTTATATCGCTAACGTCTTAGTAGTTTCTGATCCTAAGCATCCTGAGAATGAAGGTCAAGTGAAACTGTTCAAGTTTGGTAAGAAAATCTTTGATAAGATTATGGATCAGATGAAACCACAGTTTGAAGACGAAAGTCCTATCAACCCATTTGACCCTTGGAAAGGTACAAACTTCAAATTGAAGATTAGAAAAGTAGAAGGTTTTACTAACTACGACAAATCTGAATTTGATTCCGGATCATCTTTATTCGAAGGTGATGATGCTAAGATTGAAGCATTGTGGAACTCACAATATAAGTTGCAAGAATTTCTTGCATCATCAAACTTCAAGTCTTATGATGAGTTGCAATCAAAACTTAATTTGGTTCTTAACTTAGCAGGAGCATCTCAAGAAAGTTTCACGCCTGCTGATAACTATGTGGCACCAACGCCAACACCAGCAAGTGTGGATAAAGCACCATGGGTAGAAGAAGCGAAATCTACTACACCAGAGGTGACACAATCATCAGGCGATGATGAAGATGATGAAGCAATGTCATATTTCAGTAAACTCGCCAGCGATGACTAACATAACACAATAGGAGCGGAAGTTATTCCATTCATTAGATTACTCTTATACTAGTTTGAGGAAATCTTAGATTTCGTTTGATGAAGAAAGTAACAGTTGTTTAAGAAAAGGAGGACTTACGTCCTCTTTTTTTTATGCCGATATTGAGAACCGTTATAAATAGTATCAACGATTGATATGGTCGCACTTCCCTACAGTATGATATAAGATGTTTAACCTAGCAAGGGGTATTCATGCTGGCAGAACTCGCACTATGCTCGGCGGCATTTAACACAGTTAAAGAATTTGTTCAGAACGGAAAAGAACTTCATCAAATGGGTGAAGGTCTCTTAAACTATTTTGACGCCAAAAGTAATCTGCAGAAAAAAGTAAATAAAGCAAGTGGAGATAAATCCGACTTAGAAGAGTTTCTTGCACTAGAGCAAATCAAAGCACAAGAAGACGAACTGCGTGAACTAATGATTTACACAGGACGTGCTGGTATGTGGCAAGATTGGATTAAGTTTCAAGCAGACGCATCACAGAGAAGAAAAGACCAAGAGAAGGCAGAACTAAGAGCAAGAATACGAAGACAACAACAAATGTATCAATGGTTTGAGATTGGTGTTGCTACTGTTCTTATTACTGTTGGTTGTGTATTTTTATTTTGGTTGTTTTATAAACTATCTACTTAGAAATCAACATTCGTAAGTTGAGTTAAATCTGACTTATGATGTATGTTATTCGTTGAAACAGTTGTAGTACTTGCATTACTAGAGTTGGTACTGTTAATCTGCGTCACGCTTGGTTTTTGTTGATTTGCCAACATTTCTAAAGTTGTTAGTTCGTTATTTTCTGCTTGTGCAGTTTGTAATTTATTTCCTGACTTATTAACTACAACACCATCACCAACTAATTGTGTGTTTGGTGGACCGGTCATAGCACCAGCAGTTGTAATTGGTGCCGCTGGTTCAGGTGCTACAAGACCTAGCGAATCCCTTAACATTTTAATATTCTTTGATGCTTCTTCGAAATTTACTTCACCTGATGCAAGACCTTTAAATTCTATACTTTCTCCACCGAACAATTTTTTAAAGAAACCACCCTCTGCTTTACCACCCATGATTGCTTTTTCGATTGCTGGCACGGCACCTACTAAGTCATCCGCCATATCTTTAATATTAATATCACCGCCATCAAATTTAAGTCCACTTAATTTTGATAATGCACTTTCAATTCTTTCTAGTGCAGTTGCGCCTTTTGTTAGGTCGTCTGCTTTACTAGCAACATTCATCATTTCTGTAATAGGGGACTCACTGCCTGTTAAGAAATTTACTATTTTTGCTCCAGCGTTTGCAAGAGAAGCAACAAGATTACCTGTACCGAATGACATTAGTCCATCTGATAATCCTGACATTACAGTTTTAAATCTCTCTACTTCTGCAGGAGTTGATCCAGGCAAAGATGGAATAGTTAAAAGATTTTTAACATTATCTACTGTAGTTTGTGACCAATCAGAACCTCCAGTAAATTTAGCGATAGCGGCACCTACTCCAGCGACAGTACTACCAATACCAAATGCTACAAGACCAGCAGATATAAATCCCATGTTTGTTGCAAAATCTACTACTTTCTTAAAGTCTATATCTCCAACAGTTACGAGAGTTTTTACATTATCAACAATACTTTGTGCCCATGTAGGATCAGTAAAGTTTGCAAGGGCACCACCAAGACCTCCAACTGCCGCACCAACACCAAAGATAATAAGACCAGCAGATATGAATCCCATGTTGACGGCGAATTTTATTGCCTTAGTAAAATCAATGTCTGCAACTTCAACGAGTTTTTTTACATTATCAACAATAGTTACTGCCCATTTGGGGTCCATAAAATTATTCAATGCTCCTGCTAAACCTGCAACTGCAGAACCAATACCAAAGATAGCAAGACCACCTCCGATTGTTCCTAATGCAAGTGCCGCTATGAATGCATCTGCTAATGATATATCTGCACCTAGTCCAGCGAGTTTCTTGACGTTCTCAACAATACTATCTACAAAATTACTGCTACCAGTAAAGTTTAGAAGTGCTTCAGAGAGACCTGCTACTGCAGAACCTCCTCCAAATATTGCTAGACCACCACCAAGAGTTGTAAGTGCAAAAACAGTTTTCGTTATATCTCCAAGAGAAACTTCCTCGTTTAAACTTGTGAGTGTTAATACTTTGTCTTTTACTTTTTGTGCATCGAAATCTAAGAAACCTGCAAAGGCGGCAACAAGACCAGCGGCCGCACCTGCGGCGGCAACACCAAGCATTGCAAGTTTACTCATTGGTTTTTTCTTATCAACTGCTACTTGACTATTATCAGCAGGACCTGCTATGATAGGCGCACCATCTGGTGCTTCTCTATTCGTTTCTGTTGCTTGTGCCGCACCAAATGCATCAGGTGCAAGTGCGGCCGCAATTTGTTCTAGTAAATCAGTTTGAGGTGCGAGTGTACCTAAGATGTCTTGCAGATATGTTTCCATACTAGCAAGATGCGTAACTTGTGCATCTAACTTGATGCCATTTTCTACTTGCATCTTTTCAATTACATCTGCTAGTGAATTTATATCTGCCATTTTTTAGTTCCTATTTGCTTTTTTTATCAGCGTAAGCATTCGCTCCAAAATAAGCGGCAACCAATGCTGAAATTGCGACAAAGTAAGTTGGGGCGATATCTGCAATCAATCTTGCCGCCACTTCTTGTCCTAGTAATGATGTAATCAAAATACCTGATGGGTAAAATAACATTCCCATCAAAGCAAACCATGTCATAAATCTCATAGCATCTCTTCTCGCATCTGCATCCTCTAGTTCTTTTCGTTTAAATTCAAGATACATCTCTTGTTCGCCTGGTGTTACTTTACCGTCACCATTTGTATCTGCTGGATGAAATCCTGCTTTTTTAATCTCTTCCGTCATGTTGCGTTCCTCTGTCTTTGTTTTTCATTCTCTTCTTGAATATATTGGGTCAACAGAGTAATATATATTTCCCTCTCCCACGGTATCATGTTTTCTAGTTCTGTTAATGAGTATTTATGATGTTGCATCAATGCAAAATTCGTTTGCATATAATTAACTAACTCATCATGCGAGAGGGTTATACTAAAAAATTTTGTAACCCACTTATTTCTCTAGTTTGTTCTTTACCACAAGTACTACACACATAATCTAAAGTAGTAGAAATCTTCGGCATTGATTCCAGATAAGTTCTAATTTTATCAAACTGTTCTGCAGTCATACTTTCGATGAATTCTTTTAACTCTTCTTTAGGTGTAGTCTTAGCATCAATAATATTACCATCACTTTCAATACTTTCAATACAGTTCTGTAGAAAGTTAAAGTTACCATCAACTTTTTCTACATCAACATTACTGAGCGTTTTAATTGTAGGATATTGCATATGAATAGTAATATCATCATTGATTTTAATCTTACTATCAACAAGTTTTGATGCATCATATTTAACATCTGTTAAATTTAGTTGTATGTTTGTTAGACCTTCACAACCTTCTTCTAAACATTTAACTCTAAAGTCAATGCTCTCGCCCACTGACTTTTCTCTTAAACGTAAAAAGATATTCTCTATCTCAAATAGTGGTAATGTATCCATGTCTAATTTTTGAAACGTACAATTATTAATAATCTTTTTAATTGCATTCATCAAATTAGAAGTTCCTGCTTCTTCCATTGCGAGAAGAAGTATTTTCTGTTCTTTAACCAAAAAAGGTCTGAACTTTATGATATCGCCATTATATATTTTTAACTCATATTCTGGTGCATCAATTCTAGGTAGTGCCATAATTATTTCTCCTTAATATTGTCACTTGTTATTATAAACTTATTACTTCATTTCCATTAGGTAATGTAGTATTACCTCCAGAAGAACTTTCAGTTGTAAACAATCCTGTACTAGGATCGTAACTCTTTGTACTTGCAACAAGTCCGTGTGCGCCTACTGACCCCAATCCTTCTGGGATTGTGGTATCTGTCCATTTTCTATATGCCATAGAAACATTCAGTCTTGGAACTTCAGCACCTCCTGCTGAGTATCCAATCTCAGCAACAGTTTTCGGATAGCATTCTTGAAGAGTACACTGATACTTTGCTTTCAACGGTTTACCATTTTGTCCATCATTATCATTTGCATCGAGTGCAAGAATATGAATATCACAAATGTATTCGTTATAAAAATTCATATGTCCGCTGTCTTCATCGTATATTGCTTTTTGCCAAGTATCAAAATATTTTTTAAGTATATAATCTCTATCTATGTAGTAAGTAAAATTTACTGGTGTGTAACTGCGACCATAAGGCATCTCTCTGCCAGGACCATATACTTTATTTAATTTACTATCAATGTTCAATGCTGGTAGTGATGCTACTTCACAATAAAGACTTGTAAGATACATACCATTACTACTTCTATTCAGTTGAGTAAAGTCGCTCATAAGATTACCTTCACCAAACATTGATGATACGCCGTTTCTATTTGCTGACTTTCCTCTAGGTAGTCCCATGACGACCATGTATCTACTCGACTTTGCTAGTCCAGCACCACCTATTCCTTGAACTTCTGCTAAAAAATTGTTTATGCTCATGGTCTCTGCCTCATTTTTCTATTACTATCTAAGTATACTGCTTGTTTACTTTTTCCTCTGAATGATTCCGTTGGTAAGATTGCCGCAACTGTCCAATCATCAGGTGGTATAAAAAGTTTTCTACCTTTGATTACGTCTGTTCTATATTTCTTTACTGCAGGTCTAACTTCTCTGAACCTTGCAAAGTTACTCAGTATCTTCCAGTCTGCACGAATTCTTGTCTGTATGTCTGTATCACCTATTTTAAATCTGCTTAGTTTTTCTAATAGTATAAGTCTTTGAATTGGATGTAAGTAATGAAAGTTTAAAGCACTTATTAGATTACCTTCAAAGTTAAATGGAAGTATTAAAGGAAACTGGTCATAGTATGGCAACTTTGCCTTCGTGACAGGATTCATATAGTTAATCAAATACATTCTTCCTGGTAACAGTCTGTTAGTCAAATTATCAGAATAATCACTCATAAGTTTCTGACCACTGTAAACTGTTCCAACAAGTTGACGCACTTGGTTTTGATACCACTGTGCAGACTTACGCTGGTCTCCAGTCGCCGCTCTGATTTCTTCTAATACTCTTATCTCTGCCATACTAGTATTTATGCTAGTTTAAATGGTCTTCTGTAAGAATTATGAATTCCCACTTCTTATCTTTAGCATATTCTGTTGCCGCTTTCCACTTTGCTTCATTGACACCCCAATTCTTAACTTCAGAGAACCATGCTCTAGTCTTCTTCTTAGGTGTCTTAGATGGAGGTTTTGTGTATTTCTTAGGTTTGACTTCTACTAAGTATGACTTTATTGTACCATTCTTATCTTGAAGTTGCACATAAAAGTCTACAAAGTATCTGTGTATCTTCCTATCTATAGGAGAAACGTAGGGTATAATAGTCTCTTCACTACCCCATTTTAATACACTCGCATTCAAGTCGCACCATTTCATAAATTTACGTTCCCACAAAGAACGATAAATAACATTTGTAGGGTTGCCTTGATATTTCTCTTTATTGATAGGAGAATATCTTCCTTTGTATGCCATGCTAAAATCTCTTATAAATAATCATATAGTATACTATTTATAGGACGGAGACGAAATGAGTTATCTCACTAGACCATCATCATTAAACTCTAACAATCGCTCAGGCAAATTCAACACCGGTGCGAGTAGAAGAGAAGTTCAGAAAACAGGTAGAGTATATGGTACGGAAAATTTAACGTACCCTATTGATATGGGTATTGATGCTGGACCTGAATTAGACAATCATGTTATATTTGATATCTTTTTTGATGAGTCCTCTGCTTTCCAATTAGATGGTAAAAAGGGTGAACCTAAAGCATGGAAAGGTCACACTTCATTAATATCACCAGCGTTAGGAAAAGCAGGTGATGAATTAGGTTCGACTATTGCAAAGGGAGTTAATAATTTTATTGGAGGCGATAAAGCAGATAATGCTGAGAAACCAGGAGTTGTTGCGAAGACAGCACAAAAGGCATTTGCTTCCACTACGAAATTTACTTCTGGTATGTTTGCAGGTGCAAGAAATCTAAAAAAATTGAATTCATCAATCGCTCTTGCAGTTCCTCAGACAATGACTTCAACATCAGCGGCAAACTATACTGAAACAAAACTAGGTGCTATTGCTGGTGCTATTGGACGAGCGGTGACTAGTAATACAGGTGGTGAAGATGGTGCTACACTCGCCGGTCAAAGTGCTAGACTTGTAATGGAATCAGTCGCACAGATACCAGAAATGTTTGGTGTTAATTTAAATAATATAATGGAAGTCACTACCCGAAGAGTTTCAAACCCACACATTGAACAGAGATTTGAAAGTGTAGCATTCAGAGAGTTTTCATTTGTATATGACATGGCGGCAAGGTCTGAAGCAGAAGCAATCGCAATCGATAACATCATTAAGACATTTAGATTTCATATGCATCCAGAACTCATTAAGAGTGGGTTGTTTTATGACTACCCATCTTTGTTTGATATATCTCTTATGTTCAAAGATGAAGAAAATAAGTTTCTACAAAAGATATCATCTTGTTATCTAACAAGTTTCACGACTAACTACACATCGTCTGGTGTTTTTTCTACATTAAGAAATGGTATGCCTACTGAAGTTCAGATTACAATGAACTTTAGAGAGATTGAACCACTACACAAACACAGAATTGCAGAAGGTTTCTAAATGAGTTACTTTAACAGATTTCCAGATATGATATATGATATATCTAAACCAGGTGTCAACGAACAAAAAATCGTTGTCACAAAAGATATTATTCGTAGAGTTAAATTAAAGGGTGGTGTTGCCGATAATATATTTGCATATGACCCTTATGATATTCAAGAAGGTGAGAGACCTGATATTCTCGCACATCAGTTTTATAGTTCATCAAAACTTGCTTGGATTATTCTAGTCACAAATGAAATACATGATGTATATGAAGATTGGCCAAGAACTGAGCGTGAACTTAAAAAGATGATAAACAAAAAGTACACGAATCCCGATGCAGAGCATCATAAAGAAAGACCACAAGCATCCGGTGATACCTCTGTTATGGTTAAAACTACTGCAAATTTCTATGACTTAGTTACTGGTATCGGTACTACTCAAAACTTTGCTAGTATTTCTGTAAGCAATCGTCAATACGAAGACCGTGAAAATGAGAAGAAAAGAACAATTAAAATATTACGACCAGAACTAGTAGGTGATTTTCTAAAAGAGTTTGATGAGATTATAGGAGCATAGTATGGCAAATGTGAAAGGTGGAGGTGAAGTTCAGATACTTGCTTTAGATTTGTATCACCCATATATCAATAACGTGCCAAGCACAAAAAAATCAAAAGACTTCTTAGACTTATTGGATGTATATGCTCAATTCACAATATACGATAGTATACTCACGCCTTTTCAATCTGCAGAAATTTTAATAAACGATAGTAACGACATGGTTCCTGATTACCCTATTATTGGTGGTAATATCTTACATATAAAATATAATGTGAAAGAAGGACCTAAAGAAACTGAAATTAGTCAATACTTCAGAGTTACTAAAGTAAAAAATATTGTTATTAATGAGAGAAAACAGTCATTCACTTTAAATCTAATTAGTGAGGCAGGTTGGCATAATATGCACACATCTCTTAGCACTGCTTTCAAGGGATCGCCTTCAGATATTATTAAAACAGTGTTCGATAATTATATCTATGGTCCTTCTGGTACTAAAAAGAATATTTCTCTTGATGGGTCTGCTGGTAACTTAAAATTAGTTTGCCCTAGATGGAAACCTAGTCAAGTCATTAAGTGGGTTACAGATAAAGCAATAGATTTAGATGATGATATGCCTGGTCTTTTCTTCTTTGAAACTAATACAGGATTTAGATTTCTATCTTTAGCAACTATGCTCGACAAAGGAAAAAATGTACCTATCACCGATACAATGGGTGAGACTAAATCAGATAGAAAAGAAGGAAAATTAACAAAAGGTTATTTATTTAAGATTCCTGGTGTGCCTACTTATGGCGCAGATGGAAAACCTCAATCAGGTATGGTAGGTAGTGAGACTACACAAAATATCGATGACTTCAGAGTATTTACTAGAGCGAATGTTGGAGAAGATGTTGTTAATGGTCACTTGTTTTCTAAACATATAACACATGATATATTTCATAAATCTTTAACTACGAATGAGTATAATTATTTTAAAGAGATGGATGGTGAGTACCCTAAAAGAACCAGACTATCAAATAGTCCACAATACTATGGAGAGGGTCCTGAACCTCACGATCCTAATGTTAAAGTTAGTGTAAGTCCAAGACAATCGAAGATGCATTCTTTAACAAAAAATCAACCTGGAGATAGAACTCTGTGGGCAGATGATTATGGACTTATGAGAAAGCATATGATGAACCAGATTAATGATATGGTTATTTCTAACTTTCAAGTACCAGGTACTAATCTTATTGAAGCAGGTAGACTGCTAGAGTTTAACTATCCTGCAATTAGAAAAATTGAAGGTAATGATGATGTATATCAAAAAAAGTATACTGGACTATATTTAATTAGAGATTGCATTCATATGTTTAAACCTATAGGAAATGCAACCGCAACATATAAAGTAGATATGAATATTGTAAGGGACGGATTCTAATGCGTAGTTTTAAAAATATCAGAGAAAACATTTCTCAACAAGAATTAGACCAAATAGAAAAGTTTGCTGATAGAATATTTGCAAAAGTAGGTATTGATGTAGAGTTTACTAGACATTTTATTGATAGAGTAAATGATGCTCGTAATAAGAAAGATATTACACCAGCAGAACTTACAAGACTATTTAAGCAGACATATAATAAACACGGAAAGAAGATACCTCAATTAGGTCCAGATGCCGAAGGTGTTCTTAAAGATATGAGAACTGATATAAATATGCCATTTGTTCTCAAGTGGGATAAACAGTCGCAAGAGTTTGAACTTATCGCAAAAACAGTAATGCGTAAAAAGGGGTTTAAAACTACAAGTGATGTTTTGTCAGTCTAAATACAAATAAGAGGAATGAGCATGAACCGTAATGTTATGGGATTCGATGGATTCACTTGGTTTCAAGGTGTAGTCGAAGACCACAATGATCCAGAGCAAATAGGTAGAGTAAAAGTTCGTTGTGTAGGTATTCACACTGAAGACAAAGAAACTTTGCCTACTGATGATTTGCCGTGGGCGATGGTGATGATGCCAACTACATCTGCTTCAGTTTCGCAGATTGGACATTCTCCATCAGGACTTCTCAAAGGGTCTTGGGTTATGGGTTGGTTCAGAGATGGTAACAGTTGTCAAGAACCTGTTGTTATGGGGTCCTTTCCTGGATATCCTATGACAAGACCTAATACATCTTTAGGTTTTTGCGATCCAACAGGAACACATCCAGTAGAAATAGAAGAACCTGATACATCTCGTTTATCAAGAGGTGATAGAAATTCAAAACTATTAAAGAAGAAGAACGAACATCTTGCTTCTACTGAACACCCACCTCACCCTATTGCATGGTCTACAGAGAAGTGGACTACAATGTCTAATCCATATAATGCACGTTACCCATTCAATAGAGTTAATCAAACAGAAAGTGGTCATGTTATCGAACTAGATGATACACCAAACGGAGAAAGAATAAACATACAGCATATGTCTGGTAGTTTTATTGAGATGCATCCTGATGGTTCTATAAGAATTTTAAATGAAGGTACACATGAATTACTGATTGAGAAAGACCATAATCAACATACAAAAGGTAACTTTAACATATATGTAAGTGGTACTGCAACTATTAAAGCAGAAGGTAATATCGATATGGAATCGACTAAAGACATTCGTGCTAAGTGCGTGAACTTTAGAGTTGATGCAAGTAGCGTAATTGATTTAAATGGTGGATCAGAAATTGATGCTGATGCACCGATTATTAACTTGAACTAGGAGACTAAATAATGGCAAAGACAGTAAGACAGACAACGACAATACACGAGACAACAAAAAAGGGAACTTCTATTGGTAGACACCCTATAACATCTACAATGAATAAAAGTAAACGTAGAAGTTTTAAAAAATATATAGGACAAGGTAGATAGATGCCAGGAGTTGTACGAGTAGGTGTAGATAGTCATGTAGGTCATCCAAGTCCTACACCAAACCCATTTCATAGAACATCTTATGCTGTTGGTTCACCTAATGTATTTACAAATGGTGCGAAAACAGTTCGTATAGGTGATACAACTTCTTGTGGTGATCCTGCCGCCGCTGGTTCGCCTAACGTGTTTGTGAATGGTATCAAAGTACACAGACTAGGTGATGCTACAGGTGGTCATGGTTCGTGGGTACCAAATAATGCCGCAACTGCATCAGGTAATGTCTTTGCAAATGGCGGAGGTTCTGCACCTGCTACGTTAGGACCTATTACAACTATTACAGCAAATGGGTCGTGTGCCTCATATGACTGGAATGATGGCGTCTGTTTAGATTAGAGGTATAAATAGTAGTATGGCAACGACTGTAACAAGAAAAACTGCTGATTTTAGCGACTTAGACTTCAACTTTACTAGATTGAGTAGTACTAGTGATGTGGCGAAGAAGACTGACGTAGAAGCAGTAA
>Ga0209535_1000575_pt1 | contig 26138 bp, 45 predicted proteins | sample LinPmetageLP28_FD_184041 | JGI IMG/M metagenome (GOLD analysis project Ga0209535, IMG submission 184041) | Marine viral communities from the Pacific Ocean - LP-28 (SPAdes) (version 2) | ecosystem: Environmental > Aquatic > Marine > Oceanic | place: Pacific Ocean | collected 2009-08-22
CTGCGTTAGAGGAGGATGTAATTGTTGTGTTTTTTTCGGATATGCTTGAGCCAAAGTGAAATTTACCGTCGCCAAGATCAATGTTAATAGACATTATATTATCCTACGCTGCTTTGCTGCCCGACATTTGTGCCATTACCCAAGCGTAGCATTTGTCTAAAAATTTAGCACCCGCTGTCGCCTCAATTGTATCCATATCTGTTTTTAAGCGTTTATAATCAATTGTGCCCATATCAATTGTTGGGCTGTTTGTAGCAAAAGCCTCTAAACTTATTTCAACTTCAAACTTTGGTGCGTTGGAATTGTTAGTCTTTCGCAACACTGAGGCATTTACAATTCGGTAGTATGCTCCGTTAAAAGCAATGCCAAACTTACTTTCTGTCTGTGGAATATTATTAGTTATTGCCATTAGTTTGACCCTTTATGAATATTTAACTTCTGCCGCTTGGATATGAGCTACCCATCTTATATTATGTGACGCTTCGCCGGTTACTTGCACTTTCAAAGCATTGTTGCTGTTATCCGCAGATAGAGCCAATCCCCAGTTTGATGTATTTGAAATTACTGTAATTGCGCTATTTGGGACGGTTGTGGTTCCACCATCGTTGACCAATAAACCTTCTATTTTCCACGACCCATAAGCCTGTGCGCCATTTTGCATGCCAACAATAGTTCCGCTAAAGGTCATGCAAGAATCGGTGCCTACTATTACTTGGTTATTAGAACTGGCACTGCTATTGTTAGTGGTCATCGCTTCAGCGGTAGCGTTTGTAGTGTCTGAGCGCAGAATAAACGTACAGCCTTGAGCATCACCATTTGCTGCAAAATAACCGGAAGCTATAGCACACTTACCTATTATATCAGCCCTAGCATCAGTACCTATGGCTATACTGTTTTCTGCATACGCCCAAGCGTCATTGCCTATCGCTATTGACGAAACGCCCGTAGCTTCAGAATCATAACCAAGCGCCGTGGCATAATTTGCATTAGCTAAAGCACTGGCACCGAGCGCAACACTATATGAATAATCGGAAAATGCGCCCTTGCCAATTCCTATTCCTTGAGTGCCAAGTGCCCCTTGGCTATTAGTTCCAATGGCAATCGCAAGTGAGGCATCTCCACCAGCTTTACTATGTCCTATAGCAACAACATCACTGCCACCGCTTGCTCTAGCATAGTGTCCTACTGCAAGTATTCGTTGCTGTGAATCATAGCTATTTGTAGTAGCCATAGCCTCTCTACCAATAGCAATATTATTAGTACCTTTAGCTTCTGAATCTCGCCCAATAGCTATTGAGTCAGCGGAAGTGTAGCCGCTTGGGGGTATAGACTCTGCATTGAGGCCAATAGCTATACTGTTAGTTGATGTTGAAAGAGCAGAAGAACCAAAACTAACACTATCATTTCCTGCAGCCGCGGCCCCATCTCCAATACCTATTGCATTAGTACCTCCTGCCGTTGGTGAAGTTGCCGAACTAGGATTAGCAGCGTATAACTCCGCACCCGCCGCCGCCCAAGTCAAACCGCCAGTATTGCCACTTTGCGCCGATAAAAAATATCCGTTAGTTGGGCTGTTACTGACTTTAAGATTAGCTTCATCAACAATATTATCAGCAATCGTCAATGCACCAGAACCCGTAACCTCGCCGGTATGCGTTGCGTTAGATGTGATTGTTGTAAAGGAAAGGTTGCCCGAGCCGTCTGAAATTAGACTCTGGCCCGACGATCCATCATCGTTCGGTAGTGTAAGCGTGTATGTCGCTCCCGCAGAGTGCGGAGGAGATTTGATCTTTACACCGTGAGAATTGGCTGAACAATTTAGCTGTAATGTGCCGTCGTTGCCGCCAGCACCCTTTACTTCAACAACCCCCGAACCATTAGGCGTTATTTTTACATTTCCATTGCTGGTACTCGTGGTTATTTCACGCGTCTGAACGTCAAGATTACCGCCAAGTTGAGGTGTGGTGTCGTCTACAACATCGCTTAAAATATCTTCGGCGGCGGCTGTAATAAAGACTTCTGCGTTTCCACTTAAAGAAATGGCGGAACCGCTATTAGAGCTTTCGCTAGGAGTTCGGGAAAGCGTGGTCCCACTAGCAGTGTAAGTCCCAAGACCCAGTTCAAAGTTTACACCTTCTTGAATCGTGTATCGAACTTGATCCCCGTTACTTACCCCCGCCACATCAAAACTTTGGAAGCCGGCAAGAGCAGAACCCAACGTTATTGTACCAGTACCCGTGGTACTGGTGGACATTTTTGCCCTGTTCTTTAAAACAGCCATGATCGCACTCGCTTATGCTATGCGGATAATTGCGTTACTCGCGTCCGCCGCTGGAAAAACAATTTGAAAATCACCGGCCGACGACGATTTGTTTGACCCAAAATCTAAAACTACTACGGAGTTAGTGGTTCCCGATGCCGCACCCGCCGTTGTATTGTAGATCAAAGCGCCTCGCGCTGTTATCGTAGCCGACGTAAACGTAAGATCCGCAAAATCCGTCAAGGCCGTAGTTCCTGACGAAGTGGGGGTTACATTCGTTAACGCTCCGCCACCCGCACTATATGTACCCGAGTTACCGACTTCGTTTGAGCTTGTGTAAGCGGTTGTAGCACCGTCAAATGACGCGTTGTTGTCGTACAAGGCGAGTTTAAATGTGTCGCCCGATCCGTTTGTAAAGTTATGTGTAGCAGTCAACAATTCTTTTTTGAAAGACGTACACATGAAGTTTCCACTAAAGGCCATTTAAAGTCTCCTTATCAATTCTGCTAGTTCCGGGTTTCCCGCGTCTTTAAGCGCATTATACACAGTTGTCCTATCGCTGTGAATAGCTTGTCTTAGGTAGTACGCAATGACGGTTTCTAAATGACGAGAAAATGCCTTTGCTTGTTCTTGAAGAGCGGGATGGGCAGAATCCGATATTGAAATAATTTTTTCTACACATTGCTCGGCAAGTTCGTCCGGGGTAAAACCCCGATTATTTGTTGTTCGTACCGAAACGACCGCATCTTTGCGGGGTAAATCAAATGCTGCGGACACCATTATTGTTTTTCCCTTATAACTTTACCGGTACGATATTCGTCTGTAGTTTCTTTAGCTTCGCCCAAGAGTTTAATGCCAAGTATAGATTCTTGGAACCGCATCGTGTACATTTGCATAAGATCCGGCTCTCCTTTCATAAAAATATACGCCTCAAGCAATGCTCCGTATAACAACGCCATTTCTGCGTTTTCGCTCAACCAAGACGTCGTACTATCGGTGCCTTCAGTTATACTTTGAGGCCGGTAAAAATAATGAAGTTCGGCCGTGTATGCCGCATTTGGCGTTGGAGCCATTAAAAAATTATCAATGTCAAACTGACAATAATATTTAGGCTCCCCAGCAATAACCGGATCCGGCGTGTATGTTTGCACAAAACTCGGGTCTTTAAATTCTACAAAAAACTTATCTCCATTTGTTCCGGTCATACTTAACGAAAACGGCGCTAAAAAATCTGACGGAACCTTAATATACTGCGCCGCAATATTTCCCGAATTTGTTGTTGCGGTAACATTCTTTCGAAACAAACTTAATTGAACGCCTTTCAATATGCGTTCTTCCGCCAGCCGTATAAACAAAGGAATGTTAGCGACATACCCCGTTTCTTCATACTCGGTGTAATCTTTTATCGCTTGTTTTAATTGTCCGTATGTCATCGTCATGTTATCACCGTCACACTTCCAACAAGCCCAAATACATTAGGGGAATTAAGCTCCGGGTTTTCTACAAGAGGAACGCCTACATAAACATCTAACGGCTCTACTCTATCCGGTCTAGGATCCTTTAATGCTTGAGCATCAATTACTTTGCGACGAGGCTCTAGTTGCGGCTGTTTAGATTCCCACTCGTCATAACCGACAATCATGCCGGTCCATTCTTTGCGCATCCGGCCCAAAGGATACCGAAAACCAGAACGGTCCGATATTCCATATGCGTTTTTGCCTAATGCGTACTTGCTCATTAATTTATCCGATAGTAGTCTAAACTAGGTTGAACGTTAAATGAAGCGCGGTCCCGATCTTCCGTAGCTGCGCGCTCAAACTCTTCCTCGTACACCGCTTTTAAAAGTTGCACCCGATCCGGCGCCCTTTTAATAGCGATGTAATATGCTAAACCCGCTGCTAAACAAGGGTAAAAACGAAACGGTAATTCCATTGTATTAATTGGAGTATCGGCATCATCCATTCGAACTAACCGATCAAAAATTAAAATGTCCGTACTGTTATTGGGTGCCGGCCAAACTTTTAGAGTGGGGTTTATTTGCCGATCTACAAAAAATTGCGAAACTCGGGATTGAGAACTTTTCGTGGGAATATTAAGGTATTCATCCCGACTAACCCGCTGAATCCCATAATCTACTGAGTCTGTGCGAATCACGGCGGACAACACATCAATAGTGTCGGCGCCCAAAGAATAGTCGGTCTGACCTTGAACTACCGTTACTTGCGTTTGCGTAATTGTCCATTGATTTAACCCACGGTTAGCCCATTCCGCTAACATAAGGTTTAAAGACCGTTTCGCGGTACGAATGTCATAACCAGTTCGAACTTCTAGCCCGCACCGTTCAAACGCTTCTTCTATATATTCTGTGACGTCTAATTCAAACGTCTTCGTACCGGAAACCGCCATAGTTAGCCTCGTTTCTTAGAGCCCGTTTTCTTTACCATGCCGCCGCCGCGCATTTTCTTTACCATGCCGCCGCCGCGCATTTTCTTTACCATGCCGCCACCGCGCATTTTCTTTACCGTTCCGCCACCGCGCATTTTTTTAGGTCGCATTGCCATTTTGAAGTCTCCTATAAAGTTTTTTTCTACAGTCCATTAACTCGTGAGCGTTGTACTCCTTTTTATATGTATCATAGTAGCCGGTTTTAACCAAGTTGTCCGCAGCTTTTTGTACCTTTGACAAACGTTGGACAAAAATCAAACTGTATTCGGTACTGGTCAACGGCTCAAAGTCTATGTCTTGTACAAACTCATTTTCATCGTCCCATGGATGAAAGCCCATCAACCAAACGTCTTTATCAATAAACATGCCGTCTGAAATTACAGTGTTCAAATTATTTAAATAATCATGGAAGTCTTCTCCGGATTTTGTATCCGCAAGATCCACAATTATAGCTAAATCAAAGCCGTCGTCAAACTCCGATATGCACTTATAAAGTGTTTGGTAAGAATCATCGTACTTAAAAAGTATTGCAACACGGTTATCCGCCCACGCTTGCTTGGCATAAGGACATGGCGGCAACCCGTTAAAATACGCATTGGGCTCTTCCAACACTTCCCGGGACCATTTCAGCAATTCTTTTACAATAACCGCCTCTACCGCTTGGTCGAAAAACTCTATGTTCATGCCCGGGACACCGCGCCGTTGGTGTGCTTGCGACGATTAGCCAACACTTTCCCGCACCCCCGAGCCACTACCCCCTTTTTGTTGGGCGGCGGCGGCTTTCTTTTGGCTTTAATTTCTCCCCCGAGGTACGCAAATTTAACTTCAGCGGCTTTGGTGTTTTTGACGTTTGTTTTACCTTTAGCACCTTCTCTTTTTTTCTTCTTAGCCGTTGAAGCTCTTTGAGATTTGGAAAGAGAAGCTGCTTTAGACCGCGGAAGGCATCTATCAGGGTTCTTTTTATCTTTTGAAGTACCGCACTTGCCTTTAATTTTTCCATCCGTTCCAATCCTAACCCAATCTTGTTTTACCCACTCCTTTAATTTGCCCATTATGCTGCCGCCTTTTTCTTTTTACCCTTTGCCCCCTTTGCATAATTAGGGTCTTTGCAATATTTCGATGCAGCCATGTTTGCATATGCCGAAGGGTATGTATCAAACGTTCTTTCCGCCCACGCTTTTCCGGCAGGACAAATTTTACTGCCCTTGCTTTTAGACGAAGACTTTTTGGATTTTTTTGAATACGCCATTAGCATTTCCACCGTTTTCTTGCTTGCCGCAAACGGCTGTTGGGATCTTTCGCCGCTTTTGGAAACTTTTTCATTTGTCCCGCAGAACGGGCACAAAAAGACTTACGACGTTTAGCGTCTTTACTGCCCTTTTTTACTTTACCGGTTACTGCCGTTTTTAATTTAGAGCCGGGATTTTTACGCCTGTAAGCCTTTACGCCCTCTTCAGTCATTCCCGCCCCTTTTTTAGTAGGACGGAAATTCTTTTTGTTGCGCTTTGGCATTTTGTCATCGCGCTTTGACTTCGTTTTTGTTTTAGAAGCCATCTGTAACCCTAACTATAGAATAGAGTTAATGCCGTGACATTGGTTGCAACACTAACATGAATGTCTGAGGTAAACAAAACACCCTCGTCCGGAATATTTACCGAATGCGTTTGAGCTTGTGTAAAATCTAAATCAACCACTGTTGCACCACCATTCCCATCCGTCATGGTAAGTCTTCCCGCGCCTCCGCCCGTTAAAACTTGGACCTGTCGGAGCCGCGCGCGGCCTGTTGCGGCCGCCCCCGTCCCCGTTAGCCGTTTCGCCCTTACGTCTGAATTGGCCATTTACGCCCCCTTATGCAACAAGGTTGCTTGCTTGTTGATACAGAACCGTAACCCTTATTTCGCCCGCATCGGTAGCGCCTGTGCTGGTAAAAGTAAGACGAATATCGGCCGTATTGGAAGTCTCTGCCCAAGTCAAAGCACCTCCCGCTTCCGTTGTAGGATATTTACGTCCTGCGCCTGAAGCTACTGTAATTGATAATGAGTTGATTATAGTGGCATTACCGCCAACGGTATCACCGACACTAAACACACAAGTAGCATTACCCATCGCCGTAGGGCAATCAATCACACAATCAATAATTTGAGATTTTGCAGGGATAACAACGTCTGTAACGTTAGCGGCGGACGCGCCACCCGCTAATGTTGTGCCCGTTGTAAAAGATTGCGCCATTACAACTTGGCCCGTGTTTTTTATATTAGTACCGAGGGACGTGCCCGTGGTTTCTTTTATGGTCCCGGCTTTAATCGGGCCTGAAAAAGTGCTTGTACCCATGTCAATCTCCTGTCTGGGTTTGTCAGACACACCATATGCCTGTCAGGAATATACAAATTATACAGGGGTTTTTTAAAAAAAGAAAGGGGCAACCAAAGTTGCCCCTAGTTACAAGGAGGAAGATATGAATATCCACCCCCCTTATAACACGTTTTATGCTCCGGGTGTACCGAAAACTGAACGCCAATCTGAAACACCAAAACTGTAACGCTCACGAGCCTTAAACCGCATGTTTCCGGTATCAAAGTCACCTTCCATGGCAGTTTTGATAGCCGAACGGTTAAAGTATTTAAACCCGTTTGGCGCATCAGTTTTAATAAAATATGCGTCACTGTCTGTGAGGAAATGGTTTACAACCGCCCCATCAGGCAACATGCCCATATTTTTCATTGCGTTTGTATCGTTATCCGCAGTTCCCGGACGCAGATTTGAGTTTAACACTCGTTCCGCAATAAACTGCAATTCTTTTGGAATGATAAGTTTCATCCCGCGAACCGCAATTTTAAGACCGCGCTCGTCGGTTAGCCCCGCAATGTCAATTAACATTTGCTCTAGGGACGTCTCATTTAAGTCTGCCGCAGTTGCCAAAAGGTTAGTTTGGTTTCCAGACAACGTTGGGTGAGACGCAGAGCAAAGTGCTGCACCGTCGCCAATGGCGCTGGCGCCTGCGGTAAACGCGTTGTTCAACACGGCCGCAGCTTTGATTTGCTTGGTTTGAGACATTGAACGTGCAAGAGCCCGTGTATAACGCGCTGATAAGCGATCATACAAGTTATCTTCCACCGCTTCCTCTGTAATAGAGAAGGCAAGTGCAATAGTCTCATGCGAGTAACGAGCAGTGTAGGTTTCCTGCGCGTCGTCAAAGCTGATGGACGAACCTTCACCTTTCACTGGCGCGGTGGAAAATCCTCCGAGCATAACCTCTTCCTCAAAAGCCCGATCTGAGCTTTCTTCGTCAAAGATTTCTGCATGTTCGTTCTCATAACGATCATATTCCAACCCAAATAACGCATTAAGGCCGGGTTCTAGCTCTTTCGCTAGTTGTGCGCGAGAAATAGCCATATTCTATATCCCTCCTTAAATGCCGGTGGAATCCGCGGTGGTTTGAGAGTCAAACCTACGGGATCCAGCGTTAAAGTGTGCGTTGAAGCGAACGATCATTGGAATGCCTGCGGCGGTAAAGTCGCTATTTCCAGCGTCGTCCATGATGCCCACAATACGAAGCGGTAAAGTCGCTGTGGTATTAATGGTAGAAACGCCTAAAGCAGAATTCGAATTGCCGTTGTCTGTCGAACCTGTGCGCGCGGATGTTCCCAACGAGGCGTTAGCAAAAACAGCAGCTTGTGCAGTAGAACGATCAGTCAAAGTAGCATCCGACGCCACCTTAAACAATTGGTTTGGATTGTCAGCTACAAACGCCTTTACAGGATGGTTTGTATCAACGCTAACCGAACCCGAACCGGGCCAATAGTTGATAAATACCGGTTTCTTTGAAACGGAATCAACATATTCGACACCCATCAGGACACCTAATGCTTGTGTAGTACCGCCGTTAGTAGCGCCAGCACGATCAATAACGCCCGCAGCCAATGGGACTACGATACCGTATTGAAAAATAGCATTAGTGTTGTTGGACGCGATCTCATATTGGGTTACACCCGTTGAGTTTGCACCGCTACCAACTAGCCCGATAGGACGAAGACCGTAGGCAGTTTCTTGATTTGCCATGGATTTTTCTCCTAAATGGGCAGCCCCTATTTACGAGGGCCACCGAAGGTTACACGAGATTGACGATCTGGTTTAGTGATCGTCATGGTTGAATGTGCATTCTCACGCAGCATATCGTGATCCACAGCCTGCATCTGATCCGTATTCCTCTGAGAAAAATACTCGGTTCGTTCTGCCACTGTTTCCAACGGTATTCTTGCGAGAAGCAATCCGCCTACTCCAAATACCCCTTCATATTTCCCTGAATCTACAACAGGCGCCTCAAAATCCGGATATTCGTCTTGGCGAACCAAGGCATACCCTTCTCTAAGTTTCGCACTGATGTTCTTCCGATCATCAAATCCGCGTGTTTCCGCACGAATCCAACGGTGTTTATAGCCCGGAGGCGCAGGGGGAGCATCAAGCATTGACGGGGGAGCCCACGGCTTTCGAGCAGCCGTCTTGTCCCTAGTTTTATTAGCGCGAGGCGCACGTTCTATGCCCTCAAAACGATCTTTCTTCGTTGTATCTGACATATCCGTTAATCCTTCACGTATTTCGCATATTCTTCTAGCGGCACACCCAATTTTTTAGCTATTGCAACTTGGGTCTGGGTGAGTTTGACCCTTCTACTACGCCCAGAAGTGTTGTTTGAGCGGCTTACACCAGCTACCGTCTGAGCGGGCCGTTTGCTGGAACCGAGTTTTTGCGGAAACTCTGTTTGAAGTCTCCGGTCTAGTTCGTTATAGTAGGTATCTTCTTGAGGGTCAAACCCTTCGTCTTCAACCAACCTTTTGTGAATTCCAAACGCGGCAAACGTCATTGCTTCATCTTGCCCAAACCACGAGTTACGGGTTGCCCAATCTTCTGCTTTCGCGTCCGGCCGTCGTACTTGTTGCTGTTGGGCCGCTTGCTGTTGTTGAAATGCTTGTTGTTGGGCCATTTGCTGTTGTTGAGCCGCTTGCGGGTTCTGAGCTTGCCATTGTGCCGCTTCCGTTTCTTGTTTTTTTCGTTGTTGCGCGGCTCGTAATTGTTGGGACCGTCCACTTAATTCATATAATTGACGTTGCGCCGTAATAATTCCGTCCGAGTCACCTACTTCAATAGCTCGTTTTAACGTAGCTTCCGCTTGAGTTGTTTCAATTTCAAGACTTTTGCCAAATTGTTCAATGTAGCCCGTGTCTAGCTGTTGCATCCGAGCTTTTAATTGTGCGGATTCGTTCTGAATTTGTTGAGCTACGCGAACAGCTTCCTTTTCGCGTTTCTCGGCATCACGCATTTTTTTGGTAAGTTGGTTAATTCGTTTCTGGGCGCCCTTTACCTCTTGCTCTTGCTCTGATTCCTCTGGGTCTGACGGAGCAGAAAAGGATTCTGATTGAATTCGAGGTTCTTCCGTAACCTCTATCTCTGTAACTTCCGCCTCGTTAACTTCTTGTTCAAGTTGTTCTGCTTCGGCCATTTAACCCTCCCTACAAACTTATAATATCTTCAGGATCGGAAATAACCCCAAGAATTTCGTCGTCGTTAATAATGCGTACCTCCCCGCCCTCTATCCGAAACCTAGACCCCGCATATCTAGCGAAAATTACCCAATCTCCCGTTTTGCACCACGGACCGTCTGGAAACTTGTCCGCATCTTTGTAACAAAGAGAACCCTGCTTCATCACATAGCCCACTACGGTAGAAACCTGTCCCTCCTCAATAACATTGTCCGGCAAATACAAACCCCCCGAAGTTTGCCCCTTTCCCCGATACGGAAGTACCAACATTCTCCATCCACTCGGAGAAGGCATCCGTTCTAAAAGGCTTTGATCCGCTTTTGTGGGGTCTAAAACGCGTTCCTCTGGTGAAACGTACATTGCTTCAACCCCTGCCTTGGCAGCATCTAAATTTACTGCGGCAGAAATGTTAGTCATCGAATTGCTCCTGTCTTTCTAACAGGCCCGAAAGTTCCTGAGAGATAAAGTTTAAAGCATTAAGTTCGCCCATACATAGCTGATAATGCTCCATGTTCTTAATTCCGTTGTTTTCTAACAAATCAAGAACCATTGTTTTTCGTTCTTTTATAGAACGTTGCACGAATTGTACGACATCAAGGTCGTCCATAGTTGAGTACCGCATGTTATCCTACATCATACGATGTTTATCTAACATGTCTTATATGCGTTTGCTAGAAGAAATTTACGATAACCAGCCATATATTTTGTTTGTTTCTTTTATACGATGACTTAAACCGGTGTACCCACCATTAATTTTGCGGGTCAACCGTTTAATCGCGTTATCGTTTACCCCCTCGTCGCAAATTTTCCACAACTTGTTTTCATCAAAAAACCAAATGGCCGTGTCCATGGCATAATCTTCCTCCAACAACGAAGGATCCGTTAAAACTTCCGGAACACCCATATGGCCAGCAAACGACTTAACGTTATTATAGCCGGTCAATTGCAAAAATCCGCGACCTATGTACAAACCCGCTTTTTCCTTTGTGTCGTTGCCCATCCTGTCAAAGTACACATTTTCCGCTAAAGCTTTAGGGTTTCTTGCGTAGGGTTTAGCACTTTCTTTTGTTGGAAAACGGTTAGGCCAAACTTTCATCATGGCGTCTACACTATAATTAAGGTTTTCTTTAGTGTACCTAAACGTCCCCGATTCATGCACAACTTGACCCAACAAATGCGCGCCACGTTCGGGCGACAGGTCATAATAATTTACAATTCCTCTTGCCGTGTTCGGCCCAAAGGCGCCATCCGGACTACACCCACATTTTTCTTGAAGTATTTTTAACGCTTTAGTCATTTTTGCTATTTCCTTTTAAAGAAGGCTTGCGCTCCACGCACACCGAAACTCGCTGAAATTGCAATTCCAAGGCTGTAAAAATACCAATCTGGCGCTTTAGAGAGTTGTTCAAACCCGCGATCCACCCAACCTTCTGCGCCCGGAATCCAACATAAAATTAATGGAATTGACAAAATAATTACAAACCATTCGTCTTTCCAACTTGATTTGGCGCCTTCCGCCATAATGCGCTCCCAATCTGCAACGCTTGTCTTTTCAGACAATAATATTTTGGCTTTCGCCTTCGCCTCAGTAAGTTTTAACTCCGCTTCCGCAGAGTTTTTGTCCGCTTTTCCTTGTAACCACGATCCCGCAAGGTTTGCTATCGGACCAATCAATGCTTGTATCATTTTTCTAATCCCAAAATATTGTATCAGCGGGAACCATTACGGGTTCACACCAAGCTCTCATTCGAACGCTATACACATAGTTGTTTTGCGCCCACGTTGTATTTGCGGATTGCTCAAGTCGTTTGCTAAAAAAAAACAACGATGAATGTCCCGAAAAAGCATTCCGTCGGTATTTAATGCGGCACCATCCATATTAACTATTAATGCAAAGGCCATAATCATATTTTAGCCCCTCTTTTCTCCAATATGAGTTTTGCCTGTTCTCGAATTAATTCTCTTTGATCTTCTAGCACAAGAAATTGTTTGTCCAAATCAGAGGCTTGAGGGATAGGTATTATATTATTTTCTGTTTCTACAGATTTTAACATTATTTTTCAGAGCCCAACCATACCGCGAAAGCCCCTGTCATAGATCCAGAACATATTGAAATCATTGCACTTTGTTGCGTTGACAGGTCGTCAAGGCTCATTCCCCATTCCAAAACTCGTATGTACATAATAGTCATTACTAGCATCATCAGACGCGGCATAAGACGATACTCCAATATCGTCTTAAAAGTTATAGACATTAGAACCCTCCTTTAAGACCATCTAATATTTCAGACAAACTAGGCCGTTTGTCCTTCTTTTCATAACGGCAATCAAACACCTTCGGACACTCCGAAAAGCTAAGGGTAGGATAATGGTATCCTAACCCGCCGTAACCCGCAGTAAAGCGATATACGCATACTTTTTGGTCATTTACATCCGTAAACCTTTTCCACAAGTGACACTTAACGTGAGTGGGATTGGCTACCCCCGCAAGTGTTACAGTTAGTATTAACGCATTTATCACTGTGTAGCCAACATTATTAAATATATGCCGCCACCTAGCAGGCACAAGATACTTAAACTTAACCCACCTATAGCCATGTTATTCTGTATTTGACGCTTTGCTTCCATTGCACGGTACACCGTTTCTTCTCTTTCTTTACGAATTTGCCTACGCATCCCCAACATTTCGTCGTAAGTGCCCAAACCAAACCTATAATCCAACATAAACTTAATTTCTTTCTCTTTTTCAAGTAAGGTTTTTTTACGGATAATAATATCCAAAGCTTCTTTTTCTATGTTTTCAACGCCATGGGTTCGCTTATCTAACCAAGTAGGGTTTTTGCGTTGAGACTCGGCGCGAGTAATGTCTGCGACTGCGCCATACCATTGACCTAATTGTTGGCTAATGTCGTGCATTTCACGGCCCGCGCCGACCAACATTTTCACGCCTTTAAATGCCGCGTTAGCTGTTGCAAATGCTGTAACAGGGTCGATCATGCCAGTAAAACCCCTTTAAATAAATAGAGAAGGGACTGCCTCTGCCCGCTACTTACCGTTCTAACATTCTGTCCATTTTAGCGTCGAGGGCATCCAACCTAGCAATAACTCGGTCGATGGACGTGTTGCTCTCGACTTTTGTGGAATATTCCTTGGCAAGTTCCTCCCTAGTCCGGTTAAGAAGTATTTGTACACGTTTTAATTCATCATGCTGCGTTTTGGCCCACCAAATTACAAACCCTAAAATTGCCGTTAACCCCGAATTCCAAAGCGCATCTATTTCCATTAGAAAACACCTTTAAATCTTTGGGGACGAGCTATGGGACTAAAACCCTTTACCATACCACCTTTTGCCATCTTTTTCGGTTTTCTCGCTTTGTTTAACGCTATCGCCACCGCCTGCTTTTGCGGGCGACCCTCCGATTTTAACTTTCGGATGTTGCTGCTTACCGTAGCCGGATTAGAACCTCTGCGTAATGGCATTTTAACACGAAGAAAAATTTCCGCCGCGTAACATTGCACCCATGCCGCGAGACGTTCCCATGGTTTTTATACCCTTGGCCGTATTGGGCGTTTTTTCGTCTACCATCTTAGCATAAGGAATGCTGCCTTGATCTTTAATTTCCGCTTTATGTACGGGGGCCGGAGCCTTTGCGGGCGGCGCACCGTTTACTTTTACTTTCATAATTATCTCCGTTGCTGTTGAGTTGCTTGCAAGCGTAGTATCTCACGTTCCGCGCTTGCTTGCAATTTTTGGTTAGCCATACGCTCTTGTTGCGACATCCGTTGTTGGAATTCTTGCGACCGGTTTTCCGCTTTTTGTTGGTCAAGCTGTAATTCGGCCTGATCGTTAGCAATGTTCGCTTGAACTTGCTGCCCTTTAATCTCCATTTCTTTTTCTTTAAGCGCAACCAACGGATCCGGCTCTTGTTGCCCTTCTCCGGCAATTTGCGCAGAAAGCTGTTTTATATTTTGCATTTCAGTAGCAACTTGTTGCGCTATTAGTTTTTCAAGCTGTTGCTGTATCTCCGGCGTAATATTCTGAGCGTTTAGTTGCTGTGCATATTGCGCTTGAACCGTCTCTTGAGCCTTTATCTTTGCGTGTTCCATAATGTGCTTCTGTAAAGATACCGCCACCGCGGGCTGTTGTGCAACCATTGGGGAAGAACCAAAAACTAAATGCGCCATAACGTGCGCGTCGTGATCTTGCCCCGGGAAAGCCCGCAATTCCACTTGATCCAACGCATCAATGTTTTCGGTCGCCGGATCTTTGGGTTGCGCTTCTTGTGCAGGCTTCGGTTTAAGTATCTTGTCTACGTCCCGGACACCCAACGCCTGATACATGCGCCGATACGCCTCGTACATGTCATGCAATTCCGGAGCCTGCATAGCTAATTGCATTTGCGTCTGTGCTAAAGCAATACGTTGCGCTTGACTAAAAATGTTTGGATCCGAAACAGGTAAAATATCTACCCGGTCATCAAAATCCTTGGCCATAACCTCTTGATCGCCGCCAGCAACCGAAAACGGATACCGTTGCGGCAAACTTTCGGACATTACGCGTGCCAAAAGCTTAAACTCGTTCTTCATAGCGTAATGCAACCGTTTATGAACGGCGCTCATTACCCGCGCACCTTGCTCCAACATAGCTACCGTTGTACCAACCGCCGCCTGTTGATTGCCGTCCCCAACCTTCATGTCTGTAATGGTCGCAAAACGCTGCCCAGCCTGCACCACAAAACCCAGCAATTGAAATAATGTAGCGTCCGGGCCTTTAAACGGAAGGGGCATAAGACTGTCCCGTATCGCCCCACCGGGGCTATCTACGTCCCTAAACTCGCCCGGCTGTAATGGCTCCGCATCTTCTCTTATCCGTAGTCCACGGGCTTTAAACCCGGCAGGAAGGTTGGACAACGTGCCCGCGTCAATAAGCTGCCGCAATGCCGCCGTAGCCGTGCGAGATAACCCGCCAATCGTGTGAATAAGGCCCAAACCATAAAACCCAAAACCCGGAAGAAACTTGTAATGCACAAAATATTGTATTTTGCTCCGGTTTTCGTCATCCTCCGAAAAATTCCGGCGAATAGATAATATTTGACCCACTTCTTCCGCTACCGTAACAATATACGGAACCATAATTCCCGTAGGCTCCCCCTCCTCGTCCATGTCTTCAAAACCCGGAAGCTCCAAATCTACATGAAATTCTAAAAGAGTAACGTCATAATCAATGTTCGACGGACGCATCCCGTCTATGTCGTCCATCGTATCCGCAGTGTCCGTCGTCGGCGCCTGTGACGTATGAACCGGAATATCCCGGTAAAAACCGTTTAATTGCATCTTACGCAAGTTATTCCATTGCATTCGAACAACTTGAGCCGCAAAAGGCGTCGTTTCCATGTCCGCCGCATCATAGGGCACCACTAAATGCTCCGCAGGAACAAATTTACTAACCACACGATCTAATGCGCCGTCAAAATACACCTTCTTAAACGTCGATCCCGCCAACGGAAGATAAAACAACATCTGATCCGTGTCAGGAGTGTACTCCTCCATAACATTCGTCAGGTAGTAATTCATAAATTCCTTAACACGCGTAGATTGGGCCTCTTTTTCTTGCGTTAACTCGCCCATAATCTGCGTTCTTACCGGGCCTTCCGCTGGCAAAAGCTCATTAAACGCTTGCGCTTGAAATTGTGTGGCCGCCTCTGCAAGCAAAGGGTGTGTTACACCCGTCGCCCCGCGGAAAGGTTGCGTGCGCTCTTCGTACTTAAAGCCTAAAAGCTCCAAACCCTTGTTGTACTCGTCTTCCCAATCACCGCGACTCTCTCGGGCCGCCTCATACTGCGATAAAAGATCCGATGATATTCCGCCAAGGTCCGTATCCGACATTTCCTCTGCCAAATTGGCAAAAAAATCATCACTGCCAACAACTTTTGACGCTTCCGGGTCAAAATCAACCACTACACCGCCGTCTTCCGCTTCAATAATGTCAATCCCGTCCGCATAAGGTTGCGAAGAAGAAACCAACGCACCCGGCATCTCTATCTCAATGTCCGTAATCGCCTCTTCAATCGCCGGGTCTGCGTTCTCACGCTCCACAAACGACGCAACAGGGTTTCTAGGGGGTAATGCCATTTGTTATCTCCACGATTGCGCTTAAATTAACACGTAAGCCTCTGTTTTACTAGCGGAACATATCTCGGGCCGTCCCACTCAAGCCCCCAATGCCCGAAATCGCTTCCTGCGCCATGTTTTCAGGCGAATATTTCTCGTACAAACTCTCTGACGGAGGAACAACAACCGGCTGTCCCGTTATCTGGTCTATTTGTACCTCCGCCGCACCCGCCGGGGTAGGACGGGCCACGGGCCGTGTACCCAAAGCATCATATATTGGATTAACGCGCGCAGACGACGGGCCCTCAAACATCATTAAATCACTGGTGGGCGGAGACAAAACCGACTCTATAGATGATAATGTCTCAGGAGATTGATTAAATGCCGCCATTTCACGCGGCTCATTTGGATTTAACCCCTGAATTCCCGCTACCACCTTTAACGGATAATTTCTGTTTTCGTCACTAAGGGCCGAGATAGGCTTGCCCGACGCCTTGAATTCTGCAAACTTGCCCGGACCCGCATTGTACGCGCGTAAAGCATCCTCCGTCCGAGGGAATTTCTTTAACATCGCTTGCAAATATTGCGTGCCTAACTCAACGTTAATCTCCGGAATGAACAACAATTGCCGCACCATGCCGTCACTCTCGTCACCGTCCGTTTCATAACCCATCTTTTTCGCAATAGTAAAAACGTTCTCAACACTGTACCCCGGATCGCGGGCCGTGGAAGGACGTATCTGCATCAAACCTAACGCACCACTGCGCTTGTTCTCCGCCCGTAAATCCCCCGAACTCTCCGCCATCACAACGCCCTTAACCAACTTGCGAAGAAAATTCTTGTCTATCTCCCCACCATTAGCCATGTACTGCACGTAACTGCCAATGCCCCGCGGGCCGCGAGTCATGCCCCGCGCTGTTTCGTTTAAACTGCCAATTCCAGACATAACTTCTCCATTAGCCATCAAACAAGCCTCTGATTGAATTGAAATAACCCATAAGGATCTACAACAGCATTTTGTTGCTGCGAATTAAGCTGCGGCAAAACTAAACTAGGGAACAAATTCTGTTGCCCCGGAAAACCAAACGTCGCCTGTTGTACCGGCGCCTGTTGCGACGCCGCATTTGCGTACAGGTTTTGCAACGCCATTAAACCCTCAGAAGGTAAATAACTCATGGTCCCTGCCGGTGAATTAACAATTCCGCCCGGCTGACCAACACCGTCCAAGTTAAAATTAGTCGCGCCGCCGCCCGGCTGACCAACACTCAAAGTCGTGTAATCGCCAATATTTGATGTTTCAATGTAATCCGCAGGACGCACAGGGTCCAAAAGTTGTATTGTATTAGGAACCGTGTTGTACGTGCTGTAGTTGTTGTTAGTCGTGTTTAAAACACTGTTATCCGTCGTACTGTCGTCCGTCGTATAGTTGTTAGTCGTATTAGTCGTATTAGTCGTATTAGTCGTATTATCCGTGAAAATATCTGAAACAGCATCTACCGCGGAACCAACAATGCCTTCTACTGCATTCCCAGTGCCCGTAACTACGTCGTTTACCACGCCAGCAACACCCGTCGGGTCTAAGTTGGATTCATAGGGCGTGGCCCCAACCGCATTAGAAAGATCGCCAATCAAACCCTCAAACTGGTCCCCACTTTCCCCCGCACCGCCGCCGTCAATCAAGTCCACCGTCGCCGGAACATAAACACCATTCTCGTCATAATAGCCGTAACCAGTAATAGACGATAAAAAACCCGGCTCGTCGGCGCTACCCAAAGGTTCAACATAGGGCAACGCATTCGTAATCCCGCCAAGCAACCCGCCAAAGGTGTCCCCACTTTGACCCGGGCCACCACCATCAAGCATATCCGTAATGCTCGTATAACCAGAATTGCCTTCTTCCGCACCGCCACCCTGATTGTTGCCGCCACCCAACGGAGATAAACCTATCGCATTTGAAACCCCGCCTAACGCACCGCCAAAGGTGTCCCCATGAAAACCCGGACCACCGCCGTCAATAAAATCCCTAATGCTCGTGTAACCAGAATTGCCTTCGCTCGAATCGTCGCTCGAATCGTCGCCGCTACCCAACGGAGATAAACCTAGCGCATTCGAAACCCCACCTAACGCGCCGCCAAATTCATCCCCACTTTGACCCGGACCACCGCCGTCAATCATATCCGTAAAGCCCGTATAACCCGTGCTGCCACTGCCCTCTCCGGAAGAGGATGCCCCGCCAAGAGCATCTACGCCGTCCATTATCGTATTTAATACCAATCCCGTGATTCCCCCAGAAGCAACAAAATCCGCTACGCCTGTAGGCTCTATGCCACTGCCCAAAGGAGTCGCACCAATCCCCGTGGATATATCAGAAAGAGGTCCCTCAAAAGTATTCCCACTTTGACCCGGGCCGCCGCCGTCAATCATGTCCGTCACACCAGTGTACGTCCCACCCTCATAATTCGTAGTCCCCGCAGCGTCCGACGCAGCATCCGCAATACCCGCCTCGGTTTGCTCGTAGTCTTCATGCGATCCCGTAAAAAACTCAGAGCCACTGCCCCCCGCACCGCCGCCGTCAAACATATCTGTAAGGCTCGTGTACCCGGAGTTGCCGCTCGTGTCCGCAGAGGTAGAGGTAGAGGTAGAAGTCGAATTATCGTTATCGTCGTTATCGTTGTTTGACGAACTGTGCGATACACCCCCCGTGCCGCCGCTCGACACATAATCGTCGTGACTGCCCGAAAAAAACGAGTCGCCAGAACCGCCCGCGCCACCACCATCAAACATGTCCGAAATGGACGTATAACCGGTGCTGCTGCTACTGCCGCTATCGTCACTACCGCCGCCGCCACCGCCGCCACCGCCAAAAAAACGTTGCGGCTTTAAAAAAGACATTAGCGGATTATACATGACTCAACCACCTTTGTTTGGATACCATCCATTCCGCGGTCCGCGGTGCGACCATACCCGTTTCTCGTCCGGAAACATCCTCTTGCAAAACTTCCGAACATCTCTTGAAATCGAATATACATCAGAACGACCCCCCGGCGCAATCATATCTATTATAACTAGCCTCTCTCCGCCCCGACGCGAAAAAACCTCCCAACCATGCCAGCGCCGCGTCTCATACTCATACGCCGTCATCCATCCCCACGTAATAAACCCGCGTACCCGACCTAAATCGTCGTACCAAATCTTGTACTGGTTGTTCATAAAGGCCGGGATTAACCGCCAATGTATCGTCTCCGAACTTTGCTGCGCATACGGAGGCGTTGTCGTCCACAAAGTCAAACAATCCATAAACCCCCTATCCATAGTAGCTGCGTGGCTCCAAATAGGCATCCTCTCCCCCCCAATCATCCGTTGGTAATTGTACAAAATTACCCTGCCGATAACGCATCAACGCCTGCGTCGTGCTATCAACAAAGTCATCAAACTCCCCGTTAGGAAAGGCCGCGCACTCCTCAATAACCTCGTGAGCCCACTGATGATCCGGAGCCCAAATCATACCCGCCTCAAATAATGGCGCAATACTATGCGCCCGAGTAACCTTGTCATTCCCACGACTAGGCGTGAAATTTACAACAGGTATCCCCATGTTCCGTAACTCATGCGTCAAAGGCATACCCGTCGCCTTCGCCTCAATAATCACCGTCTCCGGATCCCAAAACTCAAACTGCTCATACGCAACACGCTTTAACTCCGGAAAATCCCAACGACCCTTTTGTGCATCCAATAACAACAATGCCGGAGGACCGCCCTCGTCAATGTAAAAAACACCCCACGTCGTTATCGCGCTGTAATCCGCAGTCTCCTTCTTACTAAACGCCGTGTCATAAGACTGAATAACATACTGCAAAGAAGGAACCCCGTCCTGCTCCCATATCTTCCACCAATCCCGACGTAAAATACTGTTATCATCCCCCGTCGGATCCTGCTGGTATTGCGCGTTCCATTTAGCAGGAGGAATAGACGCCTTCACCCGCTCTAAATCGTCAAAAGACCAATACTCCGGCCAACAAGACTTGCCACTCGGCATAATAGCCGGCAACTCCACAATCTCCCATTGATCCGCCTTGTCGTCCCGAGCCTGCGACCTAATCAATTGACCCGTCAAATCCTTCTCGTGCCAACGCGTCATAACACAAACTATCGCACCACCCGGTTGTAAACGCTGCCGAGGACCACCCGTGTACCAATCCCAAGCATCATCAAAACCATTGCTCGACATTAAAGTCTGTTCAGAATGTGGATCGTCAATAATAATTAAATCACCGCCGCGGCCCGCTAAATTCGACCCAACCCCCACAGCATAATACATCCCACCACGCTCCGTGTCCCACCGACCCGATGCCTTGGAATCCGACGCCAACCGCGTGTCAAAAAGCTCCTGATAATCCTCCCGCTCTAAAAGATTCTTTACCTTCCGTCCAAAACCCACCGCCAACTCCGTCGTGTGCGTAGCCTGAATAATCTTCATCGCAGGGTTCTTGCCAATCATCCAAGCCGGAAACAAAAATGACGCAAACTCCGACTTCGTATGACGCGGCGGCATATTAACAATTAACCGCTTTAAACTACCGTCCGCAATCCGCTGAAGCTTGTCCGCAATAATCTTGTGATGGTTCCCAGCAATAAATTCTGGCCACATCAAGTTTACAAAAGTTAAAAAATCTTGGTGCGCTTTCTCTGTGCGCTCTATCTGAGCGAGACGATATTGAAGCTTCAACAACCTATCGTTGCTATGGTCTGGGTCAATCATGGTTTGGGGCCCCTGTGATTGGTAAATACTATACGAATATATAAGATAATACGAGAGCCATTGCAAAAAAAAATTATAAAAATTTTGTGACCGAATTTTTTACAACAAAACTCAAAATGTTTCACATGAAACAATTATCGCGGACCAAAGATAAGGGAAATTCTACCGTATCTTTTTTTCTACGGAATATTTGCGACGGACATGGTTTTTATGCCCGCTGGTCAGAGCGCCGTGGCACGCGAAAAATCCAGCAAAATCAACGGATCCCGGCCGGCGGATCTGCCTCAATTGGCCCCGGGGCCCCTATGAAAACCAGCAGATCACGGCCGCCGGGACGCGAAACCCGGGCCCAGATGCGCGGCCGGCGGGCCATTGCCGGCGGATCCCGGGCCACGGATCCCGGCGCGCTGGGCGCCCAGCTGGGGCGATGTTGCGCAGTAGGCGGGCCACGGATCGCGCGCCGGTACGTTTGGGCCATGGGCGACCGCCCGGGGCGGGCGTGTATTACGTCGGTTTTCCGGGCCATAGAGCAGGCAAAAGAAAACCCGCCGGGCAAACCATGCCGGGCGGGCCAAATTGCGCTTAGAGGCGCGCTTATTGCATCAGCGGATAATATTCACAATCCTGCAAAAAATGTTTGAACGGATCCCCGGGGCGGTGTTCTTGCCATGCCGCCCAATCATCCCGGAATTGCTGGGCATCATCCCCCTGCAAAAAGAACGACCAATCCGCCTCGTATTCTTTGACCGTTAGACCAAAGCCATGATCTACCAAACTGAAGCCAGCAATTAACATCATGCGTCCCTTCCAATTTCCCCGAATTCCATTTTACGCGACAACCGGCCGGGATTATGCGCGGCATTGTATTGCTGGCAAAATTCCCGGGCGTCCGTTTCCGTTTCAAATTTCCAAGCGCGCCGGGAAAACTTGCGACCCGGCCCGGGTTCCAATCCGCCGGGCCAATCTGGGTTCCCGGTGTCAATCCACCAATCACGGACAAAACATTTAAACATCATATTTCCCCCTACCAATTAATACCGAACTGGTCGCCGGTTTCCGGATCCGTTGCCACGGCATCGGCGCCATGATCCCCCGGAAACATTTTTTTTAGCTTGGCTGTTAAATCCCGGCGATTTTTAGCCGAAACCAAATAGCCGGTTAAACCGTTTTCCGTTTCAATAAAAACGTCATATTCCATTTTCATTTTTTGCACTCCAAATAAGAAGGGGCGGGATTGCCCCGCCCCCAATAAATAGTAAATTTGCGTAATGGTCAAGCGGTGGCGGATAGATCCCCAGCGCGGGCCATAAACGCGCGCAACGCGTCCGAATAGGTCCGGCAATAATTGCCCCAGTTCCAAGCGGTCCCGGCGTGCTGGTTCCAATGCGCAACGCAATATGGCGTAAACTCATTATCCGTTAGATCCACCATAACCAAATAGTCCGGATATAAATTCTTGAGGGCAGAAACGCCGCGATATGGCGCAAAAGCAATCACAGAATAGCCATTCAATTCGGCCGGCGGCCGCCCGGTATCATGCCGCGCTTCCCGGCTATCCGCCCGGGCCATAATATCGGCGGCCATATTCCACGCCATGCCGGCGTGCAACGTCGCAAGCGCGCTTTCCCCGGGACCGGTCAAGCTTTTAATCCGGCCGTGCAATTCGTCCCAATCCGCCGGGGTATGGATAAAATCAATCTTTTTCATTTTGAACACTCCAAATTTCATCCGCTGTCAAATAGCTGGCGGGTTCGCCATAGATTACCGGCTTATGCGCGCAAATATAATCCCCGGATGATAAACGGATACGGCCGTATTGTTCCGTAACGCGGTCATAAGTGAATTCAGAAATTGCAAACCGTTCAACGCCGTCATGCGTGCCCCAGCCCATCGGCGGCAAACATCCCAGCGCATAATCCCAATTATCCAAACTGCATTTTACCGGGCCGGTCAAAAACGTTGATTGGGCCACGTCAAAAAACTTTTCAAGATCCGTTATAATTTCATATGGGCGGCCGGTCTTTTCCCGGATCCCGGGCAATTCCGCCCGGGCGGCGTCCGCCGTTTTGTACAGGTTCCAGATATGATGTTCGCCGGGTACTGCTATTGCAACTTCCATTTTTAACACTCCAAATAAGAAAGGGCGGGATTGCCCCGCCCCATTTAAACAGTAATTTAACGTTATATGCAAGCGCGCTAAAAATTGCGCGCTTTTGAGTGTTCCAAAACAAACATAAAATAACGGTCCGACGTGTCATCCCGGCGGTGGGTTTCCCCGTTGTAAAATCCGACGCAATTGCAATCAATGTATCTATCGAACCAATGCCCGCAACAATCATGTTCGCAAGAGCAATGCCCCGAGCCGTACAATTCGGACCAAACATTTTGAATAAAGCCCGCCAGCTTTGCCCCAGCTTTGCGCAATGAATTATTGTCCCAAGGGTGCATATGGTACGGATGATTGCAACGGACGTCAAACGTTGCAAACGTATATGTTCCATCGTCCAAACCATCTAACGGCCGGAATTCATCCGTCCCGGATACCATGATTTTCGGCTCAATTTCCTTAATGGTGAACGCCGTTTCTTGAAACGGATATTTTGATATTGCGGGCGGATATTGCATTCTACTGAAAACGCCGGCGGCATAGTCTTTCACCCCGGCGCATAATTCATCCGCAAAATTATCCTTAAAATTTACCATCCGTTTGCCTCCAAATAAAAAAGGGCGGGATTGCCCCGCCCTCAATTAACAGTAAATCAGCGTAACATTCAAGCCAATTCTTTTTCTGGGATCCCATGTTGAACATCACGGCCAGTTACTAAATTTACAGCAACGCGATTTAAACCCGGATCTTCAGTTGGACGCATTGGCATTAAAACGCCGAAACAATCATCCCGCCCAAAGCTAATAATTGCCGGGCCATTGCCATTGTGTTGAATATGACATGGCAAAGACGATAAGCCCCGGTTCCCGGAAACCAACTTGGCAATTTTGCCAAAATCCCCAATATAAATTGGGTTGAATTGCCCCGTTTCACCGGAAATTGTTTCGGGTACAACGCGTTTATAGTCCGGATATGTTCCGTCAATTGGTTCCATTACGACGTCGTTTACAGTGGATTGCAAACGCCCGGGCGATAATGTGACAAATTCCTGTTTAGCAGGAACACCGGTCAACGCGCGTTTTAAACCGTCAAATGGTAAAATAGCCGACCAGTTGTCCCCAACGGGTTGCACCAATTTTTGACACGCAATAAATAACCTATGGCCGTCCGTTGCGACCATTCGCAATTCTAGCCCGCGTAATTCAAAGAAAACACCTTTTAAGTAATACCGGATTTCCTCTTTTGACGTGGCCAGCATGGCCGCTTTAAGTAATGCCGTTTCAATCTGAATTTCCATCTTTTCCTCCAAATGAAAAGTTTAAGGTAAATTCACGTAACATGCCCCGGCCGGGATCGTCAATCTTTTTCGCGCTTTTCCCGGTATTTTTTTAATTCCGTTTCAAGGTCAATTGGTTTGTTAAGCCAATCCATAATCCAATCAATGAGAAAGAACATGGCCGGCCTCTATCGTTTGAAAAACTTGTTCCCAATCATTCGGATTGTCTAATTCTAAAACCGGGGAAACCGTTAATCCTTCCATACGCAATTCAACAGCTTGTGAGCCATGGTATAACAACAACGCATATGACCGCCCGGCGCCGTGGGGACTATATTTCACTAAAATCCAACTCGGGCCATTATTATGCCGGGAATGGAATGACACTTGATGCGGGCTAAGGTCCACCCGGGACGTAATACAATGTTTCAACTCTATGGTATGATATATCCCCCGGCCGTCCTCTACAAAAACATCCGGGAACCCGGCCGTTGCCCAGCTTTCAACCCTCTCGGTCAACCACTTCGGCCTCGACCGGGCCATTTGTTTCTTCAGTTGGTCCCAAAAGGCGGCTTCGCGCCGTTTCCCGATTGCCGGTTTTTTGTTTTTCTTCAGGGGTGACGTCAATAGTGATTGGTTCATAACTGCCCTTTAATTCTTGTATTGCTTTCAAAACTTCCTCTTTTGACATACCGTCTATGGTCCCGTGGCGAATTTCGGACTTATTTACATAGATGTCCCCTTGCGCTTGGCCCCGGCGATACTCAGCTTGTACCGCCGCGCTAAACGCTCCGCTATCCAAAGCGGCATCCCGTATCAATTGCAGATCCCGTAAGTGCCTTTTGTACTCGACTCCATATTTCCGATCCAACTCCGACCGATACGCTTTGATTGCAGCGACGACGTTAGGAAAGCGGGCCGGGTTACAAAGCTCGGATGCGCGCACACTGGCGGACTTAGCCGGATACCCGGCGTTAATTGCAGCATCGCGCATGGTTATTTGCCCATCCTTAGAAACAAGCTCTTTTACAAACAATTCTTGTTTGCGTGTCAGAGGGCGTTCTTCTGGGCTATATCTTTTCCGGTAGGTCCGCTTGCCGGAGGGCGTAAGCGGCGCGCCTTCCTCCGGAACCATGTATCTATCTTTTGTTCTTGGCATTCTTGCTCTCCCGTAAATTGGCGTAACAAGAGTATATGACCGGGCGTCTTCTTTGTAAACACACTGTATAAGCCCCCAGAATTTTTATTTTTTTTAAAAAACCCCCCCGCCCCCCTTAACGACATTCTTGGATTAAGAGAAAGGCTTAGTTTGTGTAACTTTGTAACCAATGCTGTAACCGTTAAATTATTGGTTTTGTTACGGATAACACTAAAGTTACACGGTTACATGGGTTGCGGCTACTTTTTAGTTTTTTTTTTTTTTTTTTTTTTCTGGCCGTATAACCATAACCGAAACTAAGTAACCGTAGTAGGCGCAAAACCCTGCCAGTTTTTAAAACCGTAGTCCGCGGCCCGAGGGCCGCGGTTTATTTTCATTGTTGCAGGAGTTTTGAGGCCAGGATTTCGGTTCTTTGTGGCCGGCAGATTTTTTGAATGCCTTGGTAGTCTAGTTTGCCGTTAGCTTTATGGACGGAGTATTCTATT
>Ga0209535_1000576_pt1 | contig 26094 bp, 19 predicted proteins | sample LinPmetageLP28_FD_184041 | JGI IMG/M metagenome (GOLD analysis project Ga0209535, IMG submission 184041) | Marine viral communities from the Pacific Ocean - LP-28 (SPAdes) (version 2) | ecosystem: Environmental > Aquatic > Marine > Oceanic | place: Pacific Ocean | collected 2009-08-22
CTACCGTCCATTTGTATATTAAGACTTATGTTTAAATCTTTTCCAGTTTCTTTTTTGTAATTTTCTACTATACTATTATAATCCGATTGAGCTTTTTGAGCTAGCAGTTCTGGGTTTACTTCTACCGCGCTCATTTCAGCAGCAACTATATAATCGTTTGCCATGTTCCAAGCTGCTTTATAAGAATCTAAATCTTTAGCTATTTTTGGATCTTTAGGTTTTGCGCCGCTTTTTCTTATAATTTCTTCAGCATTTCTTCTTGCTTCAGCACGCATTGACTTAGCGTTGTTTAAGTTTTGAGTAATGTTTCCTAATTTAGCATGTGGAAAAGCTAATGGCATTCCTGTTAGAAAATGACCAAGAAGTCTTTTTGATACACTATTTTCACCACCAAACATTGGTAGGCCGGCGAAGTTTTCGTCAAAATAAGTTTTAAAATCTTGTCCTCCCATAAAATCTTCTGCAACAGCTTCTAGTGCAGTAGCCATTTCAGAAGATGGAACTAAGGCTAAACCCGACTTAGCAGGTTTAAAAACTAATTCATTTAATCTGTGATATGAAGATCCTTTAAAAAAACTTCCGCCTATTATATTTTTAAAAGCTACGTTTGTTATTCTGCTAGCAGGTATAAACGCCATACCAGTTTCAAATCCTCCATCTCCAAAAATAGCCTCCATTTTAATACCCTCTATAACAGAAGAAATACCAAGTTCATATCCTCTGTCTAAAACAGTTCCACCTTGTTTTACAACACTTCCAGATCCTTTTAGCTTAGATTGACCTTTTACAAAATTTTGTACTGTTTTGCTGCCTACCGCTGCGCTTCTTCCATTAGCAAGTCTATAACCTGCGGCCGCGGCTTTAGCCTCTACTTCAGCATAAGAAATAGGCTTTTGTATCATTTTACCAGCTTTAACGCTGTAAACGTTTTTAAAGTATTTACCGTTTTTTAAAGTTAAGCCTAATCTAGTTAAGCCAGTAGCGCTCATAACACCTCCAGTAAGAACATTAGCAACTCCAAATTTCAACGCTAATATAGGCGCTTGAGAAAGTGTTTTACCTACAAACTCGCTATTTGTCTGAACAAAGTTTTCTTTTTGTTCTGGCGTAAACTCTATATTAGAGTCTCTACCTATTTCTTGTATTGCGTCTAATACTTGAGAGTTAGTAGGGTCCCAAGCTTGTTGTATTTTTTCTTTTGAAGTAAAAGACTCTGCAACGCCTGTTACAAATGTTGTAAAAAACCCAGTTCTTTCTATATCTTTAGGGTCTATATTAGCTAAGTAAACTAAATCAAAGGCTTCTTTATCAGCTTTATTGTTTAAATATCTTTGAGTTAATGCTCTTATATTTCTTTCGTCATATATTTCAGAAACTTGATCTTTATCACCTTGTTTTGGATTTGGAATAACTGCTTTTAATCCATCACCAAAACTTTTATTCATAAAACCCTTGCTTGATATATATATATCTACAAGTTCTCTTAAAGTTATATTTTTAAACTCATTAGCGTTCATGTCATACTTACGCTTTAAAGCATTTAACCAGCCTTCTGACAATATAGGATTATCTCTAGTGTCTGATACGTTGACTTTTTGATTTAATATTCTATTTAAATCATCTTTTTCTTTAGCGTAAAGACCATAAGCAACTTTTAAAGATCCAAAGTCTGTGCTTTTCATTGTTAAAAGCTGGTCTATTGAAGATTTAACTTTACTAGTTATGTTTATACTTGTTTCATCTTCTACATTGCCTTTGCCTTTTTCAACATACTTAGTGTCTACGTTTAGAAAAAACCCAGCATCTTTACCCATGTAGTTGTCAATGTATGCATCAGCACTAAGTTTTAAGTTTTTAAGATTTCTTTCTAAAACAACTCTGTTAGGGTCTGAATAAGAAGTTTTTTGAAGCTGTTCTGATATTTTTGTTACTTGAGAATTAACATTTGAAGCTTCTTTTATCCCTGAGTCTAAAAGACTTATACCTTCTTTCTTTGCTTTTTCAATATAATCATTTACAGTTACTCCTTTAGAGTCTACGTAGTTTGCGAAAGATTCAATTTCTAAGCCTTGTAGCGCCTCTTCTTGGCTTATAATATATTCATCAACTACATCGTTCATTAATATATCTTGTTGATACTCTGTAAGTCCAACAGCCTCACTTGCATCAGTTCCTCCAAATCCAAGAAACACAGCTTCTTCGCCTAAGTTTTTATTGAATGTATTAAAACCATTTAAAGCGGCTTGCTTTATTTCTTTTATTGTTTCAAGTCTTGTTTCTTCGTCTTCTAAACCAGCTCTGTAATTGTTAGGACCTTGATTTATTAAAGACTTAACTCTACTTTTAAATTGTTTTCTATATTTTTTATTTTCTTTATATGTATTAATAGCTTGTTCATCAGAGTTTTCTGCTATCCAATTATTTAAGCTATTAAACCTATTAAATCCAGTTGTAACATCAAAGCTTGTGTTTTCTCCGTTAGGCGCTTTTATAAATAAAGTGTCTGGAGTGTTATTTACTTCAAAACCGTCTTGCTCTAATAGCTTTTTATATTGATTAACTATTTTTTTAGCATTACCACTACTACCTACTTCTATGTCGTTTTCAAAATCTATAACACTGTCTTTATAAACTAAACCATATTTAGGTTGTTTTTTAGGCGGGTCGGGAGCTATATAAGTTTGATTAGGTCTTGTTGATTCCGAAGAACCATTTTCCAAACTGGAATCCGTACTTGGTGCTGGTGTACTCACAGACGAGGCAACTGCACCCGGTACACCGTCTGTTGTCTTTACTTGCTCAGGAGCATCTATAGCTACTAAATCATTTTTAGATATAATATCTTGTATAGTTGTGTTTCTTTTTTCAGCTAATTCTTCTAGTTGACTTTGAGAAATAACTTTACCACTTTTTAGTCTGTAATCTGGCATAATTTATATATTAAATTTTATTAGTCTAAATTATTTAATTCTTCGTCACTAAGATATATATAGTTTTCTGGACTATTAGGATCTGGATTTGGATCAACTGTTTGAACCTGTGGAACTAAACCATCTACATACTTTACTATAGCTTGTTTGGATTTTAGTTTTTCACCAACAGTGTAACCTTGAGCATTACTTAGTCTTATAGCTAAGTTTTTTAATTGGTTTTCATTCATTAAATTAAACTCAACAGTTTCTCCTTCGCCTTGATCTAAAGTTACAGTACTACCGCTTACAGTTCTAGCTTGATCAGGACCAAGAACTAAATCTATAATTTGATTAGGATTTTCTAAAAGACCTTCAACAAGACCAACAGCACTGTCTTCTATAGTTGTGTCTATTTCTTCTTCTTTTTCTGGCTTCTTATATTTATTTTTTAGTTTTAACTTAGCTTCTTCTGTTAGTACTGATTTAGTTATACTGTCTTGCATGTCTTGTTCTTCTTTTTGGCGATCTATATAATAACCTTCTTGAGCAACATCTGCAATACCTTGCGCTAATCTTTTTATAACTTCTTGTTGTATATATGGTAAATTTTCAGGATCTGTAGAATCACCAAAACCTAATCCACCACCAGTGTCTGAGTTCATTTGATCCATTAAAGCTATATCGTAAAACAAATCGCTATCAATACCTGGTATAGTACCGTCTTTAATTATCATAGCCGCTACCTCAGGAGTTATTACAGCCCTTAAGTCATTAACATATTCTTTTTGCTCTGACATTGTTAGAGGTCTTTTAAGGTCTCTAACTTTTTTTATAGTTTCTTTTATTTGAGCGCCAGCCTCTATTGCAGCATCTTTTTTTATTAAAACAGGTGCTTTTTCAATACCACCCCAAGTTGCGTTTCCTGTTTTAGGATCTATTTCTACATTTCCAGAATAATAATCGTTGGCTTTTTTTATTTTTTCTCCATTTATTAGAGAGTACTCATCAGCCTTCATACCATCGGCATAATCTAATCTACCAGTTTTGTAAACCTTAAAACTGTTTGTTAAATTAACAAATCTATTGTTAATATCATTTAATTGGCTAGAAAGATCCATGTATAATTCAGTGTCATCAGAGGCAGATACTTGAGATAATTTTCCAGCTATATCTCCATATTCTTTTTTCCAGGTTAAACCAATCTCAGCAACTTTCATTTTCTCTTCAGGCGTAAGACTAGCTATATCTACATCTTCCATGCCTTCAAGATATGTCATCATCCTCAGGTCTTCGGCTTTTTTATCAGCTCTTTCGTTTTTTATTCTTTCTTTAGCGGCTTCTAGTAAAGGTTGATATGTAGAGTCAAATCCTCTAGAAAAAATATCAAAAAAGTTCATTGCTGGACCTGCAGCTGCGGCTGCGCCTTTTATTAATGCTTCGTTTATCGCCATTTTATTAAGGTTTAAATAATGTATCACCAGACCCAGCTACAGCGCCACCAATAGCTCCAACACCGCCAATTATAGATGCTTTTGCGGCTGCCCTTGCTTGCTTAGCAGCTCCTAGTCTTTGTTGAGCCATACCTAGTAATGTTCCTGTTTTGTCATATTCTAAACCTCTTGCTTGAGTAGCTCCTTGAGCCTCTAGCTCTTGTAGTCTTTGAGCTGACTGCGCTTGTAACATTTGGTTTTGTTGTTCTTGCTGGCCAATAGACACTGAAGCCTGTTGTGCTGCTTGCATTTGTTGCCCAGCTAATGATTGAGCTAATGCCGCAATACCAGAGCCACCTGCCGCGCCTTGTAAGCCAGACATTGTATTAGCTAAAGATTGTTGCTGCATTTGTTGAGTAAACTGAGCTTGCTGCTGGTTCACAGTAAGATCTTCCATAGTATTTTCCATGCCAGCGTATAGATTAGAAGTATCAAGCATTTCATATTCAGCTTTTCTACGATTCATTTCTCGCTGCGCAGCTCTTTCTTCTTTTTTTCTTTTTCTACTTCCAATAATACCGCCGGCTATACCAGCTACACCTTTTATTGCTCCCCCAACGAGGGCTGCTGTGCCAATTCCTGCCATAATTTTTTATTTTTTTCTATTATTTCTTTTGGTAATTCCTTATAGTCATTAGTATAAACGTCAGCTTCTGCTTCTTCGTTTGTTTTAGCCTCTGTTTTATAAACACAAGCCCAGTGGCAATCTTTGTGTATATAAAGTACTCTTTGAGTGCCTTGCTTAGTTTGTATAACATGAGGTCCTTTTATTCTAATAACATCACCATTATCTGCTAAATAAGATAATTCACCTTTTAATAAAAAAGAAGGATGGTTTTGCTTGTGAACCATGCTTATAACTAAATGACCTTTTGGCATAAATATTTGCCTAGTATACATGCCGTTTTCAATGTGTTGAATTAAGGGGTACGTTTCTTTCATTTCTTCAGACTGTTTTTCACCAGCTTTGTGATGAACAGCGCCGTCAATGTTGTTTAAAACTTGTTTTTCAAGTTCTAATATTTTTTCCCAAAGTATACCTCTAGTTTCAGGTACGTTTTTTAATATTTCTTGTAAAGGGTTTTTTTTATAAATAACACCTTTTTTAGTTGATTTAATTTTATTTTTAGACATATAATTATAATTACATGTTATTTACTACTTTCAAACACTTCTGTACCAACAGAATATAACTCTGCATAGTTTGTGGTGTTGTTTCTAAACTGTATTTCTGCGTAATATCCTTTCAACTGTCCTAGGTACGCTATTGGATTTTTAGCATAGTATATAAAATCTTCAGTAGAGGGTGGTGAAACACCAGTAATAGCATTTATAACTATCGTCCACTGAGGAGGTCCTTGAGTTATAGAAGCTATAGACCCCATTTTAACCTCAAGCTGGCTTGATATATCTAAATAGTAAGCAGTATCACCTACCTGTATTCCTTCTGGTAATGGATTGTTAAATGTTAGTGTTATTGTTGCCATGTTTAATTTTTAAGGTTGAGTGTTACATTGTGTACAGTTTGTAAAAGGTCCATTTTGAGTATCTATAAAAAATCCTATTGTTGGACCTAAAACAAGTGAGCTAATAATTTTAGCGCAAACTCTTGGACCAGTAGAAGTTGTTGTAACTTCTACAACTTGACCATTGAAATAAGACTGAGTTAATGCAGATAAATTACTTCCTGATCCATTGTACGCTTGCGTCGCACTAGCATAGCCAGTTGCTCCAGTAGCGCATATTTCTATTTCATAATTATTAGCTGCGCAACTTCCACAAGGTTGAATACCTTTTGGCATTTGAGTTCCGGTCCAATAAACATAACTGTTACTTCCTTGTTGTATAAAACTATAATAACCTGATGGAGCTAGAGTTCCTCCTTGATTTGAATAAATTTCAGTTGCTGTAGAAAAATCGCTTGAGTTTAAATAAACCGTTTCATTTTTAGTGCCACAACAAGCGTCTGATGCGCTATTAGCATCATAGTGTGTGTTTAATCTAGGTTGTACTCCACCAGAAACCGATATAATGTTATCTAACTTTAAGTCAAATTCATAATCTGCTTCACCATATCTATCTATTTGTATAGAAATATCAAAAGTTAAACTACTTGTACCTTGCCCTGAAGTATTAGAAATACCAACAGCTCCAATAATATTTCCATTATGCCTGAATATATTTATACCATCATCGGCAAGTGCTGTTATATTTGGAGAAACAGTTAATACGTTTCCGCTAATACTAGATATTTCGTAAACAAATGGAGCGGTTCCAAACTGATAACCAACTGTAATTAAATTAAATTTATCACCAGCTAAAACCCCTGTAACGTCATCTAATTCTATTGTAGATGAGTTAGTAACACTATTTTGTACAACACTTCCGCCAGGAATTATTTGATCAGAATAAAGTATGTCTTCAACTTGAATATCATTAGTATACTGTAATGTTCCAGAACTAACAGAAACTGTTTGTTGAGCAAGTATCTCCACTGGACCTTCTAAAAAAGCTAAACCTTGTGTCTGCATTTCTGTAAAGCCTGTAATTGAATTTGAAGAAGATGCGTTAACTTTAACTAACACACTTGTATTTGTTTGAGTAAATAATATAGGATTAGGTTGATTAAAAGGAGATACTAAATCACCTGTTATGGTTATAGAGTATGTTACATCGGTATAAGATTCATCTATAATACTAGGAAAATTCACAATAAGAGGTGTGAATCCACTAGAGCCTATAACTTCATTTAAAGCTATATTTGTCGTGTTTCCCTGAGAGTCAGTCATAACAACACTAAAATTAGCACCTGGCGCTCCATATATAGTAAGTGGTCTAGAAACTCCACCTGGCGGCACTAAAGACGTGAGTATATTGTAAGATGTTATTTTTTGCTGCAAAATAAATATTTCATTAGCGTTTGCTCTAAAGAAGATAGAATCGCCTGAAACACTTTGAGAAGGATATAAGTAATTAACGTTAAACTGTAAACCTACTAACCGGTTAGATGAGTCATATGTTGGTGTTTGAGCTATATTATAGTTAGATTGATTGCCAACAACCACAGAGGCTGAAGGTGTTGTTTCAAAGAAATAACCAGTAGCCGCGTTATAAGATCTTGTAAATAAAAGTTCTTGAGAACCTTGAGATCCAGAATTACTATAAGGAGTGTTTGTTTCACTAGATCCACCGCTTATATTAGATCCTACAATTGCATTTATTTTCCCTGCTATTGTTATTTCAAGTATTTCAGCTGAGCCTACAACGCATAGTCCTAAAGTTAAATTACTTGAAGGCATTGTTCCAGTAGAAACTAGGTTTATTGTACACAACACATTGCTTCCGCTTTGAGTAAAAGTAACGCTTGATATATAGTTAGTATTAAAGCCTGTTGCAGAAAAATTTGAAGCAGTTGCAGTGAAACCAGTATTAGGCGTAATAACCAAAGAAGCAGTTGCACCAACAGTGTCTGTTATGTTGCTTTCTTCAGTTATATTAAACTGGACATCTGAGAATGTGTAGTCGTTTATTGTTGGCATGCTATAAATATTTAATTAAGGACATGTTGGATTTGTAATTTGATTTATCTGGTCTAAGTGAGTAATTATTCCACTACTGTTTATTCTTATTATTTTATACTTATTATCAAGAGTAGCTACGTTGTCCCAGAAGTTTTCTACAAACGCTGTTCCTACTCTTCCAGGTGTGATATAGCTATTATTGTAATTGCTTATATCGATAATACCTACATATGCGGTTCTAGGTATGTATTGGTCTAGAGTTTGATTGTAGTTGTAAAGTTGAGTTCCTACAGCAATTGTATCTGATCCTCCTTGAGCTGCTGAATAATAGTAGCCAAATGATCCAACGCCGCTTGCTGTCTTGCAAGGCTGTTCTCCACCAGCAGCACATCCTGGTAATGCGTTTGCAAAATACTCATTAAAAGCATTTCTGTGTGCACAAATTATTTCATTGTTTGTAGAAGTTCCTCCTATTGAAGTGTTATAAGGTGTGATAATATGAGTCTGAGGCGTTGACTGAGGAGATTGTACTGATGTATAATTACTAAAAAAGTATGCTATTTTTGTTGGATCACCAGCACAAGCGCTAAGCGTGTTGTATTGCGTGTAAGAAGCAATTTTTCCATCGCTACCTAATATCATTACGTAATAAAATGAAGGTACAACTGTAGAATTATTAGCATCTAGTCCAGCGTGATTAACTATATCCGATGATTGGTCAACTGGTGTGTTTATAAATAAATAAGCACCTGCTTGAGCTATAGGTTCATTAGTTAAATGGTTATACATTTGAGTTCCAACTTGAAGTCCATCACTTGCCACGTATGAAAACATTGTTCCACTGTTTAAAATTGAAGTATAGTTTTGACTATAAACGTTGTAAAGAGATTCAATAGCACATTTAACTTCTTGTGCAGTTGCTAATGGCTCTATGTTTAAATCGTAAATAGAAGATTGTTTTGGATTGTCCCAAATGTTAACAAAATACTGTATAGTGTCTGGGGTTACGCTTCCAGATTCGCTACATGTTAAATCGACTGTAAAAGTTAATATATAGTCTTGAGGCGTATGCTCTTCAACAATAGGATTTCCAATACCTTCAAAACTTGTTTCGCAATCATTAAATACTTCTAATCCTTTTATAAAGTTAAAATATTTACCTTCTTTTTTCTGAAACTCTTTTATTTCACCACCTTCTAAATCTGTTTTAACAAAGTTAACATACCATCCAGCTCTTTTTTCTTGAACTGAAGTAGGTATAATTTGATTAGCGTTTAACTCCGCTATAGAATAAAAATTCTGATCTTTTTGATATTGTAAAAGTCTAGATCTTGTACCTGTGTAGTTTATAGTGCTAAAACCTTTAACTACTTGAGGCATTTCATTTACCACAACGTTAAAAGAACTATCATATTGTATTCTATAAAAGTTATTAGCTGTTGCACTTAAAGAATGCTCGTATATTCTACCGTCTTTAAAAGTGTAAAATATATTATTTAAACTAACACCACTCTCAGGAACAAAAGACTTTCTACTTGTCCAGCCATCAACTTCTTCTTTAAAAGAAACAGTTGTTTCTAAAACAGGTTGATTCGTATCAACATTACAGTCTGGGTTTAATTGATACTCCTGGCTTGAGCTAAAAGTGTTTTTCCATTGATTAGATAGCTTGTCTAAAGATAAGTGATACAAGCCTTTATCATCATCATAAAGACCTATTATAGTTTTAGATGTTCTTAAATTATCTGCATAAAAATCAGACATACCTTTGGAACCTATATCCGTAATGCCATCTCTAGACAATCTTATTACAGTGCCTCTGTTTTTGTCTGTAAAATAAGATCTAAATGCAAATGAAGCAAAAGATTCAGGGTTTTTAGATATTCCATAATCACCTGAATATGGAACTGTCTGCCCTAATACAGCTCTATTGCCTGTTAATTGTGAATTTCCATCAGCATTAAATAAAGCATCTTTGTTTGCTAAAACTCTAAAGCATTTATCTTCACACAATGTTATTAGATCTGTATCTCTGGCGTGAAGTTTTTGTATTGTACCGTGTATAGGGTTTAGGTCTTTTGTAATAGGTTCAGCCTGTATAAACTGATTTAATCTATTTATTCCTGAAGTTGAATTAAATATTTGAGAAAATATAAACCCACTACCTCTTCTTTCAGCGGCGTAAGGTTCGTCTAAAACAGTAGAGACTTTTGCTCCTTTGCTTATAAATGGAGCATTAAAATCGTCTCTAATTCTATTAGATTCAACTCCTTGACCAAAAGAAAAACAATTAAACCAGTTAAGTTCTTGTTCCGGAGTATTAAATCCTGATATAGGTTTTGATTCACTAGCTTCGTAATAAAGATCTAAATCAACTTTTTCTTTTGGTTCTGTTTCAAAAATTGCAGGATTTGTAGATGTTAATGTTTCGTTGTTTTCACTTGTTATTGGTTGAACAACCTGAAGACTAGGTAAAACAGCGTCTAATCTACCCCAATCGTTTACGCTAGGCATCCACTCTTCCACTATTGGATCATCTAATTCTATGTATATAGCGTATCCCTTGTTGTATTCTTTGCTGCTGCTTTTACAACTCCTTGTTCCTGGTTTTATTCTTTTACCTCTTCTTCTGTACATTGCCGTAGAGAAGCGTATATTGTAGGCTCTAGTATATGTTCCAGCTTCAACAACACCAGCCAGTGTTTTTTGGGCTTGAAATCTAATTATGGCGCCGGTACTTATATATCCATTAGGATTTGAAGGAGTTCCTCCAGTTCTAGTGTTATTACTAGTACTTAAAACTGTTCCAAAGTTTAAATCAATCCATGTTCCAGTGCCAATGTCTCTTAAAACTTGTATTCCAAATTTATTTGAACCGCGAGTTGGTGGTTGCCAGTTTGCGAAGTGAGGGTTAGAGCCTATCATATCACTTCCAACGCCTAAATTCCAACCATTAAGCTTTGCTCTACTTCGGTAACTACTACCATTACATTCATTTTCATTATTTCCATTGTCAGAGTAACATATAATTCTATCAGGGTATTCATTTGAATCAGCATTTCCAGATAAAATATCAAAAAGACTACCACCAAATCGGTTTTGAGCTATTCTGCCTCTAAAAGGATTTGACTCTGCTAATACACCGTATTGAAACTCAAAGTCAGAAAAAGATTTTATAATGTTTTCGTCAAAAGCGTAGTTTCTATTTATTTTTACAAAAAATCTACCTTCAAATTCTGGTAAATCTTTTTTCTCTGTAGCAAAAACATCTACACCAATAGTATTACCAACGGTTAATGTTGTTAAAAAAGAAGCGTCTGGACCTATTGGTTTTTTTAATATAACGCTATAGGTTGTATCGTTTGTTCCAACTCTTGATCTTTCAACAGTATATATATCACTTAAGGATCCTCCAAAAGTAAATCTAATTTTACCGCCATTAAGAGCTTTGCCAAAATCAGAACTTTCTGTTATATTTGGACCATCAAAAACAACAAGTAGACTAAGGGCGTCTGGAATAACGGTTATTGTACAGGATGAAGATTGAACTATTTGATCAAAAGTAGATACATATTCTGGAGCCGAGTTTTTTATTGATAGTATTTTATATCTATGCAGTTCTTTAACAGATATATCGTTATCGTGTTGTTTTTTAAGTATTAAGTAAGTTTCTTCGTCTACTTTATTTCTTTCAGAAGAAGGAAAAGAAAGCCATATATTTCCGTCTTCAGCTAAATAAAATCTGTCTAGAGCTAAATTATAATACTCGTTTGAATTTTCTTTTATAAAAAATTTGTAATGCGTTGCCCAGTCTGGTGGCGTATTTAATGGAGATATTATAAGTTTATTAGCCTTATCTGAGTCTCTTATATCTACCTTAATACCACTTTCTTTGCTTGAAAAAACTGGTGTTTCTCTTCCATATTCATCTATATATACAATACCTGCTTGATATGTTCTTATAGACTTAACAGACTTGTTTGGAAGTTTAATTTTCTCAGGAGACAATACAGCTTGGTGGTTGTCGTTCCTATAAGCTAAATTTATTTTAGTGACAGGTACGTCTCTGTTTTGTAAGTAATTTCCATAAACAATTCTATTACCAATTACCTCTTGAGCTTTTGCTTTTAATGGAACGTTATCCCATGGTCTTAATATTTGATTAGACTCAACAGCTGCTCCTATTAATTCTGTTTTTACTTCAAAAGTAGTAGGAAGAGTTGTGTATTCTTCTTTTTTTAACGTCTCTACTGTGTATACTACATTTTTTCCATCTTCTTTGTAAAGTATATCTACTTCAACAACTTCATCAGAACCCCATGTTATTCCAGACAGAGTTAACTGTCTAGTTAAATTAGTCATACCTATGTTATAACCGTCTGTTGATATATACTCAAATTTAGAACCTATAAAAGCAACTTCTGAAAATGGAGAAAAACAAGAGTATTCGTTGTCTATATATTTCCATCTATATGCAAATCTTGGAAATACATACTCAAACATAGGAGCTTCTTCCACAAGTAGACACTCCCAGTTATATATTTGAGGATTGCCAGTGTCGTCATCAAATCTTTCTATATCTGATGATATTGCTTGAATTTTACCAACTACAACATTGTTAACAACAGAATCTACTAGTATGGTTATTTCCCAATCATAGTTTTCAAAAAAACTATCTACAAAATCAGACTTAAGAAGCACTAAACTACCTTCTTGCCAATTAGGAGGAAATGAAGTTTCAAAAGTCACCGTACCGTTCCAGTTAGGTATAGAGCTATTTTGATAATAATTAGAATTATCAGCTATATTAGCTAAATATGAGCCGTAAGTGTCTAAAGGTATAGAAAGCAAAGGGTCATTAACAGTGTCTTCTATGTAGGTGAAATTCAACATACCAGAAGGTGTTGTCAACTGTGTGGTTACTGGGGTAATACCAGTTCCAAAACCGCCGACTAAAGATGGTTCCATTAGCGGTATTATAGGGCCTAGTGGAGATTTTTTAACAACAGTAACATCTTCTTCTAAAAAATTAGGTCTTCCAGATATAATATTAGAATACGAATTAGAAATTGGATCGTAGCTTGGTACAACTGTGTGAGTTAGAAAGTTAGTAGATCCTGTTTTAAATTTTTCTATATTTATTTTTTTAGGCTCTGTTTGATCGTCCGTCCAAAATAAAAATTTATCTAATATGTTTATTCCAGTTATTAAATAATCTTTTGTAAAATTTAAAATACCTTGAGTGTCTACAAGAACAGGGTGTATAAAGCCTGTGGTTTGATCATATTCAGCTATAGCACTAACATTGTCAGATGCTATAAACCAATATATTTTTTCATTAGCTTCGTCTACTGTTGAGCCAATACATACTGGGTTTGCAAGGTCTTCTATATAGTTAGCTTGCCATAAAACATCATTTTGTTTACTTCTAAGCTCAATATTGCCTTTTACGTTTTGTAAAACACCTACATTTGATCTCTCTGAGTTTGCTAAATCTAAGTTTAAAGCGTCGCGATATTCACCGTTGGGTATTAATCGCTCATCGAGGTCTTTATTCATTCTTCCAGACTGGAAAACATGTACAAATTCCGGCATATATTAATGTTTTATTTGTTTAGATTTGTTACGCATAACCTGCGTAATTTCTTCTATTTTTATATTAGATAATCTTAATTTAGCATTTCGTCTAGCGGCTTGCTTTTCTCGTTTAAACCTTGCTATAATATACTCTGGAGTATTTATTCTAGTTGATAAAATAGCATGAGCTATATACTTATATAAAGCTTCTTCAGCAAACTTATGAACTGTCATTTCCTCATCTTTAGCAAGGCCGTCGCTTATATACTTTAATGTAACTACGCGATTAACCATGTCTGAGCTAAAATGTATTAATCCTTTTATTTGGTCTATATAAAATACACCGTTAGACTGTGCGTTTTCAGGATTAATACCATACCTTCTACCTAAAAAATGCTGGTGTATTAAGTCACTATTATTATCGTTTGTTAAAGCATCTTCTCCTTTGCGATCTAATTTAAATCTTTTAAGGGTTTCTGAATCTTGAGCATAAATTATTTCACCGTTATTATCAAAGGTGTACTCGTAATTACTGTCTTGCACTATGGGTAAAGGATCGCTAGTTTTTATCGCTGGATATATTACGTGTTCTATTCCACTATCATCAACCCATGTTAACTTAACATAATTAACATAGTCTTGAGGTAGAACCATATATAGCTGTGGTCCTATTTCTATTTCTTGAGACTTGAACGAAGGTAATAAATCAAAATTAAATTCTTGTATACCTCTCTGCGCGTGAAAAGCAATATCAGTTCTTTTTATTTTACTAATAATCTTGCCTTCGCCTACATAAGAAATAATGAAATTATTTATAATATCTTTTAAAGATATAAACTGATAATTGCCATAATCTTCATCTAAACTGTTCCAGACACCATCTGGGCCTTCGTAATATTGCTCATTAGTTTGATTTATTAGTGCCATTTATTAAGATTTTTCTTGTTGTATAGTTTCTATCTCTTCTTGATTAACTGCGTTATATAAATTATAATCTTTTATTAACAAACCAGATAGTTCAAGTATTTTTATAACCAACTCTGTTTCTTCTGATGGCTCTAATTCAAAGTCAACAGATTGAGATGCGTTATACAGAGGCTCATCAAAGACTATAGTATAAGCCCATTGAACTTTTGCCGGTTTTTTTATATAAGCGCAAGAAACATTAGTTATTAGCTCGGACGCGCCATAAACATTAAGCCCAGAGCTGTTCTGGGTGTATATAGGACGTGTATTAACGGGTTTTGTTAATGGTGATGAGTTTATGTATAATATTTCGTTTTGATTAACTCTCTCGGCTTCTATTTGCTCAGTGCTCGTTGCGCCAAAACCATCAGTGGTTGTGTTTGAGTATATTACTGTTCCTAGCCTGTATACGTCCGCCGGTAAGTCAAAGTGATTATTAACAGCGTCGTAAGTTAGTGATGCTGATGTTTTAAAGGGAGATATTTTTTTGTCCAACATGTTTAACATGTCAGAATATTTAGTGCTGTTGCCAGGAATTCTACCAAACTGATTTATGTCGTAAAAATACTGCTCAAATAAATCTAACTGTGCTTGATTAGCGAATAAGTTAAATTCTTGGGCGGTAACATAGCCTCTTTGTTCTTTATTTAATATACCTAAAACTTTCTGATATACTGTATCTACGCTTACTGCCATATAATTTTTTATTAATAATAATTAGGCCACCATTAAGGTAGCCTAACTACTATAATGATAACTTATATTTTTTTAGTTATGTGTTTATAAACTTCCATGCCTTCATCTGTTTTAAAGAATGCCGCTAAAGCGGAGTATGGATGTTCATCAAATGGTACGGTCATTAATTTTCTACCAGTACTACCATAAGTAAAAGTTCTTTGATCCTGAGATAAAATAATAATACCTTGGTTTACTGCTTTTATTCCAATGTTTCTTAGTTCTACATTTTCATCATTTGCTAATTGTAGAAATAAAACAGGATTTCTTTTTGCGAAAACTAATCCGTCTCTTTTTAATTCACTAGAAGACAAACTGTCAACTTCTTCGCCAAATTCAACTCTTAGTATAGCTTCTAAGCCTTCAATATCCATTTGTTTTGCAGCAAGTAGTGCTTCAATTTCATAATTGATATATTCTAACTCATTTACAGCTCTTTCTTTTGGCTTGTTCTCTACAAAATATTTATTTCTAAGAGGGTGATATAAAGATAAAAGTTTTTGCAAAGCAACTTCTTGTTTTGGAACAAACAATTTACCGTCTCTAAAAACTATTCTACCTAAAGTTGCCTGTCCTTTTTGTTCATCTACAAAAGGAGATGCCATATTTGTAGCATATCTTAATTCTCTTTGATAACCTAGTTTTTCATCAAAATATAATAATGGAAATTTAGTGCTGTGTTTAGACGTTATAGTAAAAACAATTGGACTTCCAAAGTTTTCTGTTAATTTATATAATCTGTCTTTTATTTCCCACTCTGGTTTTGCAGGTGGAGATTGTGGTTTTTTTGTAGCCACTACCTGAGGTGCAACCTCAACAGTTTCTTCTGCTTTAGCTTTTTTAGCCATGATATAATATAATTAAATAGTTAATAAAAGTAATAATTACCCCCGTCGATATAACGAGGGTAATAATTACATTAATTTACCTTCTTATGAGAAATTTTGGGTTTTCTTAAGAAGTACAAAGTTGTTAGCCGCTTGAACGCATAATGCTCTTTCAGACAAGAAGTTAACATTCATTTCATCAACGTCACTTGTAAAGTTTCCGCCAACAGATCCAGTAATCCAAGATTTTAATCTACGATCGTCTGCTTCAGAAGCTCTGTAGCGTACGTGTAAAAATGGTCTTTGAATATTCTGTCCTAAAATTTGGTCATAAACAGTAGAAGTACCTGCAGGCACAACAACACCAAGAATGTCTTTTACCATTCCTCTTGTAGTTGAGTCATTTAAGTATTTCCAGTCAGTTTTGTAGAAATCATAAGATCCTCTACGGAAACCGCTAAATCCTAAGTTCAAAGCCATATCTTCAGAGTTTTCAAATACACCGTAAGACGTTCCACCAGTTCCATAAGAGTTTTGACCTGCTAACATAACATCAATATCTAAAGAAGTTGCGCGGTCTAAGAAAAGCATGTTTTCTTCGATAGCACCTTGCTTATCCAACTCGCCTAAAATTGCATCAAATTCACCAATGCCAGTTGCTGGCGTAGCGTTTGCAAAATCTGGGTCGTTAAATACTAATCCTCTGTTTTCAATAGCAGCAAACATACCTTCACTACCGGTAAAACCAAGGTCACCAGCAGAAGCTCCAGCTCCACCGCCATTATCTTTAACAGCTTCAATCATAGACATTTCTAAGTAATCTTCAAAACGTAATCTAGCTTCATGCTCAGACTTTAAGTACCATAAGTACCCTCCAGTTCCAGCTTCAGTAGTTACTTCAACCCATCCAATTTGAGCAACGTCAGAACCATTAACACTATACTTTTCTCTTAGTATAATTGGTTTGTTGCTGAACTGAGTGAATTTAGCATCAGGTTGAGCTGCAATTCCTGAAGATCCTTTTTTGTATTCAGAACCATAAACAAAAACAGCAACCCCTTCAATAGTAGCAGCACCACCACCTAAGATTGTGTTTAAATTTTGAGCTCCGTAAGGCGCTACAACGATATGCGCATTAGTACCTGTTCCTCCAGTTGTTACTCTAGCTTTAATTACAATACCATCTTTAGCTACAATAACTGTTTGGCCAGCGTTAATTAATGCCGCTTTTTGCTCTTTTGTTTGTAATCCGGCAGTTCCAGCTGGATCATCAATAAAAGTTACATGATTAGCAGCAGCGTTAGCTACGGTTACTTTACAATCGTCCATAGCGATGTGTAAACGCCCTTGCTCAGACCATACAATTTGGTCAGAAGCCATAGGCATTTCTGCTCCTACCATGCGTAAAAATCCAGAAATAGTACGATTACCGTATCTTTCTACTTCTTTTTCATACACTTCTGGTAAGAACTGTTGTGTAAACGCCATGTCTGTCAAAGAAAGGTAGTTGTCCGCGAACAAGCCTTTAGTAGGACGTGGAGTTTGGTGATTTAATTGGGCACCAGTGCCCGGGGTTGGAAAACTCATAGTTTTTAATTTTTAAATTTGTTATTTTCTTTTTATTTTCATTCGTAATTTAGAAGTATCAAGTCCATTAACAGATCTTACTGTCCAACCGTTTGAAGTTGTAGTTTTTTCATGGCCCCGTCTCGGTTCCATATCTACGTTCTTAGCAGTAGCAGCACTAGTTTTTATAGCATCAGATTTTCCTTGCTCATAAAAATGTTTTGCAACAGCGTCAGGGTTCATAGCTGTAAATAAAGATTTGTGATAACCCAAAGCATCTGACATTTCATTTTTTTCATTCAAGAACTTCTTGACAAAATTATTAATATCGCTTTGGTTTGACTTTACTCCTTTAGCGTCTTTAACATTAAAACGGTATTTTTTGTCTCCAACAGAATATTCAAAACCTTTGAAATTATCATTGAAAACGTCGTTTGTCTTGTTATTAAACGCTGTTTTTTGTTGTTCTTCAATCTTAATAGATTGTTCTTTTTCTTTATTATAGCGATTAAAAAAATCAACCGCTTTTTTTTGTTCTGGATTTAGTTTAGATCCAGCTTTAATTTCTTCGTAATAATTGCTTTTAAGTTTTTCAAGATGTTTTTTTGCTTTAGCAGCCTCTTCTTTAAATGCAATTTTAGCTTTACGTATATCTTTTGGCTCGTCTAGCTCTTCATCATATAGAAAATCTTCCATTAGAATATCTATATCTTCTTTGTCTAAATGAGGTTTAGTTGCTTGATAATACTCTTTTATTATTTGAGACTCGTTTAATGAAGAGTAATCTTTGTTTAGTTTAACATAGTCTTCTAAACTTCCACCTGTTTCATTAATAAAATCTACTACCTTTTGTATATTTTCTGGCAAAGGATCACCAGTGGCTTGCGCTTCAGCAACAGCTTCTTCAACTTCCTCAGTTAGTTCTTCTGTTTTTTCTTCAACATGATCATCTGTTATTTCTTCTAAAACAGGAGTTTCTTCTAACTCTGTTTTTTCTTCAGTAGCAACTTCTTGCTTAACTTCTTCGATAACACCTTGTTCTTCTACAGCGTCATTAATTTCGGTTTTTTCTTCTTCAGAAACAACTTCTTTTTTTGCGTTGTTTAGTTTTGATAAATCCACCTTTATAATGCCTTCGCCGTCTTGAACAACTGGCGTGTCTACTTCAATTTGCTTTTTAACTTCGTCTTTTTTAGACTGTTGTTCTTTGTTTTCTTTCATGATAAAATATTATATAATTATTATTTACTATAATCACCTAGGTTCAAAAGAACCTAAACCAAATCCACCTTGCATTACATCATTTCCAGATGATTCAAAGTTTTTTGGCGGTAAATTATCTTTTCTTTGTGCTATTAATTGGCTTTGTTGTGATGCTTGTATTTTAGTTCTTTCGTCTTTACGGTCTTCTTTAATTTCATCTTTTGAAGAAACAACATTAGACTGCATTTCTTGAAGTTTCATGTTTATTTGAAACTCATATGCCATTAAACCTTTTTTAAGTTGTGCTTCTGTTTGTAGTTTTTGAGATTCAAAGCTTAGTTTAGCTTGCTCTAGCTGTATTTTGCTTTGAGTAAGAGCGGTTTGTTTTTGAACCTCTAACTGAGCAGCAACTTGCTGTGACTGTTGGTTAGCCTGAGCTTGAGCTTGTATGTTTTGTTGTTGCATTAGCTGATCTCGCTCTAACTTCTTTTTTCTTCTTAATTTTAATAAAGAATTTGCTAGCTTTATACTTTTTACGTTTCTAATATCTATTGCATCTTCTAGATCTATAGATTTTTGAGCCAAAGCCATTTGTATATTGTTTTCTAAAACTGTTTTTTCTTCTTCATCTGGCTGTAGCTCTATAAATATACCAAAATCGTACAAATGTAATTCACTTAATTCATCTAAAGTTGCTACATTGTGAACACCTATTTGTTGTATAAAGGCGTCTCTTGTAGGTGAAAACTCTAATATATCTGATATTCTTAACGATAAGTTTTGAGCTAAGTCAGATGTTATAAACAAACCACTTGTTAATATATGCCTAGTGGCTGTATTTGAATTTGCTGCCGCTAGTTTTTGAACACCTACTAAAGCATCTTTTGAAGGAGTTCCTCCGTCTCTAGCCTCGTTAAGACCAGTGACATCACGTATCATTTGTAGATAGTAATTATAGGTGTTTATTAATTGTGGTATTTTATTACCACCAGATCCACTTGCTATTTCTTGAATTGGTACTTTTCCAGGATTTAAGTCTCCTTCTTGTGTAAATGATCTACCTATAACAGAACCTGTTTGAAAAAACATATTCAAAGCTTCTTGAGGGTTGTAATTTGTGCCATTACCAAGATCAACTTCTGCTAAACCATCAGCGTCTAAGTAAACACCATCTGGTACCATGCGAGATAATACTTGCTGTAGTTTTAAGTGCGTTAGCTGTATCATGTCAGCAAAGCCAGTAATTCTACTTACTAAAGACTCTATTTGACCTTTATACATACGAGGCGCACAGATACTGTAGTTCATTTTAACTTTGGTGAAATCGCTTTTAGGCCTTAACATGTTTTTAGCCATTTCCCATTTAAGTAATTTATCTGTTCCTAAGACTAAAACACCTTCGTATAAAACTTCTAAAGATCTACCTATTTTTTGTATACCATACTGTTCTAGTATTTCTTCTGGTGGATTAAATTGATCATCTTTTATTATTATTTTTTCAGCACCTGTAGATGTCTCTTTAACTTTATAAACCTCGTTCATGTAGGTTTTATAATTAAAATATAATATCTGAACAGTATTAGAGTCAGAGTTATCATAATTTGACATTGTTGTGTCATAAGAGCCGCTGCTTTGAAACGATGTCTTGCTTATAGCTTCTAAATCATCTTTACTAAGATTAGGAAACTGCTTTTTTAATTCATTTATATGAACTGACTTTATTTCACCTACATAATATATATCATCAAAATAAGGAGACTCCGTATACGAGTAAACTAAATAAGCAGGGTCAACATACTCTACGACGGCACCTTCAGATTCAGAAAATCTATTTTTTACAGCACCAATACCTAGAGTTGTTAAGTCGTAGTTAACTCTCTTTCTTGTTAAATCATATTTGTTACCATCTAGTAATACATTTATAGCCTGCTCTTCTGCAATTTCAACATTTTGCTTATATGTTAACTGCATATGCAACTCAAGTTCTTCCTTTGTTTCTGGTAATGATTCAGGTTTGTTTTCAAAAAGATTTACACCTAAGTTTTCGTTAACATATTCGTTAATTTCTTTAGTTTGTAAATCTCTTATTATAGATTCCATATAAGCAGTACGCTTACTTATACCGTAAGGATCTTGAGAATATGCTTTTATGTCAAAAGTTCTTTCTGATATACCGTTAACAACAATATCAACAAACTTTGGTATAATAGGAACTGGTTTCCAATCTAAATTAAGATAAGACAAATCACCATTTATAGATAATTCATCTTTATACTTTTGTATTGACTGCTCGCCTCTAGCATATAATCTTAGCCTATGAAATGTGTTTTGGTTACTTCTGTATCTATTAGCACCGTTTGTAGTTTTAAACCACTCGTCTTGTATAGCTCTACCAACTTTTAAGCCATACTCTTGAGAGGCTTTTTCTTGATCACTAGTAACTTGACTAGGAAAAAAACTTTTTACAACTGAATCAGCCATATGTTATTTTATTATTTTTGATAAACTACCGCCATTACTAAACTTAGCGATTTTTATATTTATTGGTTGTTTTTCTATTTTAGCAACAGGTCTATATAAGTGCCTATTGCAAGCCATTATAGCTAACCCAGAACTTATAGCTGCATCAAATTTTGTTCTTTTATTTATATCAAACTTAGCCCAATCACCTAGAGTTCTGTTAAAATACATATCACCATATTGTGAATCTGATTTTAATCCTACATACTTATCTATATAAGACTCAATAGCAGCAGCATGAGCTTGTTTTATATCTTCACTAGAATTTGGTATGCCACCTATTTCTTTTTCCGCAACAGAAAGCTTGTTCCAAATTTTATCAGGTCTATTCATTGAATAACCCCTATAGCCTCTTCTTTTAAAATAATATAATAATCTAGGTTTATTGTTTTCAGCTAAAAGAGGCATGCCATAAAACACACAAGCCATTAAAACATCTTCGAAAAACATTTCTGCCGTTTGAGGCCTAGCCACATATTCTAAAAAAAAAGAATTAGGTGGAGCATCTTCCATTGAAAACTTAGTTAATCCGTGTAAAGAACCTTTAGATCCATTACCGTCAACTGTTCCTGAAATATCATAACTGTCACAACCAAAAGCGCCTATATGTTCATTTCCAGGATGCTTTATGCCATTTTTTAAAATTTGTTTATTTTGCAAAGAGTAGTTTGGTACCCAAGTTAATTTAAACCTTCCGTTAGGATTTGGTGAAAAATTTACCACAGTATCTTTTACTCCGTTTTGCCATTGAAAATTTCCTGTAGAAACAATATTAGTGTTTCTTAAATCTTCATTATAGTCTATTTGCTCGTATATTTTAACTAAATTAAATATACTGTTTTTTGTTTCATCTCTGAATGCGTGTTCTTCAGTTCTTGGAAACTGTCTGTAAAACTCGTTTAAAGCGTCTTGGTCGCCTTTTAAGCCATCTGCTTCGTTGTTCCAATGCTCTACAACACCTATGTCTATTGAGTCGCCATGAGGCCCTTTAACCGCTTTTTTTGGAGTATCGAAAACAGGGTGTCCATGAGAATCAATGAATCCTTCGTAGTTCCATTCCATAGGTATGAACAGAGAATATAATCCTGAGCTAGTTTGTCCATTCCTGTTTCTTTTACTAGCATCTGAGTTGTAGTATAGTTTTTTAAAATTTTCTCCACCTTTATCTAATGAATTAGAAGTTGAACCCATCATACATTTACCAATAACTCTAGATCCTAACCTTAGACAGGTTTTTGTAACTCTCCAGTTATTTAATATATTATCGGGTCTTTCCCATTTACCACTTTCGTCATGTACTAATAAAGCTAATTTTTCACCGTCATAACTATTATCGCCAGTGTTTTTCCAGTCAATCGTTGTATCTAATCCTTCAAGTAATTCTTGATCTTTTTTGTTTTGGATAGACTTTCTGGTGAGTCTTGACGCGGGGATTCTATAGGCGAGCTCGGTTTTTGGCCTGTCCATACCGTCCTGGATGGGTTTGAAAAAGAACGGGTAGTTGACTGATATTGGTACGACTTTATCTGTGAACATTTTCTTAGCATCGGAACCAGACTTAGACAAGATACCGTACCGTGCATCTGATGTAATTGTCGCCAAATTAACGGTTTCTGCTGAAGACATAAAAGAGAATCCGGAACGGCGGTTCTTAAGATAACACATTCCATAACACCGTGAGTCGGCTTTACAAGCTTCCCAGAATATAAAGAATAGTCTGTTTGCTTCTCTAAAGTCTGGTTTCCCAACATCAATCTTGGACCACTGCAAGTACATAAAATGAGTGCCAGTAATGTAAGTAGCCAGGCTTCTATTATAGAACCAATGGCCTTCTTCTCTTTTTTTAAATTCATTATCAATATAATTTTCCCACTTAGCCTTAAAGCTATTGGGGTAATCTCTCCATTCAAATACGCTTGCAATGTTTTTAAGCTCTTTAGGATATTTTTCAGGCTCCCAGCAGTTGTTGCCTTTAATTAAATTTTTTGGAGCCTTAGGAAGCGCTATTTTAAGCCCTTGTATTTCGTATACTTCACCTATTTGACCTGTTTTGCTTATAACTATAATATCATTTTCTTTATTATAGCCATATTTCCATTTTTTAGATTTATTTAATCTGTTTAATGTGTTTATTTTTACAGGTTGTATTATTTTATATAAACTCTGCTCGTACATTATTTAGACCTCCTTTCTGCAAAACCACTAAAAGTTTTTTTACTTTCATCTTTTGGCTTATCTTCTAAAATAGCTTCTTCTGATTGTATTCTTGTTAATATTTCAAAAGCATCAAAAATAGCTAGTTTTTTAGTTGCTGCTGCGTTTTTAAGTCTATCAGCAGATATATCATCATCTGAATCAACAATAGGCTCTTTTGCGACTTTTATTAACTCCTCAACTGCTTTGTGACCAGCTTGGATTATACTCTTCTTCGTTTCCTTTATATTCATATTTAATTGTAATAAATTTATTTGGAACCCTATATAGTCTTTCGTTTTCTATAAAAAACTCGTACTCTGAACCGGGTTTAAAAGAAACTAACGCACCTTTTTCTATGTAGCCATCGCTATGCTTTACTACACCTTTGCCTACAATCTCATTACTTAACTGCATTGTATCAATCTGCTGTAGCGGCTTGATAAAAGAAAAACCTTTAACAGCTCTCCATTCTTCGTTTCTTTTATAAGCATATACTTGGTTTTGTTGAACAAAAAATAAGTCTTCTCTAAAATAACTTCTGCTATTTTTTTCTTTACCTCTTACGTCATAAAACCTTCTAAAAACATTATGATGTACTATTACTTCATCACCTGGTTTTATTTCAGAACAATAAGCTAATGGTGTTGAAACAACAACGCCATGCCTGCTCACATATTGGTGGTTTTGCATTTCTGTGTTTAATATTAACTCAGAACCATTTAATTCAACTTTATTATTATTTCTTTCGCTAAATGGTTTTACTATAAAATCAAAAACACTATTCATTAATACTCTAAATTATACTCAACGGCAATTGCCATATTTTTATTAAAGTCTTTCCACGGAAGTGTTTCTTTGTTTTTTTTAATATAAATAGAATACTTGTTTTCTTCTTCTATTATACTTTCTATAACATGACCACCATAAACTTCTTGACCAACAGCATAATGCATAGCGTCATTTTTATAATCTCTACCTATACTAATCTTTCTTACTAGGCTCATTTTTTGCTATTTTACCGTCATTTATATCAATGCTGACCTCACCATAAGATTTTTTTAGTTCATCTTGAAACTTTTGAAGATCCTGCTGCAGGCTTGACACGCTGTGTAGTAATTCGTGTTTAGTAATCTCTAATTCACCTAACCTTAATTGGTGTTGATTATGGTTTTTTACTAATTCTTGAAGTTTAGTTAATTCTTCTTTTTTTATTTTTTTTGCCATTTTATTAAATTTAAGTTGTTTTATATATAATTAAGTATTACGTATTTACGCGTTACTTTAATTTTCTATAGTCATAGTTACAGAAGTTGGGTTTTCTAATTCTGAAATCTGTGAAGCAATGCCATCTTCAATAGATTCAAATTGCTCTTCACCCATAGCGTCTTTAGTCCAACCAACAACTATTTCGTTTGTTAGTTCATCAAAAGGTATAAAGTCAGCTTCAGTATCTAAAGTTACTACTTGAGTTCCGATGCTTGTTGCTGAATAATCTTCTTTTGTTCCAGTTACTTTCCAGTGTACATTATACACTACATTTGTTTCACCTTCTTCTTGAGGGTGTACATCTACTGTTTTGCAATTCCAATCGTATGTTATCATTTTTTATTTTTTAATTGCCTGAGTTGCGCATCTTATAGGTGTTTGCGATGTACCTTTAACGTCTACCCAGTTTATATCTATATATTCTTCGCAAATTTTAATATTTTTAACCACCCCACTAACTGTCCCTTTGCAATTAGTAATATTTATACTAGCGTCAGAGCCATTCGTTCCATTTCTACCGTCTGCCCCAGCTGATCCCGTTGCTCCCTGAGGCCCTTGAGGTCCAGTAGCGCCAGTATCTCCTTTAGAAGCAGCGCTAGAAGAATCTTTACCAAAAGCATCTTTTATAAAAGTGTGTAGCTCCTCAACGTCTTGCCTTAAATCTTCAACTTGTTTTAATAAAAACCTATTAGTTTGATAAATAGCGTCGTCGTTAAACAAGTCGCTAATATCTGTTAAACTGGTTAAATCATCAGATATTTCTTTAGATACGGTGTATTCACCGTCAGAACCTTTAACAGCTTGTTGTTTTGAACTACCTTCTTTAAATAGTTTTTTGCCTCTAATATTGTCGTTTATATTCGCCATATTAAGTTATATTATATTCATACCATATTTGATAAGCCATTCCACCCATTCTTGGCTGAGTTGCTACCCCAGTCACAACCCCTATCTGCACTTTGTCTTCAGCGTTAAAAGTAAAATTAGTAGTTCCAAAATCAAAAGTAACTTTCATACTCGACGTGCCTCCGTTTGTAACTGTTCCAGCGTAGGTTGTACTACTTAATGTTCCATTTATTTTTTTGCGAAAAGTACAAGCCGTAGCTACTGGTGTACTTCCTGATATATACTTTAGTATAATTTTTCTAACTCTACCAGCGTATAAAGGTACCCAAGTATTATAATATTGGTCTGAGGAACTCATTCCTGTTATATTTATAGGAATCCACAATGGATTAGCGCCATCGGTGCTTCTTGGGCTATGGAAAAATCCACCATTGTTAAAATCAGAAACATAACCTTTATACCCATCTAC
>Ga0209535_1000577_pt1 | contig 26055 bp, 31 predicted proteins | sample LinPmetageLP28_FD_184041 | JGI IMG/M metagenome (GOLD analysis project Ga0209535, IMG submission 184041) | Marine viral communities from the Pacific Ocean - LP-28 (SPAdes) (version 2) | ecosystem: Environmental > Aquatic > Marine > Oceanic | place: Pacific Ocean | collected 2009-08-22
CAAGTGTTATTGTTAACAATGCGGCACGGTCAACATCTAATTATGAAATAGAAGGTTTTAACAGAGGCACAGGAAATCAAGATGATAAAAGCACCTGTTCAGCAGTATTTGGAGACCTCGCATGAGTAAAGCAGCACAACTAGCCGCACTGATTGGTTCAGGTCAGGCGCAGGGTGATAAGAACCTGATTATCAATGGTGCGATGGCTGTTTCGCAAAAAGGAACAAGTGCAGTTGCTGTTCCAAATGGTGGGACTTCAACAGTAGACCGCATGAAATTCTATGAATCAACTGGTGGTGCCTACACAAGCGAACAATCCAGTGACGTTCCAGCAGGTCAAGGTTTCTCTAAGTCAATTAAACTCGCTTGCACCACCGCTGATTCAAGTATAGGTGCAGCAGAGATAGCTACGATGTCTCAAATCATTGAAGGTCAAAACCTTCAGCGTTTGAACTATGGGACATCTGACGCTAAGACTATTACATTATCATTTTGGGTTAAGTCCAACAAGACTGGCATATACACCATTGCTATATATAAACATGCTGGTGGTGGAACAGCTTATGGATGCCCTGTTGAATATACCATATCTTCTGCGAACACTTGGGAAAAGAAAACCATCACGGTAACTCCTACAGCAGGAAGCACAACGCTTATTACAAGCAGTGCGGGCGCTATTATTGACAGTAATGGTGCTGGAATAGAGGTTCACTGGGGTCTAGCTTGGGGCAGTAACTTCAACTCTACCAACAACACTTGGTCAGCGTCTGGTTTTTACTCTACATCTAATCAGGTAAACTGGCTAGATAGCACTAGCAACAACTTCTACATCACAGGCATCCAACTTGAAATAGGCGATGTAGCCACGCCGTTTGAACACGAAAGCTATGCGAAAACTTTGCAGAAATGTCTTAGATATTTTTTCCGTGCTACTTCTGGGGGAGATGGACAATTTGCTACTTTTGGTTCAGGCGTAGCCTATGCTTCTACTTCTTATCTAGGAGAATATACCACACCAGTTCCGATGAGAGCGCAACCTAGTATAGCCTCCAATGTAACTAGCAATGTGTCACAGGGGCAGGTTGTTTTAGGTGGTGTTGCAAAGGCTTTTTCTTCTCCTGTAGTAACAGGAAATGGTCATGTCATGCGGGTAAACATGACAATGAGTGGCGCAACTCAGGGACAAGGTGCCTACATTCAGATAATGTACGCAAGTTCTACAGATGCAAATATAGATTTAAGTGCGGAGTTATAATGATGGAAAGCTATAAAGAAATTTCTTCAGCAAAGTATTATTCTTTTGAAGGTACAAATATAGCGATAATAGTCACTTACAGTAATGGTGAAACATGGTCTGCCCCAATGTCTATTGACAACACAGACTACGCAGAAATCATGCGTCAGGTTGCGGCTGGCACGTTGACAATCGCGGATGCTGACTGATGTTTGCTGTCTCGTCCATATCTGAACAGCCAATAGCCACGCAGGGGATTGTTCTTCCTGCCGTGCAGACTATGGACGCAAGCTTTACGCAGACAACTCCTGCTATCTTCATAGCTTCTGGTGAAGCCGAGATGATAGGAACATCAAGTAAGGCTTCTATCGGTGTAGGCGTTCTTGTAGGCGCTACAGATATTATATTCAGCTTTACTGAAACAGCCACGCCAAGCCTAGTTCTATCCGCCTCACAAACTATGGATGCGAACTTCACGCAGACAGCCGTTGGTATTGAGGTTTTTGAAGGGGTCTCTACTCAAGTATCTAGCTTTACCGAAACGGCGGCGGCTAACGGTATTTTTGTCGGCACCTCTACTCAGGATGCGAACTTCACGCAAGACTCCGTAGGAACAAGGGTCCAGATAACAGGCTCCACTCAAGACTTTAGCTTCACGCAGACAACGACTCAGACAAGAGTGCGAACTGAAGTCTCCTCGATGGACTTTAGCTTCACGCAAACATCAAACGGTGGCCTGCTTGTATCAGGTGTGTCTGATATGCTGTCTGACTTCACGTTATCAGCGCTTGGTGGGTTTCGTTTCTTAGGAACCTCTAGTATGTCCTTTAGCTTTACACAAACATCCGCTGGCGGATTGTTGTGGGAGCCTATAAATGCAGGAGCCAACCCAGAGTCTTGGACACAGATAGTTCATACTGGTGATACATGGACACAAATTGATGCTAGTGGTACAATAGAGCAGTGGACAGAGAAGGTAGTTTAAATGGCTAGTACATATACAGGCAACACGGGCATTGAGAAGATTGGAACCGGCGAGCAGGCTGGTACCTGGGGCACGACCTCCAATCGTAACTTTGATATTATCGACACAGCCTTAAACGGGGTAGTAAGTATCACGTTGTCAGGGACAACACATACTCTGACTACAACCGATGGCACAGTAACTGACGGCATGAACAAGGTTCTTGTACTAGCAGGCTCTCCATCTGGCACAAACACAATCACTATTTCCCCTAATGACCAAGAGAAGCTTTACTTTGTTTCTAATGGCTCTGGTCAAAGCGCTGTGTTTTCTCAAGGCTCCGGCGCTAACGTAACTATTGCCAATGGAGCGCAGGCTATTATCTATGCAGATGGCGCAGGTTCCGGCGCGGCGGTTGCAGAGATTAAGCCAGTTGCTTCTGCTGGTAGCATTGGTACAGCGTCCATTGCAGATGATGCAGTAACTTCCGCCAAGATAGCCGATGATGCTATCACTTCTGCGCTAATTGCAGATGATGCAGTAGTTACCGCCGCTATAGCAGACGACGCTATCACTGCGGCTTTGATTGCTGACGATGCTGTTGGTGCGGCGGCTATCGCTGATAACGCTGTTGGTGCGGCGGCTATAAACATTTCTGGTAATGGCACCGCTGGGCAGGCTGTCACCTCTGATGGAGATGGTAGTTTTAGCTATACAACTTTAACTTCGGCAGTTCCTCCTACAAGGCAAGTGTTTACTAGCAGCGGAACATGGAACAGGCCGTCGGGCTGCAAAACTGTTAAGGTCACCGTAGTTGGCGGCGGTGGCGGCGGTGGCGGGATTAGCCTTCCAAACGGCACCGATGGCGGTCAATCCGCTCCGGGGGCAGGCGGCGGGGCGGCTATCAAATATATAGATGTTACAGGGACTTCTACTGCCAGCGTCACTGTTGGAGCCGGAGGTTCTGGGGGAGTAAACACATCAGGTAATTCTGGCAGAAACGGCGGCACTGGCGGCACTTCCTCTTTCGGAAGTTTTTGTTCGGCAACGGGCGGTGCTGGCGGCGGCGGGGCTACTGGCGGCGGTCAGACGGGCAAGCAGAGTGGCGCTCCGGGCGTTGGCTCTAATGGAGATTTAAATTTAAGCGGCGGCGGCGGCTTTGGCGTAGGTGGTCCTTCTTTGCTTTCTGGCGGCCCTGTGCCTCAAGGAGGGTCTAATGGTCTCAGCGGAACTATGGGTTCCGGCGGCGGCGCTACCAGTAATGGTATTGCGACCAGCAAAAACGGAGGCGCTGGCGGTGCAGGTGTGGTATTAGTCGAGGAGTATTACTAAAAATGCCGCTAACTAAGTTACAGTTTAGACCGGGCATAAATCGTGACTTAACCTCATATACTAATGAAGGTGGGTGGCGCGATTGTGACAAGGTGCGCTTCCGTCTTGGGTATCCTGAGAAGATAGGTGGTTGGGAAAAATATTCTAGCTCTACATATCTTGGCTCTGCTCGTGCTCTTCATAACTGGGTGGCACTAGATGGCTCTAACTATCTTGGTATTGGCACCAACTTTAAATATTATATTGAAGAGGGTCAGTCTTTTAACGACATTACTCCCCTTCGGTCCACAACATCCGCAGGTGATGTAACCTTTGCCGCAACTAATGGCTCAACAACAATAACTGTTACTGACTCAGCTAACGGAGCAAACGAGTTTGATTTTGTAACCTTTAGTGGAGCAGCTAGTTTAGGTGGCACTGTAACAGCGGCAGTCTTAAATCAAGAGTACCAAATACAAAAACTTATTAGTTCTAATCAATACGAGATTACTGTGGCGGCAGCAGCCAATGGCTCTGACAGCGGTAACGGGGGTTCTAGTGTTGTTGGCAAGTACCAAATCAACACCGGCTTAGACACCACAGTTGGAGGAACAGGCTGGGGCGCAGGTTTATGGGGCGGGGCAACAAGCGATGCTCTTAGTACAACTGCTGCCGAAGCTATAGATAACTCAGAAGATGCAATAGATGTAGCAAGCGGAACAGGTATATCTGCCAGTGATGTAATTATTATTGACGAAGAACTTATTCTTGTTGGTGGTGTGTCTACAAATACTTTAACAGGCTGTACAAGAGGGCATCTGGGCACCACTGCTGCGGCACACGATAACGGGTCAATCGTAACTTTAGTTCTTGGAAATGCTGATGCAAGCAATGACTTTTCCGGCTGGGGCATAGCGGCATCTGGTGGCTTGACTACAGAAGTAGAACTAAGAATTTACTCACACGATAACTTTGGCGAAGACTTAATCATCAATCCTCGTGACGCTGGCTTATTTTATTGGGATAGAACTAACGGCACAAGCGCAAGGGCAGTGGCCCTTAATACCTTAACAGGTACAAAAAGAAGCATACCTACAATTGCAAAACAGATTTTGGTGTCAGACCAAGATAGACATGTTATTGCTTTTGGCGCTGATGCTATAGGCGGATCCAGTGATGTGAACGGTAATGGAGTGCAAGACCCTTTACTTATTCGTTTTTCTGATCAAGAAGATCCTTTGCAATGGTATCCTTTAGCAACCAACACGGCGGGTGATTTACGGCTTGGTGCGGGGTCCACCTTTATGCAGGCTGTGGAAACAAAACGTGAGATCTTGGTGTGGACAGATACTGCACTACATAGCATGCGTTTTATTGGGCCTCCGTTTACGTTTGGCATACAACAGCTTGCTTCTGGTATCACCATTGCTAGTGCTAACGCGGCGGTTGCTTCTGAGGACTATGTGTTCTGGATGGGCATTGATTCCTTCTTCATCTATGCCGGTCAGACTGCACAGCTACCATGTACCGTAAAAGACAAAGTGTTTACTGATTTTAACCTGTCACAGATTCAGAAGGTAGCTTCTGGTGTAAACTCTGAGTTTAGCGAAGTAACATGGTTCTACCCGTCTGCTGACTCAGAAGAAAACAACAAGTACGTTACATATAACTACCTTGAAAAGGTGTGGACCTTCGGATCGCTTTCGAGAACTGCGTGGTTGGACCGTGGTACTCGGACCTTCCCTCTTGCTACCGGCGGCGGCTATTTATACAGCCATGAAATAGGGTATGATGACGACGGTGCTCCTATGAACTCGTTTATTGAGTCTGCCTCAATGGACATAGGTGACGGAGACACCTTCTCATATATAAGAAGGCTGGTTCCTGACTTAACTTTCACTGGTTCTACTGCTCTTAGTTCTCCGCAGGCTACATTTACTTTGAAAGCTCGTAACTTTCCGGGGGCTAACTTCAACAATACGTCCTCATCAGATGCAATTAGGACACAAGAAAGTCCTGTCGAAGAGTACACAGATCAACTATTTATGAGAGTCCGTGGACGTTCCTTCGCACTTCGTGTAGAATCAGAGGCACTAGGTTCAAGATGGAAGCTCGGTAGCCCACGAGTAGACCTTCGCTCAGATGGGAGACGCTGATGTCTAGCAACCAGATTGCTCCACCAAGACTGCCAGAAGCACCCGACCAGTATTCAAGGTCGTATATGGCTGATCTACTTCGTGCGTTAGAGTTGTTTATTTCACAGGAAAGAAACCCTGGAGAGCTACGGGGGTCAACGATTACCCTGACTAATCTGCCGACGTCCGCGACTGGACTTGGGGCAGGGGCGTTGTATAATGATAGTGGTACTGTAAAGGTTGTTACCTAATGGGATTATTTAAGAAATTTAAAGAGGCGTTGCCGGCTGTAGCCGGAGTAGCGGGGTTCGCTATTGGTGGTCCAATGGGAGCGGCTATTGGTTCAGGGCTTGGGTCCCTTGCCGCAGGTAAATCAGTCAATGATGCATTAGTAAACGCTGCTATGGGTTACGGCGTGGGTAGTATGGGGCAGGCTGCAGGGTTCGGCAAAGGCATGGGCACAGGACCGGGAAAGTTCTTGCCAAGTTACACAAGCAAAGGTACGCAAACATCTATGTTCGGTCTGGGTGACACCAGTCGAAATGTAGTTAACACTATCGGTGGGGGTATGCCTGAAGGTACTGCGTCCACGGGCCTCGGATCTTTGTTTGATTCTGATATGCTGAAGTACGGGGCACTAGGTGCTGGGGCCTTGGCCCTTGCTGGTGGGCTTGGTTCAGAAGAAGAAACATCTAGCGGTTCTTTCTATGATGACAGCTACAAAGGACAGGCCAGAGGCAAAGTAGTTGGCCCAACATCTAATAAAGAGTATAGTATAAACAGTCCTGCCGACATGGATGAGTATAACCAAGAGGTCCGTAACCTTCAGAAGTATACACCAAGAGCGGCAGGTGGTGAGAAGGACCCTATCACAGGTTATGCCGCAGGCGGTGAGCATAATGGCCCCGGCGAAGTAGCGGGTCCGGGAACAGGAACATCAGATTCAGTTCCTGCAAGATTGTCAGATGGCGAGTTTGTCCTGACAGCTAAAGCAGTAAGAGGAGCAGGTGGCGGAGATAGAGATATCGGAGCGGCTCGTATATATGATATGATGGCAGACCTAGAGGCGACAGCATAATGGCAACACAAACAGTAGAACAGGTAGCAAGACTAGCCCCCTTTCAGGAACAATACCTGAAGGATATTTTTGCACAGGCTAAAGCTTTAGGTGATACACCACAGCCCTTTGCTGAACAGCAATTAGCTGGTTTATCTGGAGGTCAGCAGGCCGCCATTCAAACAGCCATGTCAGGCATTGGCGGGTATCAGCCATACATGGATAGAGCACAGCAGTATGCTTCTCCTGAAGGTGTGTCTCAGTTCTTTAATCCTTATGAAGATCAAGTTGTACAGCAAACCCTTTCCGACATTGGTGAGCAGGGACAGATTGCTCAGAACCAGTTATCTGGTCAAGGCGTTGCATCAGGTGCCTTCGGTGGCTCTCGTTTCGGTGTTGCGCAGGCTGGGCTGGCAGGAAAAACATTAGAACAGCAGGCACGTTCTGCAGGTCAGATACGTCAGGCCGGTTTTCAGCAAGCACAGCAGGCGGCGCAAAGAGCGGCGCAGTTGCAAGGTGCACTGGGTCAAACTGCGCAGGGTATGAATGTCCAAGATATTAATACATTAATGGGTATTGGTAGCCTACAGCAGAGGCAACAGCAGGCTGGCTTCGATGTTGATAGAGCTAACCTTCTAGCACAGCAGGCGCTTCCATTCCAGCAAGTTGGCTTTATGTCCGACATCTTCCGTGGTGTACCGTCGCTACAGGGAACAGTTCAACAAACTACCACTCCAAACCCAAGTCTTGGGTCCCAGCTTCTGGGTCTTGGTATCGCGGGTATTGGTGCTGTCGGTCAGGCTGGCGGATTTGGTAATTTCTTTGGCGGTCAAAGGCCGATGAGTTAGGGGTAGATAATGAACGAAGTATTACGGCGTAAGCTCTTCAACAAAGTTATGAATGCGAACCAGCCTGCTGGTATCCTTGCTTCTTCGCCTGAGATGGTAGAGACAGTGCAACGCCGTGCGCATGGTGGATACCATGCCCCAACATCTAACATACTGAGTAATGCACTTCGCTCAGTCAGAGGACTTCCTACTCAGTCGCCTACTCAAATACCTGTTGTTGATTCTGAGCCTAATATGTTTGAGAGATTATTTAAAGCTCGTGCTCTTAAAGACGCTCGTATGTTTCAAGGTGTGCCAGAAGGAAAAAGAACAGTTGGAGATGTTGTGGGCACAGGTATACTAAATGCGGGTATTAAAACAGCAACAACAGTGCCCGGTATTATGTCTTCTTTAACTCCTGAAGGAATTGAGGCCAATAGACAAGAAAGGCTCAGAGCCAATGAGCCTTTACCAACAGACACACGAGCCACTCGACTAGCTAAAAATATTAGTTCTTCTTTGGAAAATGTTCCTTCACCGATTGAAGTAGTGGGCGCAGGCATACAAGGTCTAACAGATGCGGCTCAATATGCTTTTGGTGACACACCATACATGCCTGTCACTGAAGGAGACCCTAGATATCGTCCGGGCACAGTTCCTACTGCATCTTATGGTGACGATATTGTTGATGACGAATACTCAACTGGTGCGCCACAGACTCCGGGAGAAACTACTGCGGCTGAAGAACTTGCGGCTACAACAACTCCGACTCAAGAATCAGCTAAAAAAGACGCGGAAGAAGAAACCTCTTCTTCTAAGCCTACTACTTTTACTCCTATCCTTGATGCAGAAACCATTGAAGGATTAACAGAGGGCTCACTAAGCGCAGAAGATGAGGGAAAGTTAATTCAGGGCACAGGTAATGCTGTAATTGACCAAGCTTTATCCATTCTTCAAGGAGAAACTGGAGCAAAGACAGAGTCTCAAAAAGCCAAAGCTATGGACGAAACTCTTAATATTCAAGGTACTAGAAAAGAACGCATTGAAAAGCGTAAAGAAGTTCTAAAAGAACTTCTTGGGGATCGCGCAAAAGACATTCGCACTGACGCAAACTATAACCTTATGATGACGGGACTTATGATTGCTGCTGGCGAGAGCCCTGATGTTCTTACAAATGTGGTAAAAGGGTTGGCTGTTGGTCTTAAAGGTTACGCCGAAGCAGTAGGTGACGAAGCACAGGCTGTTACAAAAGAAGACCGTGGCCTTATGATGCAAGCTGCTTCAGAAGTTGGTGCAGAAATTAGTTCTGAAAAAGCCGCTGCTTTGAAAGCAGAGCAGGCAAGAGTTACACGACAGCACGAAGAAAGAATGCAGGACAAAAGACTTGCTACTTCTCTTGTAAGTACTCAGTTACAGGTCGGTTCAAGAGAAGCCCTTGCTTTGGCACAAATTGCGTCAAGAGAAAAACTTGCAGGTAATGCTTTTGAACAAAACGTAGCTCTGTTTGAGTTAAAAGCAAACCAAGAAGAAAAGATTTTCGACATGAAGGCTGACCTTCAAAGAGAGCTTTCTAACCCAGACACTGAAACTATAAAACTTATGAAGGCTGTTCAAGAGGAGGCTAAAGCAGATGGAGATGAGATGTCTGACCTTGAAGCCTTGATTGCAGTCAAACAGGCTGGCGCTACCACAGGAAAATCAACGGACACCACCAACTCTTATAACAGGCTAGTCTCTGCTGGCATGAGTACCATGGATGCATGGCTTCTTTCTAACCAAACTGCAGTAACTGAACTGATCAAGGATATGGGTTCAGAAGACTTTGAAAACTTCTTGATGGGTAAGCTGGCACAGGGTGGTCAGCAAGCACCACAACAAATATCTACGGATCAACACATAGCTGCAAACGCGGCTGCAAAGAAAGCGGGGCAGTCCACATACACAATTGGCACAGGTAAGAACGCGCAAACATTTACGGTGCAATAAATGGTGGAGTTCACACCCATACCTGTAACCGAAGAAGAGGAAGAGAATCAGTTCGTTCCTGTTCCTGCTCCTATTCAACAGGCGTTTGTACCAAAGCCTGTGTCCGAGACCCAAGAGTCAACGACACAGGAAATCGCCGAAGGCGTGGCATCTGGCTTGCTTGCCATTCCACAGGGAATCGCGGAACTCGGTGCTGCTGCCACGGACCTTGTGTTTGATACCAGCTATTCTCGTGATGTAACTGAAGCATTCGATGGTATTCGAGAGGCCGCAGGAATTGACCCAGAAGGTGCCGCAGGTGAGATTGCAGAGGTCGTAGCGCAGTTTGTGGTGCCCGGTCTTGGTGCCGCTAGCGTTGTAAGCAAACTTAGTCGTGTAAAAAACTTACCTAAGTTTGCACAAAAGGTAGCGCAGATTGGTGCCGCAGGAGTAACAGATGCTGTTGTAGCCACTGATGGAGTAACAACTATCGGTGATTTCTTTGATGCCGGGCCAACAAAAACTATTGACACAATCGGTCTTGAGGGCAGAGAACTTGCTGCAGCCCGTATAGCAAATAAACTGAAGCTTGGTCTTGAGGCCACAGGCGCTGCCGCCGCTGTTGAGCCTGCGCTAAAAACTGTTGGACTTGGGGGCAAGGTAACGGTGAAAGCTACCGCTCCGATTGTTTCTCCTGTTGCTCGTGGTGTTCTAGCTACTGGTAAAGCGATAGGAAAACCTATTGCAGAACTGGCAGAGCAGGACACTCTTGTTGGGAATGGTGTGAACTCTTTCTTGTCTGTGTTCCGCTCACGCGGAAACATGACACAAGATATGTTTGAAGAGTCCGCCAAAATAACAGGTAAGGTCGAGGCAGATATTAATCAAGCCGCTACAACTCTTCGTGAAATTCAGTCCGGTATGGACAAAGTTTTAAAAGAATCTGAAGAGATAATGGCTGACGGCTCCCCTCTAGCACGAACTGAACTAAACAACAGACTATATTCCTATTTAACAGGTGAGACAGAGTTGTCGAGCTTGCCTAAATACATGCAAGTTCCTTCCAAGAAAATGCGGGACCAAGTTGATGAGCTTTCTAACGATATCATTTCATCTGACTACCTAACAAAGGAAGGCTCTGAAGAAGTAACAGACGCTATTAAAGATAACATTGGATCATATCTTCGCCGTCGATATAAGATATTTGAAGATAAGAACTTTACTGGTTCTAAAGAGTTTATAAAGGAACGTGGTGCAACTGTCTCGTTCTTTAAAAACAATGGAAAGATGGCTGAAAGAGTAGCAGACGAGCTTGAAGTTCCACGACAGGAAGGTGATATCTTAGAGTACGCCACAGGCACAAAGACTTCAGATGAGTTTGCGGAAAGACTTACTGAGGCGTATATCGATAGATACGCTAACACAAACAGATTTCTGCCCAAGTCTGCTCAGAAGCCGGAAAGAATTGCTAAGAACAAAATTAAAACAGGTTTATTTGCTACAAAGCAGGCAATACCTCAACAGCTTCGCCAACTTTTAGGCGAGGTAAAGGACCCGCAAGAAGCATTTATAGCCACTGTCGCAGACATGGCAGAGTTTAGAGCAGTCGATGACTTTAACAAGTACATCAACAACAATCTTGTTGACGGCGAGTCCGGCATGTTTTTATCTCAGGAAGCATTTGACTTACTGCCTGAAATTCAAAAAAGAACTAATTACACCAAGCTTGAAAAAGGTTTCGGGTCACTTGAGGGTTTATACGCAAACAACAGAGTGTACAAAGATATTACCACAAGAGTGAATGGCGATGCCGGAACAATGGGTAATCTTTCTCGTGCATTGTACTCAGGTTTTCTGAGAGCAAAAGGTATATCTCAGGCGAGTAAAACTATTTACTCTCCAGTCACACAGGTTCGTAACGTAACATCCGCCGGATTGTTCGCAACTATGCAAGGCAACGTAGGAGCAGGGTCCAATCTGTGGGATAGTGTGGGTTTGGTTTGGAACAATATAAACAAGCGCTCAGACAAAGCTGATTACTTTCAGAAGTTACAAAGGCTGGGAGTCGTTGGTACACAGTCTCAAATTCGTGAGATTGACAGGCTAGTTTCTGAAGGATTGGGCGGAACTCGCTCTGCTGAGATAGATGTTCTGGGGGTGCCCACTTCAGGTAGCTTTACAGACACATTCCGTCGCGGAAAAATGGGCAGCATGTTGTCTAGTGTGAACACAAAGGCTCGTGACTTCTATCAAGGTGGTGATGATATTTGGAAAGTTTACAACTTTGAGTTTGAAAAAAACAAAATTATAAAAGCACTCGGCTCTGAAGATAGAGTTCTTGCTGCATTTGGCAAGTCGTCTGATGCCTACGCTGCGGACATTGTGAAGAACACAGTGCCTAACTACGAACGGGTCCCTGAGATTGTAAAGAGCTTACGCAAACTGCCTGTCGGTAACTTCATTGCATTCCCGGCAGAAATTATTCGTACCAGTGCTAACACTTTAAAGCAGGCACTTGATGAACTTGCCAGCACAGAAGCAGGTGTTCGTGAGATTGGAATGCGTAGACTTATGGGGTCAACAATAACCATGTTCGTGGCACCAGCAACTATTCAAAAGATGGCGATGGATCTAACTGGAATAGACAACATTGAAGAGCAGATGGAAGCTATTCGTGAGACCGCCGCACCTTGGCAGAAGAACAGCCGGTTATTACCTACTTCTGTAAAAGACGGCAGGGTAACAGGGTATGTAGACTATAGCTACACTAATCCATATGACTACCTTCAGCGCCCGTTTCTCGCGGTACTAAACGCAGTAAACCGTGGCGAAGACATGGGCAGTGACACAAGCAAGGTCGCAACAGATGCTGTCATGGGGGCGATCGGAGAAATATTTGACCCATTCGCAGGGGAGTCTATTGTTACTGAGAGAATTGTTGACGCTACTGTGCGTAACGGTAGAACACAAACAGGTGCAAAAATATATCGTGACGAAGACACTGTCGGTGACAAAACAATGAAAAGCTTTTTTCATATCGCAGACTCGTTTGTTCCTGGAGCCATGCCGATTACTCTCAAAGGACAAAAGAAAGAAACACAAGCGCCAGGCGTAGAAGTAGGAAGGTTCGCTCGTTCTTTAATGTCCGACACTACTGACCCTAACGGCAATGAGCGCCGTGCAGGGCAGGAAATTTTTAGAGCTTTTACAGGTGTTACTGAGAATGAAGTTAAGCCTGAGAACATTATGATGTACCGTGGGTATGAGTATGGTCGAGCACTCCAAAGTACATCACAAATATTCAACAGTTCTGTTAGTACAAGAAATCAGTTAGACCCTCAGAACGCATTGAGTACATATCGTAACGCTAATGAAGCTCGATTCCGCGTGATGAATGAGATGTTTTATGTTATTGAGAACATGCGTAAGCTTGGTATTTCTGACCCAGAAATACGCAGGACATTAAAAAAGAATAAGGTTGCAAACGTCTCTGACTTAATGCGTGGAAAGTTCGTTCCTTTTGTTCCTTCCTCTGATATTAAAAAAAGAGTTCGGCAGAATAATAATAGACTACCAATGTCCGAAATCAACGCTATTAGAAAAGAGCTTCGGGGTCGTAAGCTAGGTGTTCCATTGGAACCAGAAACTCAAGAATTCGTACCACAGCCCGTAGACCTCGGACCTGTGACCCCGGTACAATCACAACCAGTTGCTGCAGGTACTGTCCCTCCATCAGTGCCAGCGCAAGCGGGAGCCGTGTCAGCCCCACTGACGGCTCCCGCATCCCCTTCAATTAGAAACAGCCCTGCCTTTATGGGCAGTGACCCGTTCTCTGCCTTGAAGAATATGCTAACATTTGGGAACAACTAATATGATGAAATCAACAGTGCTTAACGAGCTCCGTCAGGAGCTTGCTGAAGACGAGGGCTGCAAGTACGAGATATACTTGGACCACTTGGGCCTACCTACATTCGGCATAGGTCACCTTGTGACCAAGGAAGACAAGGAACATGGCAAGCCTGTCGGCACAGTCATTGAGCAGGAGCGGGTACAGCAGGTATTCAACCTAGACATGGCTGTCACGATTAACGACTGCATGACACTGTACTCTGACTTTGCACACCTGCCTGATGAGTGCCAGAAAATCATTGCCAACATGATGTTTAACATGGGACGCCCCCGGCTGTCCAAGTTCAAAGGCATGAAGGCTGGTGTTGATGCGCGTGACTGGAATGAGGCGGCAGACCAGATGGTTGACAGCCGCTGGTATACTCAGGTCCCGAACCGCGCAAGACGTTTGGTATCACGGATGAGGGCGTTGTCAGATGGAGAAGCCTGAGATAAAACGCCACTGCAAGCGGTGTGATCGCTGTGGTGAAGAGCTAAAGACTGTGTTTGTACACGGTCATGAGCAGTGTGTTACCTGTGGTCAGGTAATTTACGACTGCTGCCAAGGAGAGACCTGTTCTCCAAGTGACTGATTTACTTAAATAAAAACATCGATTCTCAGGCCGCTCGTTGCGGATGAACGTACCTATGCAGCTTGAGGTCCACGACATTCGCGTTTAACTATCACATATGGCAGTCTTAACCTGTCAAACATTTTTCTTGCATCAACAGACATCTCATTCATGCGAACAAGGCACTCGGTTTGACTATCATACGGTCCTCTGGTGTTCTCTATAATCATACACTCAGTTGCAACCATTAAATGGCAGGCCGTTAGGACTGCATCAAACATCTTCCGCTCCTTCTACGGGCAAGTAGACTAAGTAGAAGGCTTCGCAGTTAGGGCAGGATAGGTTAGACTCGATGAAGGACTTACCGTCATCATCTTCCTGATCATGGTCGCCCCCCCAGATAAGTTCGTGCCTGCAATGCCAACAGTTCATTCTACTTCTCCCCAGTTATCGACCAGTGCTGTGTCTACCTCGAACGGAATGTTTAGGTTTGGTACACAGGTGGTCATGATTTCAGATATCCGTTCGGCCTGTTCCTTGTTTTCTATATTAAAGCACAGTTCATCATGCACTGTCAGCATCGGAGTTAGTCCCTCTGCATAGCAGTCCACCATCGCCTTCTTTGTCTGGTCGGCACTCGAACCTTGGATCAGCCTGTTCAAAGCCTTGTATGTAAAGGCACGTTTGATTGCCGCCTTTCCGCCATATTCTTTTGCCGCCTGCTCTAATGGCATAGCCTTGCTGTAGCCGTATGACTTAGGTTGCCACATATTGAAGCGACACTTCCGTCCCAGCCACGTTCTGATATGCCCAACCTCTTCTGCTCTACGCATAGTCATGTCAGCCATACCCTTAACGAACGGCACCCTGTCGTGATACTTAGCAAGAAGGTGAGTAGCTTCCTCATCTGTGATATCCATCACACCTGCAAGCTTGGCTTTACCCATGCCATACATGATACCAAGGTTGACAGTCTTAGCCTGCTTACGAGAAATACCTGCGATGTCTGCAACCATTTGGTGAAAGTCAGCATCGCCATCATGGTACATCTGCACCACGCCATCAATCTGTGGGTGACGGTGTACGCCTTTTAATGTAGAACAGTAGTGAGCAAGCCAGCGTGGTTCTTGTGACGCATAGTCGAATGAACCCCACTTGCATCCCTCTTCTGGTATGAACAGCCCACGGATCATAGCTTTGATCTCCGGGTCCCGTGCCGGAATCTGCTGCAGGTTCGGGTTGCTTGAAGAAAATCTACCCGTTACAGTGCCACCCTCGTCGGAACGCAAAGGATTAAAGTCACAATGGATACGCCCCTTATGAGAGTGCTCAAGAATAGTTTCGATAAAGGTTGTGTTGGCCTTGTTAAACTCTCTAATCTTTACAATCTTCTGCGCCAGAGGATTGTCATGGTTCGCAAGAAACTGTTTTGTAAAGGCGGGAACCCCAGTCTTCTCTGTCCTATCATAAGACAACCCGACGGCATCAAACGCCTTTGCTATAGATGTGGCGACCCACGGTTCAATAGTTACACCCGTTTCTTTCCGCACATCCTCCGTTAATTCTTTCTCTCGGCGCAGTAATTCTGTCCGCGCCTGCTCTGCTTTATCGATGTCAACTCGCACACCATTCGTCTTCATGTCCAGGAGCACAGGCATCAGGCTTGACTCAAGCTGGAATATACCAGTGCATTCATCCTTGACCATGTCAGCGCGTAACCTGTCCCAAAGTCTCAAGGTAACAGCGGCATCCTGTTCTGCATATGCCCCGACTAAGTGAGACGGTAGCCGCCACATGCCTCCCTTTGGGTCCACACCAAAGGCAGACGCCGCCGCTTTTAAAATCTTCTCATCCTTACGCTCACCCAGATACTCACGAGCCAAAGAGTCTAGGTTGTAATACATCCGGTTCTCGTTCAACAGCGGCGCGGCTATCATGGTATCGACTATCGGACCTTGAACCTCGATTCCTGCCCAACGTAACCAGCCAAGGTCATACATCGCATTGTGCATGACCTTCTCAATGTGAGGTGTCTCCATCTGTTTCTTCAGCCAAGTAAAGACTTTCTTCTGTGAGAAGTTCTCGCCGCTCTCATGCCGGATAGGAAAGTACCCTTGGAAATCTCCAGCCGCAACAGCTACTCCAATGATATAGCCATCATCTCTACACCAGCCCGGCCCCAATGTCTTGAGGTTTGGGTCCCGTGTCTCAAGGTCAATGGCGATGCGCTCTTGCCCAGTAAGGTCAGGGAAAGATGATGGTGGAACCCATTGCTTTTCCGTTCCTTGGATAGCAGCGTCTTTCATGTCTAAATCTAGGATGTCCATTTGATAGCTCTCACTCATTATCATTTATGATCTCGCCGCCCAATGCAGCGTATCCAATGATATCAACCCACGAGTCATCCTTGGTTATGTCTTCTGCCAGTCGTGCCAACTTGACACCAATCATACATGCCGCCACCTGTTCTGCAGTCACCGCCCTGTTAAGTATAACACTCCATATAGTAGCGATACGCTCATGGTTAAACTTAGCCGGTCCATAGTCCTTGGCTCTCGGACCATTGATTAACTCTGCGGCGGTGTCAATAAAATGCTGTCGGTCTTTCATATTTTAAATCCATACATTGATTGTGATTCGATAATGTGCAGTGCTTTCTTGGCACGAGTAGCCCCGACGTAGAACGTCCGTATCTCGGAGTCCTGATCAGGGCTTTCTGCACATGGCTTGGAGGAGTCTAGTAGTAGGGCGACGTTATCCGCTTCTCCACCCTTTGCTTTGTGGATCGTCGATATCTTGATCCTCGGCTTGTTCGTCAGAATCTTCTCGCCCATCCGTCTCACTGAGGAAATATATATTCTCTCCCTCTCTGAAACTTTGAGCGCATCGTACCACGGCATCTCGGCGGAGACGTTCGTAGTAAAGTTCTCTCTTATGCTTTCTAGATTGTAGGTTAGTTCGTTGTCGAGCGTGGCAAGCTTCTTCCTTCCAAACTTGGTCACGATATCCGACTTTAATAATGTAGAGAGAATCCTCAATTCCTTCGCGGAGAGATATATTCCTTTGCATAGCTTTAGCCAAACCTCAATTCCAGTTAATACATTTGGTGAGATAGACCAACCGGAACCTTCACGCCAGAACAGGTAACCCTGCTCTTTGAGATCTGTTGCAATCTTGTTCGCGATGTAATTAGTTCTAGCAAGGATAAGCCACTCGCCGTTGGTTAGGTCTAGACCAAGCATATCATGATGCCAAACTACAACTCCAGCCTCGTCTTTGGGCATCCATACCTTTTCCTGCCGGGTACCCAGTTGACTTACCATACTGTCCGCGACGTTATAAATATTTCTAGGAAGACGATATGATTTATGCAGAATTGTTTTATTATCTGATGCGTTAAGGAAGTCCTTCACATCCACACCCATCCAAGAATAGATACACTGATCATCATCACCAGCAAAGTAAACCCGCTTGGCCCGTGGCTTCATCACATCGTGTATCATCTTCCACTGCATAGGTGCTAGGTCCTGTGCCTCATCAACAATAAGCACATCAAGCAAGGGGGAATCCCCCTCGTCTATGAACCTCTCAATCATATCTACAAAGTCTAGCTTACCCGTATCTTTCTTGTAGTCGAACAGTGCTTTGTTCACTACCTTCAACTGCTGAAAGTAAAGCCTTCTGTCGTTAGCATCGCTGAACTGCTGCTCAAGACTAACGCCGCGCACCCGTGCTAACTGTATCAAAGACAGATATGCATCACCTCCTTTGCCGGGGCTAAACAAGTTGCCATCAGCCATAGTAACAGAAGAGTTGGAAGAAAACTCTAGGCCCAGCACCTTACCCAACTGATTATAGTCGGAGCCCTTTAGAACCTGATTGGTACTAAGACCTAAGTTCTGAAACGCGAAGCTATGTAAGGTGCGGAACCATACCATCTGGTCCGAGCCCATGTTTAGAGCCGCCGCTGAACGGTCACGCGCTTCCTCCGCCGCCTTACGGCTGAAGGATACGAACGCAATGTTCTCAGGCTTAGTTCCGTTATCAAGCTCCTGCTTAACAATATTAATAAGCGTTGTTGTTTTGCCCGTTCCTGGGGGACCGAAGATAGTTGTCTGCATTAGAACGGCACCTCACTTTCAATCTCGATACCCGGAACTTGGACCTCGGAACTGAAGGATGGAACCCACCAGACACGCATCTCTTTTCTTGTTCCAGATGTTGTCTCAAATCTCTTCTTACCATTAGCTACATTACTGCCATTAAGTTCTTTCAACCGCTCCTGTATCTGACCTCGGCTATAGCTGTCAAACTTCTGACCTCTCAGGAACCTAATCAAAGACTCAATCTTAAAGTATGTAAGACCTTCGTCATCGTCTGTAAAAGGCTTGCCAATAGATATCTCTTCTGCTGACTGAGCCTGCACCCTGCCATCACAGTAAGACTCAAGAAGGTCCATGAACTGACCCTTGTATGTTAGTTCTTCTGGCACCTCTATCTCACTCATGTCCTGCATCATTACGCCAACAAGCTCTTGCCAGTCGCCTACCTTCTGCAGTGGCGGCATCACATGTATCTGTTCCATGCAAGCCTTTTGAAACTTCTGCGGTGTTTGTAAGTCATCAGTTGTAAGTTCAACCCGTTGACCAGCCACATCACAGAACCAAACGGGAGGCTCTGACTTGACAACACACAAACCTGTTATGTCTACATGAGCAACATGGCTACCTATACCAAACTTCTTTGTCTTACACAGGCTCTTGTTGCAGAAAGACTTCAGCGGTTCCTGTTCACACGGGAACCCATACTCTTTCTTCTCGTGCTGAGACTGTATGACAACGATCTCAGAAGCTGGCAAAGGTGGTGAAGCATACTTGTTGTTGATTTCTTCAAGGCGTTCTTTCCACTTCTCTGGTTGTTCTTTCTTACAGCCCACCGCCGCCGCAAACATCACAGTATTCCGGGTCCCTTCGGGTATGCCTTGTGCAAACATGCATGACAGGCATGGGGACCAGTCAGCGAACTCATCAACAGGCTCACCAAATGTCAGGTCAGTGAAAGCTTTGGGAGTTACTCTACGTTCTTCTACTAGGTCTAAGAACTCTGTCAGGTCTGCTTCTTCGCCGTTGGCGAGAAGTGCATAGCGCATCGTCTGTTCCGAATCAAAGTACGGAAGGTTAATAAAGTTGCCAACATCACCGCGCTCGACAAGAATCTCTTCTTGCTTCGGGAATATCTCACAGCCACCGTACCCCAGATACGATGCAATCTCTGATGCTTTATCACGAAACACTCCTGCACTCATGTACTCTGTAAAGAAAAAATATATGTGTGCGCCGCCTGACTTAGACCGACAGGTAACACATGGTATGTCTAGGCCCTGTAACTTCTTATCTAAAGCAACAAGGTCTAACGGATACTGGTCAATGTCTAGTGCCCCGAACCTACACTTGTTTTCTTCATTGATTGGGATAGAACCCACCCCGCTTTTACCTTCGAGGTGAGAGACAATTAATTCTATAGTGAGAGGTTTACGAACGATGAAAGATTTAGCCTTTTGCTTACCGGCCCGTCTCTCTTCTGATATTTGTGTCTGTCCATGTGCCGCACTGAACCCCTCAAATGCAGCCATGAACCGTGTAGCTTGGTTCATCTACTATTACTCCAACAGGTAAGGGAGGAGCAGGGTTAGTTGATACCTAGACCCTGCTCCAACTGTTTTAAAACGGCACGTCGTCTGCATCAGATGGATTAGCTGAACTCATCTCATCTGAAGTAGCGGCGCTGGTTTTAATCTCACCTGCTTGGAAGTCATTGTACATCTGCTTTGCTTCTTGAAGCACAGCCATTGGCACATCAGTCATCTCAGCTTGAGCGACTGCGAAGTTGAACCACGAACCTTTGTCGTTGGACTCTTGAACAGTGCTCAGTGTCCACGGCGTTGCCCATGTTGGAGGGTTAAACAATCCCTTGGTTGGGTGCATAACCTTCAACCCAGCCCGTCTTGTGTTCCACTGCTTAGACACTTTCATCTGTGTCTTCTTCATGTCGCACACCAACTGGCTGGTCAAGCCATCTTCATTGTATGCAAGCACAAGGTACTGAGCCGAACGCACTAGCTCGTTGCCACTGGGTAGCATTTCAAATGGACCGTTGCGTGTGGTCTGACGGATGTCAGGGCTGTTTGGATCTATTTCACCCATGAACCCGCCGCCGCTTTCACGAAGGCCGAACTCAAGGAACTTAGTCTGAAAGGCACAGACTAAAACCTTAACACCTGTGTCAGCTTCCCAGTATTCCCCGGTCACTGTGTTAAAGATGTCACCTGCTGACGCGCCCTTAATAAACTTAGGGTCCGTCTTCAAAAGCTGTGGTGATAGCGGCTGAAGGATCCGCAAGAATGGTATCTGCATATCCTCTGCACCGATAGCCTCACGACCTTGCCCTGCCGCCTCAAACAAATCATCCATGATGTTTGCTACTGCTGTGCTTTCTTTTTTTGCTACTGCTTCCATAGTCTCTAGCTCCTAGTAATTTTAGCTTCGGTCCCCACAAAGATACCGAATGTGTTAAAGTCAATTTCCTTGCCGCTTTCAATACGGCCCTTGGCCCATGCCTTCAAAGTCTGTGCGTGAATGTGTGTCTTCTGCGCAGGCTCCAGACCATACTGCCCTCGTAGATCTTCTACTACAGCACTAGCCATGTTGTCCTCACCAGACTTGAATGAGATGGTCACATCATTCTTAATGATGTCGCCCTCACCAATAGAACGTAGCCAAGTATAAGCCTCGTCCCTCTTCTCATCTGGGATACGCGCATGAACGAACTGCCGGAGCGCAACCTTGTTGCCATCGACGGTAACAGAATCCATGCCCATCTCCTGCATCAGGTTGGGGATATCATCCTCGTTCACTTTTCTTTTCTTGAATTTTAAATCCTTGAGATACTGCTCGGCTTGAGCAATCTCATCATCAATCTTCTTTGACTCACGGATCAAATGAGACAGGCGGGAGCCTGTATCAGTAGTTACTTTGTCGAACTTATCGGCATCGACTTCCTCATCAAATAGCGAAAACACATCGCTCATCGTACACTCCTGTTACGTTAAAGTTTAACCCCTTCGGGTCAGGTGGAGAGTATAGACCCACTCCCCAGAGGTATGTCAATTACTTTTTTGTACGCCCGTTATAAAACCTTTTGTTAGACGGAGCAAGGGTGAGCCTACTCAGCCTGTGCTTGTCCACTGGGGCCTTCGGGTCTATCCGACGCGTTCGCTCTGTAATTCTAGCAAGGTCCAGCTTAAACTCTTCTATTGTCATAGTGATGCTGTTCATCTTAGGCCGCTGTCTTTTCTGCCACGCTTTGCTTAACAATATGGGCCAACTGTTTGCTAACACTTCTGTCGCTAGCCTCTGCCTGCTTCCGAAGCATGTTATATATTTCTACCGATACAGCTATCGACTTCCATTTAGATGTGTCCACGAGTTGTTCCTTTATAATTAGTGTGTTACGGTTTGATAATATCTTATATTAGACTAGGGGGTCAAGTAAAAAATGAGACCAGCACATCAGGTTCGTGATGGTAAAAGATCTGAACTCATTGCCGCCGCTTGGCTTGTGTCTCAAGACTGCTATGTCTACTCCCCTTTCATCGAGCAAGGCCCGATAGACTTGATTGCATTAGCTCCCAACGGGGAGATGTTCCTGTTCGATGTGAAAACTGCGGGTCGCAGAAAGGATGGCTCCATAATCTCCCGAATGTTAAAGCCCATTCAATTAAAACTGGGCGTCCGTCTTCTGTATGTGGACCTTGAAACAAACACCTGTGCTTTGTACCCACACCAGCTATCCCGCAACCCAAATAACAACGCCTCCAAGTATGCGGAACAGAAGACATCTAATCGTCACTTTTCCGGGGGTCCAGTTCCAACCATTGACGAGCTTCTTCTCCAAGGGTCTTCGCAGACAAGTCGATCTTATCCCGAAGAGTCTTCACTATATGAACATCAACTGTCCCCTTCGACACCAGATCCACATAGGTCACCGAATGCTTCTGACCTATTCGATGAGCGCGATCCTCAGACTGAACCCTCGTCTCAAGATTAAAGTCATTGGCGTAGTAGATTACATTAGTCGCCGCCGTTAGTGTCAGGCCATAGCCTGCTGTCTGTGGGTTAGCAACAAAGAACCTAGCATCCTCGAACTGAAATCTTCTGACCGCTGTCTGCCTGTCATCATCACTGGTGTCCCCATAATATGTGACCACGGAACTCGGACCATGAACCTTGGCTAGTTCAGCCTCAATCTTCTTGATGTCATAGCGGAACCGTGACCAGATGATTACCTTGCCGGACATCTCCTGCACTGTGTCCAGAATGGCATCGATACGCCGAGTCGGAAACTCTACTAGCTCACCATCATCTGTCATGATGTGTCCACACAGTACCTGTTGAAGGCGGAGCAGTTGTGTCATCACAGCCGGAGCAGACACTAGCTGACCGTCATCGAGTAAAGCAATCGCAGCACTTTTCAATGAACTGTAATACTGCAACTGTTCTTTTGATAACCCCACCTCACGGACAGTATAAATCTTTTCCGGTAGGTCCAGTGCATCTTCTTTAGTCACACGATACGAAAAGTAGTTCAGCTTAGTTGATAGCTCGTCTAGGTTACGATAGCCCACAACCTGCTGGAAGCTGTGCGAACCCATGCGCTGAGTGCGTGTGATAGCGTACCTCCCCTGAAAGGAGTAGTAGCTGTCGAAGCCGAGCAACTCCTTGTCCATGAATCCACACTGGGCGTACAAATCCATAGGCGATTTAGTAACGGGCGAGCCGGTAAGGATACGCTTGAACGATGCGCCTTGACCAACTGCAACCAAAGCTTTAGTCCGCTTGGCCTTTGGGTTCTTAATAGTCGTGCTCTCATCAACCGCAAGTAAGAAAGCCGAACCTTGTGTAAATAGATCCATGTATTTCTTAACCTTGGCTGTTGCGAAACCTTCCACATTGACCAGTAAGATGCGGAGCTTTTCACGCTGACCAACCCCTGCGGATAGGTGCTCCCGCTGATTCTTCTTTGGGTTTGGATTCCAAACATAGACCTCGTGATCAACGTCTTCAGGCAGGTGCGCCGGTATTTCTGATATCTCCCAGTTGCGATAGACTCCCTTGGGGGCGACAACAATAGCGGTGTCAATCTTCTTGTTCTCATAGAGCCAAGTGATGTTATCAATAAGGACCTTCGATTTACCACACCCCATCTCCATAAAGTACCCATAGTTCTTCTTGTCATAAGACTTCTCCAGTGCCACGCGCTGATGCTCGTATGGTTCTGTTCTATACTTAAACATCTTCCCCACCTTTCTTGACAAACGGAACAATATTATCCCTTGTCATCTCCTGCAACAGTCCAGTTATTATCTCCTCACCCAAAGCACTGAACCCCATGATTAACTCAACAGCTTCTTTTAAGTTGATATCGCCATCACAATACTGGTCACACACTGTTAGATAAGTGTCAGTTGTATTCTCCATCGTCTTCATCCATACCTCCAGCCATCAGCGCATACTCTGCGCTCTTTAAATAAAATAATAACTCAGCAGTGTCAGGTTGAGTTGTTATCATCTTAATCGTACCGTTCTCATCCTCGCCCAAGATAAGAACATCCTTTAACATTGTGCCTGCTATCTCACATAAGACAGGGACAGGGTTCTTTGAAAGCTTCATCACATTGTTAAGGTATACTACGTTATCTTTATCACTCATCGGTCAGTCCTGTTCGTATAAGGTGTGCCCTGTTCCGCATATCACGGTAGGTCTGGAGCCGCTTACGAACTCCTTCTGCCTCATCATACATACCAGCCGCCTCTAGTTCTATTACTTCTTCTGACAGGTTGTTTATCAACCGTGTCATCCCTGCAAAATTCTCTTCCATGCCTTCCTCACTTCGTATGCAATTTCTGGGTCAACGTCTTCCGGCTCCGTCAAGTATTCTTCTATCAGGCTCTCGATAGTTTGTACCGCATCGGACCAGTTCATCTGCATTGTACCTGCAGATATCTCCTGTTCTGTTGGCGCTATCCAAGTTGATGTGTCCATAATCTGTAGCGAACAAACACTGCATTGAATTGTACCATCAGCCTTGTGCAGGTTTAGTATAGCGTCACACTTAGGGCACCGACCTGCGTCCAGCCGCATCTGCATTGAACCATCTCCGGTGTTAATGTCTTGTGTCATCATCCATCTCCTCTTCTTCCTCGCCACCATTCTCCTGATCAAGGATGTTCTTATTGGCAACCATCATTGCCGCCGCCACTAGCTGGTTCACTACGATAGGAGACTTCCTATTGACAGCTATCGCCATACCAAAGCCTGCGGACAACAGCAGATACGCCACATAGTCTGGGTCAATCATCTGCTCCTGCATGCTTTGCAGCATCTCAGACACCGTCTCAGCGGCCTTGTCAGCCTGCTCTTTGTCCATTGGTACAAACTCTTCAATCATTTTAGTAGTCCTTCTTTTTTCTGTACTGGTATTCTACTTCCTTTGATTCGATAACTTCAATGTCACCGAGGCTGTAGCCAAGCCGCGCCATGCCGCGAGATCTTCTTGACCTGTTCTCTGCAATCTCACTAGCCTCCTGCTCATCAATAGCCAGTACTGTAACTGTGCGCGTAAACTCTTGGACCATTGTTACTTCGTGCCAAGTAGCTTTGTCCTTATACTCAGTTGTTGTCCTTGCTTTAAGCATAGTAACCATCCTCCCATTCATAATCAAAAACCTTGTCCAGATGCTCAATGATATCAGTCGGCAGATACCGGAGTGGATTTTCGTAGCCCAGTGATTCTGGGGCCCTGTCCGCCGCACCTCGGTCCTTGATTCTTTGAACTATCTCTGGCTTCCAATCATCCAAGATACCTTTGTTGTCCTTGTTAAACAGGATAGACTTCCCGTCCTTCAAGATGTCCAGTATCATGTAGTTATGACAGCCCCAGCTATCAGTCTCGCAGGTATAGCCAAGCTTTTCAATCTCGCCCTCAACCTCATGCGTACCGTTCCATGCATCTCCGTCCCCGAACCCGAACTTATCGAACGCTTCGGGCCACTCCCATTCAATGTATACTCTAGGCATCGACTTCCTCCTGATAGTTACTAATTATACTCGGATATGTGTGGTCCCTGTCCGATGTTTCAGGGTCTATGAAAGAGTTCATAACTTGACTATTACTGAGTCGCTTCAGCTTGCCGTTCACAATCTCATATACCCCATGCGCGGCGGCACTATACATCTTGGTGCGGTACACATATATTCTTCCCGCAAACCGCTGGCCTTCCTCTATCGGAAAGGTCTTTCGCTTTTGCAACAGCTTCTCCCCCAGCACTGCAATCGAACGGCACACAGGTGTCCCTAGATATGCAACGGGCTTGCCCTTTGCATCGAGCACCTGTTCTCTCGCGTAAAATTTAGTCATTATCCATTCTCCCTTACATCCAGATTAAATTCATATCTTAGCTTACCGTTAGCATCAGCAAGGTCCTGCAACTCAAGAGCAGTGACAGCCCTGATACCTCCCATGTCAGGATATAAAACTGTGTCCAGTACACTGTCCAGCTTGTCATATAAATCCTTCACCGCCTGCCTCTGGTCAGGAGATAAGGCATTGAAAGTTTCCAATCTTTCACAAGCCTCGCGCTCTCGCCGCTTTTCCCAATATACGATACGCTCTTCTTGTGTCATGTTCTCAATATTTTTTGGTCTACCCATAACTATACTCCCATCTTCTTTTGTAATGCCCACAATCGGGCTCTAATTCTCTCAGCTTCTGCCTGCCAGTTTTCATCTGGGTCTTCAATCAGGCAAGCCAAATCTAAATCAACGCTGTCGAATGTAACGTCCGCATCCTCCTCTTCCTCACAATAAACAATCTCGAACAACGCACCTGTGCCGTAGGTCCAATGCCCCACATCAACATGGTCCTCAATCATGTCCACAAATCTATTCCGCATCGGCTCACGGTACTCATCGTTCAAGAGTTGCATAACCCTAAACTTTGCAACCTCCTCACTAGGTGCTGAGATTACGAAGTTCTTATCGCAA
>Ga0209535_1000578_pt1 | contig 26043 bp, 22 predicted proteins | sample LinPmetageLP28_FD_184041 | JGI IMG/M metagenome (GOLD analysis project Ga0209535, IMG submission 184041) | Marine viral communities from the Pacific Ocean - LP-28 (SPAdes) (version 2) | ecosystem: Environmental > Aquatic > Marine > Oceanic | place: Pacific Ocean | collected 2009-08-22
ATTAGTAAATGAATTAGTAACACAAAATTCATTTTTTGACAAATATTCTTTAATTGATGGAGAAACTGCTGAAATAACAGCTGATTTAAATTATGGTGATCCTACTTTACATTGGATAGTTTTACACACTAATGAAATTTTAGATCCAAGATTTGATATGACGTTTGATTCTTTTTTATTGAAAAAATATACTGAAGGCAAATACACTAATATTAATGCACCACATCACTATGAGGATAGCGGTGGAAATGTTGTAAGCGCAACTATTGTGCTAACTACTACAGGCACAAATGCCAATAGTTTTTCAGGAATACTAATTGATTCTGTAGTAACTAATAACACCAATGTTGGTGTTGGTGTTATAACAAGCAGATCAAATAATCAATCTGTAACAGTTGTAACTAATCCTGGCAATGGTGGTTTTATATCGGGAGATCAAATTTTATCAGTTGCTAATACGTCACATGGTGGTGTCACATTATCTAGTGTTGATATAACATCTGGCACTTCTATTACTAATTTAACAAAAGAAGTTAGAGATAATGAAAATAGAAGATTAATAAAATTACTCAAACCTTCTGTTGTAGGGGAAATAGTTGATCAATTTGAAAAAATAATTAAACAATGAGTGAATATGCTACTAAGCAACTTGATAGAGCAGGTGATGTTGATATACAGGAATTAACAATAATATCTGCACAAGGTAAATTTTTAGATGTAAAGGATTATTTGTCTGAATTAAATATTTTTGAGGATATATTTTCTCCCAGTTTATACGGTAATATGTTAGTTCAAGATAGTAGAAATTTAATAAAAGAGCTACCTATTACAGGTGATGAGTATATAGTTGTAAAATTTAAAACACCTACAATAAATGCTTCAATTAGTAAAACATTTAGAATTTATTCAGTTACTGATAGAAGTGTTGCCAATGATCTAAACACTCAAACTTATCTTTTACATTTTATATCTAAAGAATCAATAATAGATACTGTAAAACCATTATACAGAAGTTTTGAAGGCAATATAGATCAAATAGTAGGTGATATATGGACTACATATTTTCAATCAAATAGAACTGTTGACATTAAAAATAATAAAATTAATTTTTTTGAAAATCTAACTCAATTATTTATTTTAAATTCACCTAAAAATAAAATAAAATATGTAAGTCCTGGTTGGACACCATTTAAAAATATTAATTTTTGTGCTTCTAAATCAATTCCATCAGAAGGAAAAGCATGTAATTATTTATTTTTTGAATCGAGTAAAAATTTTTATTTTACTAATATTGAAGGTATTTTTAATTCTAACAACACATCTACAAATTCACCATTGAATTTAGGTAAATATTTTTACAAAGTTACAGATGTCGAACAAAAAAGTAGTGCTATTAGTAAATTATTTCAAATATCTAGCTTTAGAATAAAGAAGACTGTAGATCATTTAATTAACTATGATAGTGGATATTTGGCTAATAGATTAATAACTTTAGACTTTATTAACAAAGAATATAAAGCACATGATTATGATATTGTTGAAAAATTTAATACATATGCTCACTCAGAAGGAGAAAATTCAATACCGCTTTTTAGTAGTGATGCAGTAAGAACACCACTATCTAAAATTAAATTTTATCCACAACAACCTGGTTTACATACATCTGTTGAGAACAATATAAGTGAGGTTATGCCTGAAATATATGGTAATAGACTATCAAATTTACTAGAACTTTCAAATTTTAAATTAATAATAGATGTGCCTGGAAGATCAGATGCAGAAGTTGGTTGTATGTTAGATTTTGTATACCCTGATATATCACCAAGAGATGAAACAGATTCAAGCAAAACAAATGATGATATATATTATTCTGGCAATTACTTAGTTACAGCAATTAGACATAAAATAAATTTATTATCATATAATATGACAATGGAAATAGTTAAGGACAGTTTAAAGAGAAAAAATGAACAAGATTTTTAATTCAGATGGATTTATATGGTTTGTAGGTGTAGTTGAAAACAGAGATGATCCTGAAAAACTTGGCAGATGTAAGGTTCGAGTTTATGGGTATCATTCTGAAATAAAGGTCGATTTGCCTACAGAAGATTTGCCTTGGGCCATACCAATAAGTCCTATTACATCAGCATCTATTTCTGGTATAGGTACTACTCCTATTGGACCTTTACCTGGAACATGGGTAGTTGGATTTTTCTTAGATGGTTCTGATATGCAACAACCAGCATTTTTTGGCACTATAGGTACAAAATCTGCTCCTATATCATACAAAAGGAAAGACAGTAAACAACCATTAAATAACAGAAATGATGGTAATTTAAAAGATCAAAATGGCTTTGATATAACTGATGCAAATGGATTTAATTTAAAAACTGGAAATAAATTTATTCAAAATTTTGATATAAAAAATGTATCATCTACATCAACTATATCAACACAATTTGGTTTGGGCACTGGAAGTAAAACTATTAGTTATGTGAATGAATATCAAACAACTGAAGATAAAAATGGGGCAAGATATGGTAAATACGAATTATCCTCTTTTTTACCAGCAAAAACACCATTAGGAGTATCGAGACCAACATCAAAAGGATCACCATTAAACTCATTTTTATCTAAGAGCAAATTTAATGTTCAGTTTGAAGGTTTAGTGCCTGGTACCGATTCTTTCGATAATAAATGGTCTGAAATTTCATCTAACAATCAAGATTCTTTTGAAAAAGATCAAGATGATTTTATTAAAAGAAATTATTATGATTCAATGGTATCTAATTTAAAAAGAAGAGGTATTGATCTTACTAAGTTTGGTCCATCTGTACAATCCTTAGCATATACAACATCATTACAATCTGGACCTGTTGGTGGTGCTTCTATATTTTTTAAATCCTTAGAAGGTAAATCTAAATTAACAGATAGCGATATTGTATCAAATGTAAATGAATATAAAATAAACAATGCTAGTCAAATATTTTCCAACTTAAATTCTGAAGATTTAAATAATTTAAATAATGATTTATTAAATCAAAAAAATTCACTTAACAATTTACTACCAGATTTCTAATGTCTTCTACACAAACATCAAAAATAATACAAATTATAGTTGCTAAAATACAAAGTAGGCCACCTATTCAATCTTTGCCTCCTCCAATAAGAGGTATTTTAAATAGAGTAATTCAATCTGTGGTAAATGATCAATCTAGTTTAATTTCTAATTCAATTGATTTATCAGCTAATAAAAGTTTGAATAAAATTCCTACTAATTTAATAGGACCAAACAATCCAGTTGATCTTGTAAATGGTAATTTAGACACTTCTACGCTAAAAACTAATATTAGTAATAATTTAGATAATGACCTTTCTACAACTTTGAGTCTAAAACTTTCTGATCAGATATTTCAAAAATTTACCGCTGAAACTACGCCCATTTTAAAATCATCAATTGATTTAACAAGTATTAAAAATAGCATTGATGAGGGTTCGACATTAGGTATTAATGATTCAGTAGATAACAACATACAAAATTTTTCTACTAATCTACTTACAGGTAACATTAAAACTCCTTCATTTGTGCCCAATGTGAGTGATTTGTTTGATAGACTAGGTAGTGATAAAGGTCAAGAAGCAATAAACCAAGATTTTGATTTTTCATTGACAAATGATTCGTTAAATGAATCTAAATCGTTTGATACCAACAGCAATGATAATCAGACAAAACTTAATTCTTTAAGAGCTGGTTTTATAGACACATCATCAACTTTTCCTGAAAATGAATATGCTGGCAGAACAGAATGTAACAAGTTAGCAACTGGTGATATTTTAGGAACTATTGTACAAGAAAAAACTAATGATAGAATATTGGGCGTGAGCTTGCCAGACAATGAAACATTTGATCAACCTGAAAATCCTTATAATTCTGAATACCCTTTTAATAAAGTAATCCAGAGTGAATCAGGACATATTATAGAATTAGACGATACACCTGGATCTGAAAGAATAAACGTATATCATAAATCTGGATCATTTATTGAAATTGATCAAACTGGGTCTATTGTAAAAAAGACTAAAGGAAGTTCATATGAATTTGTTGATAAAAATGATCACTTATCTATATTAGGTGAAGGTAGAATATCTGTAGGTGGATCAATGAAGGTGTTTGTTTCTGGCAATGCACATATTGAAGTAGAAGGTGATACAAACTTAAAATGTTTTAATGATATAAATTTAGATGCTGCAGGTAAATTAAATCTATCAGCAACAGAAGAAATAAATTTAAAAAGTAATAATATTAATATTGAATCTTCTTCGGTTACTAATTTAAAAACTGATGGTGATACATTTATATCTTCAACTGGCAGTACTCACAATAAATCTAACAGTTCAATGTTTTTTCAAACTTTAGATGAATTAAATTTAAAATCGACTAATAAAATTAATGCAGATGGTTCACAAATACATTTAAATGAAGGATTATCAAAAACAGCCACATATTCAAACAGTGCTAATGTTGGTGTTATAGGTGAAAGAAAAAGTATTTTTATACAAACAATAGATGATCCAGCTTACAACAATTACTTAGATAATTTTGGCTATGAATCTGAAGATACTGATTTTAATGATGAATCGGCTTTATTTTTAAATCAACAAAAAATAGCTGGCCTTTCTGATGGGTCTGAAATTATATCTCCATCTTTTTTAGATTCTGAAACTGTTACATCAAGCTCATCAACAATAGTTCAACCTTCTACATTTTTACTTGACAAAAAATTTATACCTTCTAATTTTCAATTATCAAAGCATTTTACTTTAGGCGATTTATCATCACGAGCTGTTGTCACTAAAAAAGTAGTTAGACCACAAGTTGGATTGTCTTATGGTCAAATAGTATTTAACTTACAAGCTATGGCACTTAATGTTTGTGAACCTGTGTTGGCTTTGTTTCCAAACATGATGGTTACATCTGGTTTTAGACCCGTTGTAGGTCTTAGAAATACTTCAGATCATTTGCGTGGTCAAGCTGTTGATATGCAGTTTAGAAATATTAATAAAAAAGATTATTATAGTATAGCAAAAAAACTTGCTCAAAATTTAAATTATGATAAGTTGTTGTTAGAATACAAAGACACTGGAACAAAACTTCCATGGATACATGTTTCGTTTAAAATTGACAATCCAAGAAAGATTATTTTAACATACAATAACCACAAAAAAGTATCATCTGGATTAGTGAGATTAGCGTAATGCCCGGTATATCAAGAGTAAATGTAGATACAGCAGGAGGAACAATAACTGGTCCGGGCGCTTCAACTGTATTTGTAAATGGAAGTAAAGTATCATTATTAGGAGATTCAGTAGCACCTCATGGAGATTCTCCACATAATAATGCAACTATGGTTGAAAGTTCAAATTCAGTTACTGCTGAAGGTAAAGGTGTTGTAAGACAAGGAGATTCTGCTTCATGTGGTCATACAGCAACTGGATCTACAGATACATTTTCAGGATAAATAAAGCATGGCTACTGTAAATAGAAAAATTAGAGAATTTTCAGATATTGATTTACTTTTTGGATTCGATAGTGTTACTAATGACGTAAATAAAAAATTAAATGAAAATGCTATAAAACAATCTATAAAAAATTTAATTTTAACTAAAAATTATGAAAGATTATTTCATCCTGAAAATGGATGTCAGATATCATCTTTATTATTTGAAAATATTGACCCAACAACAATTTCAATTATGGAACAAAGTGTGAGAACTGTTATTGATAATTTAGAACCTAGAGCACAGATAATTAATGTTATTATAAATGAAGCTATAGATTCAAATACTATAGATGTTACTGTAGAATTTATACCTAAAAATTCTGTCAAACCAGTTACTGTAATTACAACAATAGAGAGAGCAAGATAATGACACAAATTAAATCTAATGAATTATCTCAATTAGATTTTGATCAAATTAAAAATAATTTAAAACAGTTTTTAAGTGATCAAACTACCTTTGCAGATTATGATTTTGAAGGGTCAGGTCTATCATTGCTATTAGATGTACTAGCTTATAATACACATTATAATGCTTATATAGGAAATATGTTTGCTAATGAAATGTTTTTAGATTCTGCTGTAAAAAGATCTTCTGCTGTATCAATTGCAAAACAATTAGGGTTTACACCGGCTTCTATAAGAAGTGCTAGAGCTAATTTAAATTTAACCGTAAATGAAATAGCTGCTGGAACTACCTCTATTACATTAGATGCTAAAACTCCTTTTTCGACATCAATTGGTGGTAATGCATTTACGTTTTTTAATTTAGAATCCTCAACAATAAGATCGACAGCTGGCAAATTTACATTAGAAGGCCTTGAGGTTGTAGAAGGAACATTGAAAAATTTGAGTTTTGCGGTGGCTAATCCAGGTCCAGATGAAAAATATATAATACCAGATTTAGATATTGACACATCAACTCTGAAGGTAACTGTACAAGGATCTACTTCTAATGCATCATCTGATTCATATAATTTAACAACTGATACTACTAATGTGACATCAAGCTCAAGAGTGTTTTTTCTTGAAATGACTCCAGAAGAAAAATATGAAATATTTTTTGGTGATGGTTTATTAGGTAATAAATTAATTAGTGGAAATTTAGTAAACATTGAATATCTTAAATCTAGTGGTAGTTTAGCTAATAGTTCAGATAAGGCTGACATTAAATTTACTACTACGACTATAGGAGGTTCAAGCAATGTTAATCCAATAATAACTGATGACAATCCAAATTCAGGGGCTAGCGAAGATTCATTAACAAGTATTAAATTTAAAGCACCAAGAGCCAATGCTGCTAGGAACAGAGCCGTAACAGCTTCTGATTATAAATCACTTATTGAATCTAATTTCACACAGGCAGAATCAATTATTGTTTATGGTGGAGAAGATAATGTACCTCCAAAGTTTGGTAAAGTAATTATTTCATTAAAACCATTTGACGGATTTATTATATCACAATCAACTAAAGATTCAATTGCAAGTTCAGTTTTAAATAGTAAAAAAGTTATGTCAGTACAACCCGAATTTATAGATCCTGAATTTAATTTTGTAAATTTAGTTGTTAATGTTAGTTTTAATTCATTATCTTCAACATTGAGTTCGGAAGAAATAAAAACTTTAGTTACTAATACAATTGATAATTATTTTTCAAATGATCTTCAAAAATTTGATAAAAATTTTATAAAATCACAATTAATTAGTAACATTTTATCTGCTGATACTTCAATTGTTTCAGTTATAATTTTAGTAAATTTACAAAAAAGAAAATCTTTAAATTTGAGCTCTATTAATACATTTAATGGTGATGATTCAATCACTTTTAATAACAGTTTACAGCCTGGAACTGTAAAAACGAGTAGATTTTTTCAATTAGTTGATAATACAACAACATTAGTTAGCATGACTGATGTGCCAAGTAGTTCTCCAGCTGATTTAAGTGGATCTGGCACTATAGTAATAAAAAATATATCAAGTGATGCAATTGTTAATAGTAGTGCAGGTTCAGTAGATTATTTAACAGGTGAAGTAATTTTAAATGAATTTACACCAACAGCATTGCCTAATAATTTAACAGACTTTAACATTACATCAGCTATACAAGAGTCCAGTCAGAATATTGTAGCAAATAGAAATAACATACTTATAAGAGATAAAAGTGCGTTAAATGCGGCTGCTGGCGTGGATGCGGGGTTAACTGTTAATGTAACAGCAATAGAACTATAATGACTACTTCAAGAATAAAAAATAAAATATCTGCTATAGTTAGTAGTCAATTACCTGAATTTGTAAGAAATGAAAATCCAGTATTTGTTTCGTTCATTGAAGCCTATTATAAGTTTGTAGAACAAGATAAAAATTCACAAGAAATAATTCAAAATTTATTATTATATAATGATATTGATTCTACAACAGAAGATTTTATAAAATATTTTTTAAGTAATTATGCAAGCATATTGCCTGAAAATATAATTGCTAATAAAAAATTAGCAATAAAAAGAATCAAAGACATTTATGAATCAAAAGGATCGCCATTATCATTTCAATTATTTTTTAGAATAGTTTTTAATCAGGAAATTAGAGTAAACTTTCCATATGAAAATGTTTTAATACCTTCAGGTGGTAATTTTTTACAAAGAAGATCAATAAGAGTATCAACAAGTACAGGTACAAGAGCTAATATTGTAAACAGACTTTTAAGAACTACTGTCGATAATCAAGAATTTAGTACACCTATTTTAGAAGTTAATGAAATAAATTCCACATTAACTGAAATATTTTTAGATGTAAATTTTTTAGCCACATCATATAATGTTAATGATGTCGTAACCATAACAGATGCTACAGAGAGTGGTGGTACTGTATTATTTACAGGAAATATTGAACCAACTACAATAAGTTTATCTATTACAAACGCAGGCTTGGGATTTAAACAAGGACAAATTTATGCAATTAATCAGTTTGGGGGATCGGGTACAAAAATATTAATTGATAATGTGACAAGTACTGGTGCAATTAGCCAAGCAAGTTTTTCAACATTTGGCCATAGCTATACTGGCAATTTTACGGTCGACTTAAATAAAAGTAAATCAGTTAGAGAAACTACAATAGGCAGAACTTTAGTAGATAATACTGCTGGTTTTTTTAGTCATGGTAATGTTTTTAATGTTACAACTGGTATTACAAAAACATTTGGAAATAATACTACAGCTGCTGTTTCAGGCACGTCATCTATTACAGATCCTAGTGAGGCAACAATAGAATTCACAACAGGAGCTCTTGCGCTATTTCCTGGTGAATTTACTACTAATAAGGGGTTTTTATCAGAGCCTGATATAAGATTACAAAATGATTTGCTTTATCAGCCATTTGCTTATGAATTAGTTACTGGTTTAGATATAAATAACTTCAAAGATATAGTTTTAGATACAATACATCCAGCAGGGCAAAGATTATTTAATAATAGAGAACTATCTGATACTCTTGATGTTAGATCAAGTGTATCAACTACATCATCTGATACATTAACACTCACATTATTTGATGATATATCAAATGTTGACGATAGTGGTTTTACCATAGCTCGTATACTTGGTGCGCAATTAGTTGACGAAACTGGTACAATAGTGGATAGTGGTACAGTTGCAAGTGATGAACAATCATATTTTGCAGAAACATATGTTGTAAATCAAGATCCAACTAGTGCTGATAGTTATATAGCTGGAACAACAGAAACGTTTTAAGGATAGAGATGAATGATTCAATAAAAGTACTTGGTAATCTCAAGATTGTCAAAACAAATAAAGATAATGTTGTAGTTGACACCAGAGAAATACCTAATCTCGTAGTTGATAAAGGTAAAGCACTTATAGCTCAAAGATTGGTAAATCCTGGTTTCACATCAAATGCTCCTCAATCATTGGCTATAGGTGATGATTCAACTTCGCCTACTACTGGGCAAACTGCACTAGTAAGTGAAATAGCTAGAGCTAATAGTTTACCAACAGTCGGTACTTTGACTAATAGTATATCAACTGCTACAATTACTTATGTGGGAGTATTTGGACCATCTATTCCAAGTACTACTAAGACTTTAAAAGAGGCTGCTATATTGGATACTCCAAATATTGGTGGCAATATGTTATGCAGAACAACATTTTCTGATGTATCTAAGGGCACTTCTGATACTGTAACTATTACTTGGAATATTACAATAGCATAATATTATGACTTTTAAACTTAAAGATATATTACATAAATCATTATCTGATTCAGTTTTTAATGATTTATTTACAGGTAGATCTAATTACTATTACTTTATTGGTAAGGTAGTACCTTATACTGGAGGTACCGTTCCTACGCCTGATGAAACAAGGATTGTTGAACAAGATACAAGAAATAGAATAATTAATTTAAAAAAAATTACCGCTGGAGATGTATCATTAGCTATTCCTAGAAAAAATTGGAGTACAGGTACTATATATGATCAGTTTGATTTAAATTACTCTTCTACTAATCCTGCTAGTTCTGGTGCTGAAACCTTAAAATTATCAAACTTTTATGTCATATCATCTTCATTTCAAGTATATAAATGTATTTCAAACAATGGTGGTGAAGCTTCAACTGTTGAACCATCTGGTAACCTTTTAGATGTTTTCACAACATCAGATGGTTATCAGTGGAAGTTTATGTATACAATTCCTCTATCATTAAGATCAAGATTTTTAACTGATGATTTTATGCCAGTAACAAAATCTGTATTAGAATCTTTTTATAGTGATGGACAAATTAATTCGGTCACAGTTGATTCAAAAGGTTCAGGATATACTACTGACCCAGTAGTTAATTTAGTTGCTAATGTGCATTTTATTACCGCAAATGATGGAACTGCTTCAGTTCCTGGAGCTAACACACCAAATATTAAGCCTATAATAAATGAAACAACAGGTGCTATAGAAGATGTTATAGTATTATTTGCTGGTTCAAATATAGCAGGAGGTAATGTTTTAATAAATGATAGTGAATCAACAGGAAGTAATTTATTTCCTAATGTAACATTTTCAATAGGATCTAATGCAGCTGTGAGTCAAACATTAATAAGTAATAGTGCTAATTTTATTCCAGTTATATCAGGCGGAGAGTTAAAAGATGTTATTATTTTAGACCCTGGCAAAAATTATACAAGTAATGGAAATACTATTATTTCTGTTTCTGGTGATGGAACTGGAGCTGTTATTAAACCATTAATTAATGATGCAGGTGAACTTGAAAATGCAATTATATCTGAAAAAGGACAAGGATATACAAATGCTGTTTTAAATGTTATAGGTTCAGGAACTGGTGCTAGTTTATCTGTTTCATTTTCTACAGGAGATCTTAGCACATCACAAAGTATAGTAGAACTTTCGGCAATTGATGGAGCTATTCATAACTATACAATAGTAAGTGGTGGCACTCAATATAATGTTATTCCAACTATATCTATTACTGGTGATGGAACTGGCGCTACTGCTACTGCTACAGGTGATTTTGGAAGTGGTAATTCTATTACAGGTATTACTGTAACTAATGCTGGTTCTGGTTACACTTTTGCAAATGTTGTAGTAACAGCTGCAGCAGGAAGTCCAGGTACTGATGCTGATATACAACCTATTTTTTCACCACCTAATGGACATGGTTTTGATGCTCCTACTGAATTATTTGCTGATTCGTTAATGTTTTTTTCAACATTAAGTGATGAAAAAATACACAACATACCAATTAATAATGACTTTAGACAATTTGGAATTATAAAAGATATAGAACAAAGTGGCAGCAAAAAATTATTTGGCAATGTAACTGGAACACCATCATTTTTAGCTACATTTGATAATATAGATGATAGTTCTCCTACAGCTGGAGGAACTAATCCTATTTCCAATGATGTTGTTTTAGAACTAAAGAGTGATAATACAAGAAAATTTGTTGTAATTGAAACCAAAAATTCTACTACACAAATGTTATTGACAAGCCTAAATAATCATACTTTAGCTATATCAGATATTTTAGTAAGCCCAACTGGAAATGAATTTACTGTTAGTTCAATTAATTCATCACCAGACATAAATAAATTTAGCGGTGAAATGTTATTTATAGATAATAGAACAGCTGTAACATTTTCAGATGAACAACTAGTAACTTTTAGAACTATATTAAGATTGTAAAATATGCCAACGACATTTAGTACTTCACCTCATTTTGACGATTATGATGAAACTAAGCAATTCGTAAGAGTTTTGTTTAGACCAGGTCGTGCAGTTCAAGCTAGAGAATTAACACAATTACAGACAATAATACAAGCGCAAATTGAAAGATTTGGTAAAGGAGTGTACAAGGATGGATCTTTTATATCTCCTCCTAAAACAACATATGATAATACATTTACATTTGTAAAACTTACAGAATCTACGGGTGCAACTAATTCTGATGATGTAATATCTGGTTTAGTTGGATCTTCAATTACAAATGCTGATGGCGTTAGAGCTGTAATAATTAATCACCAAACTTCAACTTCTGCGGGTGATCCACCTACATTGTATGTTAAGTACGAAGATGGAGGTGCAAATGAAGCCCTCGCTTTTAGTGATGGAGATACATTAACTTCGGGCACTACAACATTGACAGCTGCGGCTTCATCAGCAACTGGAAGTGGAACTGCTTTTTCGATTGGTCAGTGTACTGTTTTTGCTAGGGGAAATTTTTTATTTGTGCCACAGCAAACACACATAGTTGAAAAATATGGTACTATAACAGATAAATTAATTGGATTTTCAATTACAGAATCAGTTGTGGATTCAGATGATGATACATCATTACTTGATCCAGCAAGTGGAACATTTAACTTTTTTGCTCCAGGTGCAGATAGATATAAAGCTAATCTAACATTAACAAGTAGAGCTTTAAATTTTACAGATACATCTGATACTAATTTTATTGAAGTTATAAGAGTAGAAAATAGTGAGGTAATAAAAAAAGAAATTGATCCTAGATTTAGTGTATTAGGAGATACATTAGCTAGGAGAACATTTGATGAATCAGGCAATTATGAAGTAGATCCATTTACTGTAGAATTAAGAGAACATTTAAAAAATTTACCAACAGGAACTAATACTGCTGCAAATATTACTGCCACAGTAAATACAGGTATATTCCCGGCTGCAAACGGAGGCACTAATACAAAATTTGTTTCAGTAGTATCACCTGGAAAAGCATATGTAAAAGGATATGAATTAGATGGTGTAAAAACAAGGTTTGTATCAATTGACAAAGCAAGAGATTTTTCAAATGTCACAAATGGTGTTGTTGCGAGTCAATTATCAAGTTTTGTTAAAATAGATAGCGTAAATTCATTACCTGATTTTGCAGTGGTAGAAACTCTTAATTTAAGAGACGAATATAAAAGTAGTAATGCTGGTCAAAATGGAACAATAGTAGGAACAGCAAGATCAAGAGGTTTGGTTTATCAAACTGGCAATGTTGCAACTAGTAGAGGAGGAGGTGCTCACAGAACTGCAGAATTTAAATTGCATTTATTTAATATCAATATGGAAGATGGAAAGACATTTGATACAAATGTAAAACAAATTGAATGTAATGATTTTGAATTTGCAGCCAATGTTGTTCCAACTTTAACTAATTTAACAGGTGCAGTTACTTTTAATGATGCATCTACAACAGTGAGAGGAAGTGGAACAAGATTTACAACAGATTTAAAAGTTGGTGATGTAATTAGCGTATCTAACACATTAACTACAGATAAATTAGTTGTTAGTACAATTACAGATGATGTGACATTAACAGTCTCTTCAGCGGCTTCAATAAATTTACAACTAGCGGCCGAAGTCACATATGTTACACCTCAACTTAATACAGCAAACATAGGTGATTCTGATAAAGATATCTTAATTTCACAATTTCCATTTGATGTTATTAAAGCAGTTGATCCAGATAATGATGATACTACTTATACAGTAAAAAGACAAGAAACGAGAACATTATCTAGTGGAGCTGTTACTATAACTGCTGGTACTAATGAAACTTTTGCACCATTTTCAACAGACAATTACTTGGCTGTTATAGTGAATGGAGCTAGAAAAGGTGAATACATAAGCATACAAAGTGGTGATATATCATTTAATGGAGGATTTACAGAAGTTACATTTGATTTTTCTTCGTCAGAAAGTTTAAGTGGAGAGGCATTAGAATTTATTTTAACTGTCAATAAAATAACTTCTGCTGCTTTAAGAAAAACTAAAACATTAAATCAAAATCAAACTATAACTATTAATACTCAAAAAGAAGCACAAGCTGCTATTATTTCGCTTGGAAAAGCTGATGTTGTTAAATTATCTAATGTTTTAATGTCAAATGTTGATTTTGACGCGTCATATACTGATTCTGGTGCTGTTCCTATTACAGATAGATATACATTAGATACAGGTCAAAAATCTACATTTTATGATTTATCTAAATTAAAATTAAATCCAGGTGCAGCTCTACCAGAACATCCTATAAAAATAACTTTTGACTTTTTTTCACATGGTACTGGAGACTTCTTCAGTGTAGGTTCATATCCAGATTATGAAGATATACCAACAGTTGAATTTGCTGGTAAACAACTTCAGTTGAGAAATTGTTTAGATTTTAGACCTAGAATAAATGATGCTGGTACTGGTTTTTCTGGCACTGGCGCATCAACAACCGAATTCCTAGACCCAGAAATAAACTTTAAAACTTTTTATCAATTCTTTTTACCAAAAATAAATTCAATAGGTATTAATGAAAATGGAAATTATTTTTTAGTTAATGGTAAAAGTGAATTAACCCCAAGAGAACCTACCTTTCCAGCTGATCTTCTTAAATTATTTGTATTACAACAAAAACCTTATGTATTTGATTTAAATAAAGATATAGAAGTAAAAAAAGTTGAAAATAAAAGATTTACCATGAAAGATATTGGTAAAATAGAAAATAGAGTAAAAACTTTAGAATTTTATACAAGTTTAAATTTACTAGAAAGAGATGCTCAACAAACTCAAATACAAGATGAGTTAGGGTTTGAAAGGTTTAAAAATGGTTTTGTTGTTGATTCGTTCACAGGTCATGGTGTTGGTGATTCATTAGATAATCCCGACTACGCCGTGTCAGTGAATTTTACAAAAAAAGAAGCAAGTCCTCTTATTAAGAGTCAATTTCTTAATATGAGTGAAGTATCAACTACTACTGATCAAAGAGCTTCAAATAATTATGTAATTACTGGAAGTGTTGTTTCTTTGCCTTATCAACATGAAATATTAGCACAAAATCCATTTTCAAGTAAAACACAAAATTTAAATCCATTTAATATAGGTGTATTTCAAGGAGTTATGAAATTATCTCCTCCTGGAGATCTTTGGTTTGATGATAGAAGAGTGCCAGATGTGCAAGTGGATAGAACAGGTACGTTTGATTCATTGACTTCACAATCTTTGATCAAAAGAGATGGTAGAAATGTGTTTGGCTCATTAAATGACATTGAGCAATTGAGAAATGGTATACCTCAAAACACAGATGAATTGCCAGAAAATTTAAAAGGTTTATCTGATCTTTTAGGTTCAGTTTCACCTGCAACATCTTCTTTACAATTACAAGGTAATGAAGTTGTTAAAAATATAATTGTAGTTCCTAAAATGAGAGATGCAGCTATAAATGTAAAAGTTGATGGAATGAGAGCTCGCACAAGAGTGTTTGCATTTTTTGATAATCAACCTATTGGTGCTTTATGTGGTCTTGTAACGGCAGAAATAAAAACTATACAAAATAATTTGAAGGCAAATATTGCAGCTGGAGTAAGTGAAGTATTTATAACAAAAGATAGAAATGATTTATTTGCCGCCCAGTCAACTGTTTCAACAAAATTAAAAACTGATAGTGCTGGTTCTATAGAATTAAATTTTCGATATTCGTCAGACACTTTGAACTTAGACACGGGCAAAAAATTACTTAGACTTACGAGTTCTTCAAAAAATGATGTAGAAACTGAAGTTACTTTTGCAGAACAATTATTTGTAAGTGATGGTGTTATAAGAGAAGTTTCAAAAGAAGTTTTGAGACCTCCTGATCCTCCACCCGAGCCAGAAACTACTACAACTGCTGATCAAATCAATGTTGAGAAACAAGAGGATGCTGTTGTAAGTGATGATGATGTTGAGCAGCCTCAAGAGACTGAAGAAGCAGTGGTGGATGATTCTGAGGGAGGAGATAATGTACCAGTGACTTTATTAGACTTTGTTTACGTTGATTTCAGAGGTCCTGGAAAATTTCCAAACGCAAAGGAAATAGCTTATTGGAATAATGAATTTCCAGGTGTAGGTACTACAGCAAAAACAGCTGCTGCTACTATTCCTAACTTACCACAATTTTTCACATCCATAAGTAATGGATTTTTAACAAATGGAGGAAAAGGTGAAGAAACAGAGGGTGGCTGGGCTGACGCTATAGGGAGAGAAATTGATGCGGGGAACAGAACTATGGAAATAGAAACATCAAATTATGTAACTTATGCAACTGGGACATACACACCTTAGGAAAATAAATGATATTAAATAGATTAGATCCAGTCGCACAAACTTTTGTAGTTGAAGAGCCTACTTATATTACTAAGGTTGATTTGTTTTTTTCTTCAAAAGATGCAAATATTCCTGTATTCTTACAAATTAGAAAGATAGTTAATAATAGGCCTAGTCAAGAAGTACTACCATTTAGTTCAACAGTAATTCCTGCGACAAGTGTTAACACATCAGAGACTGCTGATTTAGCAACTACAGTAACTTTTGAGTCACCAATATTTGTAGATACTGGGGAGTATGCTTTAACTGTAGGGTCAGATTCTAAATCATACAATGCTTATGTGTCAGAACTAGATGGCACAGACACAAAAACTGGTAGAAGAATATCAGAACAGCCTTTAGTTGGTTCATTATTTTTGTCAGAAAATTTAAAATTATATCAACCTGATTTATTTGAAGATTTAAAAGTAAATATTTACAGAGCCAAATTTTATACAAATGTAACTTCAACTGTTAACTTAGAATTAGTTGGATCGCCAGGAAGTTTTACTAGTATAATAGATGCATTAGTAACTGACCCATTAGAAGTTTATCCAGGTTTTAAAACTATGAAAGTTTATCATTTTAATCATGGTTTTGCTGATTCTTCCTTTATAAATTTAAAAAATGTATCTAATATTAATGGTGTTGCTGCCAATGTACAAACAGGAGTAGATCCTACCGCATTTACAGTTAGTAATGTTGTTGGAATGCCAGGCGATCAAATACAAAATGTTGACTTTGAAATTTCTAATGTAACATTAAATTCATATACAGTCAATTTACCTCATATAGCAAATGTAGTATCAAGAACAAGATTTGGTGGTGGATCTGTTAGAGTAGAAGAAAACACAGCTTTTTCATCTATTACACCTCAAAATTCTATTTTTAAACCAGCTGGCACAACTGTGACAAGTAAAGCACTAACAACAACTCTTGGTAGTTCTTATACTAGGGGCACAGAATTTATTGAAATACAAAATGCTGTACAAAATGATTTTGATTCAGAAAAAGTATTAGCTAGTAATTTAAACAAAGTAAAAAAAGCTTCAGATAAAAAAACATTTGAATATAGAATAGATATGTCTTCAAATAATGATAGAGTATCACCTGTCATTGATATAGAACAACTTGGCGCAAATTTTAAACGTAATTTGGTTAATAATCCATCTTATGCTAGTTTAAAAGCACATGAATTAAATTTATTATCTAATATAGGTGACGGTAATCTAGGTGTAGGTCATAAAGCAAACATTTATGTTACTTCAGGTAACTTTGGAATTATTAATTTAGCAAATGTGAATGATATGAATAATGCCAATAGTATAATAAATGGTTCTATTTTAAATGTTAATGCTAATACATCACAAACAACAGGATCTGGAGCTAACAATACTGGTTTATATAGAGTAATAGATGTGGTTACAGGAAATAGTGATAATGTAAACATAAAGGTAGCCAAGATTACAGGCAATATAGACCAAGATATTGCTAACAATAATGTTTATCATATAGTAAGCACAAATGATTTTATTACTGAAGAAGCTCCTGTGGGCGGATCAGCATTTTCTAAATATATTTCAAGACAAGTAGATTTTTTTAATCCATCTACTGGAATTAAATTTTTCTTTGATGTATCTAAACCAGCTGAATCAACAATTGAAATATACTTTAAAACCAAGCTAGCTGGTGATAGCACAAACATGAATAGTATAGAATATCAAAAAGTTTCTGATGTAACTATAACTAATTCTTTAGGTGGTGAGTTTATTCAGTTTGAAAAAGAAGTTACTAATATTAGTGAATTTAATTCGTTAGTATTTAAAATTGTTTTAAATTCATCAGATAGTAATAAAATTCCTAAAATTAAAAATTTAAGAGCGATAGCAACAGGATGATAAAAGTAAAAAATTATCCTAATTTAGTTAGAGATCCAAAATCTAAAGCAATTGTAAATATAAATTCATCAGCTTATAAAGAGCATTTACAAAAAAATTTAGTTAAACAAAACATATCACGCATGGATAATGAAATAAATACTATTAAACAATCTGTAAATGATATAAAAGAATTACTAATTAAGATGGTAGAAAAATAATGACATATGCAAATATTACTTTAAGAACAACTGGAACTTTATTACCTGACGCTATTACAAATGGTGTTATTGTAAAAAATGCAGCTTTAACAAATCAACAAGTAGATAACAATTTTGCTAACCTTAGTATAGAAATAAGCAATACTGCTAACACTGCTTCAACAGTAATACCATTTGCAATAGCGCTTGGTTAATTAAGGAATAACATGGCAAACAATTTTAAAAATAAACTAACAGCTAATGTAAGTTTTGCAAATTCTTCAGTTGCTGCATTACCCACTTTTGCAAATGTTGGTAATTATTCAGTTCCCACTGGATGTGTAGCTACAGTTATAGGTTTATCTTTAGCTAACAGAAATACTCTAAATGCGGCTTGTGTTGATGTGCAACTCAATACAGCAACTGGCCCTAGTGGAAACATAACATTAGTACAAGCAGCTCCAGTTCCAATTGGTGGTTCGTTAGTTGCTGTTGGAGGAGATCAAAAAGTTGTATTAGAAGTTAATCAATCAATACAAGTGAGAGCTACTGCTGGCAATGTAGATGTTATTATGTCAATTTTAGAATCAGATCAAACATAGGGTAAGATATGGCATTAACTAAATTAAGAGGTAATATAATTTCAACTGGTACTGTTTCTAATGCTAAAATTGAAGAGGCTAGCATTACAAATGATAAATTGAAAATACAACCAGCATCAACAGGAAAAGCCATAGCTATGTCAATAGTTTTTGGTTAAAAGGAAAATATAAATGGCAAATCCAAATATTGTAGGCGTTACCACTATACTGGGAGAGACGACTTCTGTAGCAGCTGCTGTTGCTGATAGAGCTATAGCTAATAATCCAATAACCAGTGGTAATGTTTTTAAAATAAACACTATTATAGCTACTAATAATAACACCACAGCAGCTGCTGTCGTTCACGTAAATCTTTATCCTGAAGATGATTTAGGTGGCGTATCAAATGCGATAGCTCATGCAATAAGTGTTCCAGTAAATTCAAGTTTAGTTATTATAGACAAGTCCACAAGTTTTTACTTAAAAGAAAATCAATCTATAGGAGGAAATGCTACTACTACAAGTAGCATAGTATTCACTACAAGTTTTGAAATAATAAAATAGGCTAACTAATGGCTAGCTTTAAAGGTGGTTTAATAAGATCTACACCAATAACTAATTCACGACTTGGTCAAAATAGTGGTATCTTTGGTATGAGCAGAGTTGCTCAGCTAATAGGTAGTGTTGAATGGCCTACAAATTTTTTTGAAGTAAAAACATTCAATAGCACTCAAACTTGGACGTGTCCAACAGGTGTATCATCAATAGAATACTTAGTGATATCTGGAGGTGGTGGTGCTGGATCAAATGGTGGTGGAGGCGGTGGAGGTGGTGGTTATAAAATAGGCGTAGCTGCTGTTGCTGCTCCTAACTCATATACAATGACCATTGGTGGTGGTGGTCTTGGTGGTACTTCCCCTGATGCAGAAAAAGGTAGCAATGGTACTATTTCTTCTATAGCTGGTCCTGGTCTTTCGACTATTGACGCTTCAGCTGGCGGTGGTGGTGCTAATTATCAGGGTAATGGTTATGCAGGTGCTTCAGGTGGAGGAGCTGGTGGTAATCCTGCACCAAATCCAGGTGCAGGACTTGGATATGGTCTTACAAATTTAGTTGGAGGAGCAGGTAATACTCAAACACCAACAACACCAGCTACTGGAAATCTTTCACCCGATCAAGGAAATGATGGTGGAAAAGGTTCATCAGACAATAGCGCTTGGACTGTAGGAGGTGGTGGAGGTGGCGGAGGTGCTCCTGGTACAAATGCAATAGCAAATACTCCACATTATTTTCCTAACTCACAGTTAAGACAAGCTGGTAATGGTGGTGCTGGAGTTGCATCTACAATATCTGGTTCCACATTATTTTATGGTGGTGGAGGTGGCGGAGGTGGCTCGTCTAATGGACCAACTGTAGAGGGAGCTGGTGGTACTGGAGGAGGCGGTGATGGTGGAGTTACAAATCCTTTGGCTGCTCGTACTAATGGATTTAATGGAACTTTTGCTACTGGAGGGGGTGGTGGTGGAGGAGTTAATGCTGCTCTTTTAGCTGGAGGAACAGGTGGTTCTGGTACAGTAATAATAAAATATAATATTAATATTAATAATGCAACATCAGATAGTGAAAAACTACTAACTTTTAATGGTTCAGGAGTTTGGCAAAATAATACTGGTGCTAAAGAAATTTCTTATTTAGTTGTAGGAGGTGGAGGGGCTGGAAGTCGAGCTCATAGTGTTGCTGGTTCTGGAGGAGGAGCCGGTGGATTACTAACAGGAACAGGATTAGCAGTAGTACCAGGAGCATCCTACAATATAATAGTGGGTGCTGGTGGTTCTGCAATGCCTGCAGTTCCCGTAGCAATTTCAACTTCATTAATTACAGCACAAATTGGTAGCAATTCAAGTATAATAGGCAGTGGTGTAAATAAAGAAGGTTTAGGTGGAGGTGGTGGTGGACATGGAGGTCAAGGAGGAGGATCTGGCCCTGGATTTCAAGGTGGAATTTTTGAAGGCCAAGGACTTCCTGGTGGAAGTGGAGGAGGAGGAGCAGCAACTAGATCTATATTTGGTGGACTTACATTACAATCGAGTGCTCCAGATGGTTTTGGAAATAATGGTGGTGTTTCATCGCCTGGAGAAACAACAGGAACTGAATCAGCAGACCCAGATAGACATGGTGGTGGAGGAGGAGGTGCAACTGCAATAGGTGGAACTGGATCAAAAACTCCTATAACGCTTGCAGGTCCTGGCGGAGCTGGAAAAGCAAGTCCTATAACTGGCACTCCAGTAACTTATGCTGGAGGGGGAGGTGGTGGATCTGGTTCTCCTGGTGGAGCAAGTGTGGGAGCTGGAGGAGCAGGTGGAGGTGGAGCAGGTGGTAGAGGAAATGATCCAAATAATGCTATTCCTGGTACAGCTGGTACAGATAATACTGGTGGCGGTGGCGGTGGAGGTGGATATGGTGGTTTGCCTAGTAGTGTAGCAGGTGGAGCAGGTGGTTCTGGTGTTGTAATAATAAAGATTACAGGATAAAAAATGGCTAAAAAAGTAGGTGGAATCATATCATCAAACGAATTTACTCTAAGTCGTTTTGGCAATAGTGGTATGTTTACATTAGGACAACATATTAATGCTGTATCATTAGGTTCATGGGGTGGTAATTATGATTATGTGAAAGAATTTACTGGTTCTGGTAGTTGGACTTGTCCAGATGGAGTAACAGAAATAGAAGAATATGTAGTAATAGCTGGAGGTGGAGGTGGAGGCCATTCTTCTGGAGGTGGTGGAGGAGGTGGTGGAATGAGATTTGGCACAGGTTTGTCAGTTGTATCTGGTAAAAATTATCCTTTGAATATTGGAAGTGGAGGTCCAGGTTTTGAAGCTCCAGGAAATGGTAGAGCTTCTAACGGAGTCTCATCAGCTTTCAAAACTGAAGCTAATGTTTTGTATTATGTAGCTGTAGGAGCAGCTGATCCTGCACCAGGCAATAGATATTATGTAAAATCAACAAATGAATTTGAAGGTGTAACTGCTAATGTAGAAGCAGAAACTTTAAAATTATATGAAGGATCAACATACAGATTTGATCAATCACATCCATCAAATAGTGGACACCCTTTTAGATTTTCTTCAACTGTAGTTTCACCAGCATCATCAGCTACTCCTTATACAACTGGGTTAACAACTAATCAACCTAGTACAGGTGCAGGATCTCCAGGTTCTAGAGTTCAATTACAAGTAGCAACACCTGCGCCTCAACTTTATTACTACTGTACAAGCCATCCAGTAAGTGGATCAGCAAGTATGGGTGGTGCTGCCGATACTCTTGCAAATATTTCAATAGTATCTCTTGGTGGTGGTGGAGGTGGTGGTGGAGAAAATTCAGGAGATTATACTACTGGTCATAAAGGTGGTTCTGGAGGAGGTAGTGGAAATGGTACAAGACCAGCTGCTGGTGCTGCAACTCCAGTAACTCAAATTTCTGGTGAAAATACTGATAGAGGTTCTGGTGTACAAGGTTTTGGTGGTGGAGGGGGAGCTAACTACACAGCTGCTGGTCCACATCCTGCTGGAGGAGGCGGTGGTGGTGGAGCTTCAGCACCAGGTACACAGGCTTCAGCTGCTCCAGTTTTAGATGGTGGAGATGGAGGAGATGGACAAGCAGTAACTATTTCAGGCACACCCGTAACTTATGCTGGAGGAGGTGGAGGAGGTACTGCAAGTTTTGGCGTTCTACCACCTGGTACGATTGATTATTCAAGTATAGGTTTAGGAGGTCTAGGAGGTGGAGGAAATGGAGGATCGGGATTTTCAATAGGTTTAACAGGTACAACTAACACTGGTGGTGGAGGTGGTGGCGGTGGTATACAAAATGCTCCTAGTGTTGATATTAAGGATGGAAAAAATGGTGGTTCAGGTATTATATTAATAAAATACAAAAATAATTCTGATAATAAAATATTTACATTTAATGCATCAACAACATTTTTAAATAATATAGGTGCTAAAACAGCTGATTATTTAATAGTTGCTGGAGGAGGAGGTGGTGGTTTTGGAGGTGGGGGTGAAGGTGGAGGAGGGGCTGGTGGAATGAGACAAGGATCTGGATTGCCTCTTTTTGAAAATGAAGAAATAAGAATTCAAGTTGGAAGTGGTGGAACTGCAGCGGGTCCTACTAATTCTGGTGCAGAAAATACAAAAGGTAATGATTCATCTTTATCTACTAGCGCTATACATATTGGATCAAATGGAGGTGGTAGAGCTTCAACATCCTTTCCACAAAACCGCTTAGATACTATTGGTGGCTCTGGTGGTGGAGGAAATTATGGTGCATCAGGAAATGTTGCTATTTCATTAGACAATACTACATTTTATACAGGAAGTGGAAATGTAAGGAATTCAATTGCTACAAGTGGATTTGGCATTACTGAAGCTGATCCTTTTCCAGTGCAAGGTCATGCTGGTGGTTCAGCAACAGGTACTGGTACTGGTACTGGTGTTAGGAGAGGCGGTGGAGGCGGTGGTGCTGGAACAGTTGGTCAAAATGGCGCTGATGTTGCACTTAGTAGAGGAGGCAATGGAGGTAATGCAGTTGCCTCAACAATAACAGGTTCTACCGTATATTATGCTGGAGGTGGAGGAGGAACTATGGGTGAATCACATGGTTCTGTAGGTATTGTTTCATTAGGTGGAGGAACAGGAGGTCCAATATCTGGTGCTGGAGCAGGATCTGAAAACAGTCCTGTATATGCCAATAAAGGTGGTGGAGGTGATGGATACGATAACAAAGGTCCTTCTCCATTTACACCTGCTCCCACAAATGATGGTGGAACAAACACTGGTGGAGGTGGTGGAGCTGCAACTAACACAACATTTAGAGGAACTAATCCAAATGGGATTGTAAGTGGTCAAGGTGGATCAGGAATTGTTGTCTTAAAGATTACAGGGTAGTATAATTATATAAATAAGTATATGTTTTTTTATTTTTTATTTTAGGAGAAGTTTAAAATGGCTCATTTTGCTGAAATTAATGACAGCAATGTAGTAACAAGAGTAATTGTTGTCGGTAATAAAGATACAGCAGACGCCGCTGGTAATGAAAAAGAATACATTGGCGCTGCATTTTGTGAAAGATTATTTGGTGGAACTTGGAAACAAACAAGTTATAATTCAAGTTTTAGAAAAAGATATGCAGGAATTGGATATGAATTTTGGTCTAATTTAAACACATCAGCTGCAGTGTCAGGTGCATTTATTTCACCTCTTTCAAATGTTGCTTGGACTTCTTGGTCTATGAATACAACTTCTTGTGCATTTGAATGTCCTATAACACAACCTACTCTCACTGATGATCAAATGACAGCTGGTAATAGTTACATATGGCTTGAACATGTATATGCTGCTGATACTGACGATCCAAAAACAAAAGGATGGGTTTTAATCTAAATGGCTTATATTGGTAACTCTCCTGTATTAGGACAATTTCAAAAGTTAGATGATATTTCATCTGGTTTCAATGATTCTACAACTGCTTTTGCAGTTCAGTCTAGTGGTAAAGATGTTAGTATTCAATCACCCCAACAACTATTAGTTTCAATAGATGGGGTTCTACAGGAACCAACTTCCGCTTATACTACTGCATCTTCAACAATTACTTTTACTGAAGCTCCTAATACAAATGCCACTTTTTTTGCTATATTAATAAATTCTTAAAAAATAATGAGCGAAGAATAAGTTAAAAATTGAGAAAGAATTTTTATTATGGAAAAAGATTTAACAAAGTATGTTGCTAATTATGAAAATTTTTTAGATGAAAATTATTGCAAAAAAGCAGTAAAAGCTCTAAAAAAAGCAGAGTGGTCAATTCATCAATTCTATCAAGCAGGTTCAGGTGATCATATTAGTTATGATAATGAACTATCTGTATCTTGGTCAAACATAAAACAAAGACAAGAAATTCAAGAAAAATTACACAGTGGTCTAACGAGATATCTTAATGAACTTCCTGATGTTTCTAAAGCAAAAACGCATGATTGGTTTTGTGGTTGGAATGGATACACTCAATTAAGATTTAACAAATATGATGAATCCACACAAATGAAACTCCATTGTGATCATATACATTCTATGTTTGATGGTAATAGAAAAGGAATTCCAACATTATCACTTCTTGGTTGTTTAAATGATGATTATGAAGGAGGAGAACTAATAATGTGGGAAGACCAAGAAATTGAATTAAAAAGAGGGTCACTGTTGATCTTTCCTAGCAATTTCATGTATCCTCATGAAGTAAAACCTGTAACAAAAGGTTCTCGTTATTCTTATGTATCTTGGGCTTGGTAAAGGAGAAAAAATGGCAAAGAAAAAGAAAATAGATACTAGTAAACCAGTTGATGAAAATGAACTATCTGAAGCTTCACAGCAAAAAATTTATAGATTATATGGTGTTAATACAGCAATGCATTTATTAAGACCTGGAGCAAAATGGGAAATATCCAATTCATCTTTTTCTCGTTGGGATGATGATAGACCTCAACCAACTTGGAAAGATGTTGAAGAAACAATGCAGAAGATTAAAGATTTTGAAGATTCAATACCAACAGTTTGGACAGAAAAACAAATAAAAGAAATGACTGGTCAATTTAAACAAATTGAAAAGGCTATGGATTCTCAAGAAGATAATACTCAAGGAAAAGGTGGATCTGTATAATGGAATTAAATAATTTGTTCCCCATTCCAGTAGGATGGTTTAATCATGAAGAAGGTTTAACAGAATCAGAAAAAAAGTTTCTTTTTAATTTAGATCAAAAACCAAATGAAGGCAATACTACAAGTTCTTATAGATATCTTTTAAGAGATAAAAAATTATCTAATCTCAACCAATGGATTAATGAATGTGTTGAGAAATACTTTGATGAAATATATAAACCAAAGTTTGATGTAGAACCTTATGTTACACAATCTTGGGCAAACTACACTAAAAAAGGTCAGTGGCATCATAAACATAGACATCCAAATAGTTTTATATCAGGTGTTTATTATGTGCAAGCAGATGAAACAAAAGATAAAATATTCTTTTTTCATCCAAAAACATATCACACTATAAAGATTCACCCTCCAAGAGATTGGAATTTATTTAATTCAGAAAGCTGGTGGTTTCCTGTAAAAACAGGATCATTAGTTTTATTTCCATCAAGTTTA